>Ga0123355_10021043_pt1 | contig 10434 bp, 9 predicted proteins | sample TergutEmb28metaG_3_FD_89872 | JGI IMG/M metagenome (GOLD analysis project Ga0123355, IMG submission 89872) | Embiratermes neotenicus P1 segment gut microbial communities from Petit-Saut dam, French Guiana - Emb289 P1 | ecosystem: Host-associated > Arthropoda: Insects > Digestive system > Gut ... | reverse complement strand
GCGCTCAAGGGAGCGGTGTTCTCGCATAATCTGAAGAAGGTTTTGGCGTTGGTTAAGTATTTTCACCGCTTCGTCAACAAAAGTCTTGCCCGCCTCGGTGAGTTGCACACCGTGAGGCGTCCTCTGAAAAAAAACTACCCCCAGCTCGCTTTCCAGCTTAATGATTTGCTGCGATATGGAAGACTGGGAAACATACAGGCTCTCGGCCGCCTTTGTAAAACTCTTGTGTTCCGCTACGGCAACGATGTACTTTAAATGTAAAAATTCCATAAATCTCTTACCCCAAATCGATATGTTGCGGTTTGCTTATGTTTTTCTCTAAAGTAGGCCTTTATATACTTACTATACATTCTGAACAATGCGGTTGTCAATATCGAACGGGCTGCCACAGGCGGCTTTTAGATTGCCCCGGGCTTGAGTTTGAAATATGCACATGGCCCATCTCCCTGCGCCCCATACATCACACAAGCAAAACAACGAAAGGTAGTGATAAGCATGACCGAACGCGAAAATCTGATGCGGGTGATAAACGGAAAGGAGCCCGCATGGGTGCCGCGCAAAGGCGCGTTGCAATACGGCTACGACCCGGAAAATCACAAAGTTAGCTACATGCAGGCGGCGCCGGTGATTTTTCCTGTCAAGTACGGCCCCAGCGGCGGGCGTATGGATGTGTTCGGCGTGGAGTTTGAAGCGGCGGACGGCACCGGCGGCATGGAACTGCCGCTGCCAAACAAGTTCATCCTGGATGATATAACCAAATGGCGGGACGTTATAAAAGCGCCCAGCCTTGATGGAATCGACTGGGAAACAGTGGCAAAGAAATCGATTGCGCACATCGACCGCCGCGAAACCGCCGTGGGGATGCCAACGCATATAGGCTACTTCCAGCACGTGATAAATTTTATGGGTTTTACGAACGGTCTTATAGCACTCATACAGGAACCCGAAGAAGTGATGGCCCTTTGCGAGTATCTGGCTGATTATTACGAAATAATCGCAAGAAATTTGGTCACACACATAAGGCCCGATATTTTTTGCATCACCGACGATACCGCTACCGCGCTCAACCCGTTTTTCTCGCGCGAGATATATCAGAAATTGTTTAAGCCATACCATGCGCGTCTCGGGAAGATCGCGTGTGATCTTGACCTTCCCATTGATATGCACAATTGCGGCCGCTGCGAGGACTTTATTGACGATTGGCGTGAGTTCGGCGTAGTTTGCTGGAATCCGGCGCAGGTTATAAACGATCTTGCGGGCATCAAGAAAAAGTACGGCAACAGCTTGGTTTTGAACGGCTGCTGGGATTCCACCGGCCCTGCCGGTTGGCTGGGCTCCGATGAAGAACTGGTGCGTCAGGCTGTGCGGGATTGCATTGACGCATATGCTCCGGGCGGCGGCTTTTGTTTCTGGGCCAGTTTCTACGGCCGCGATGACGACGAACAGGCAAAGGCCCATGCCCTGTGGATTACCGACGAGTACAACAAATACGGACGGACATTCTACAAAAGGCAAGGCTGATCCTAAGATAATAAGACGCTAAAAGACAGCTCGTTTAGTTGTGAATCCAAGGCGGATTTCCATCTTGGTTTTGCTGGGGGGCGTCACCAATATTGGTGACGATGGAGAAATGCCCTCCTAAAATATCGGCAAAAGAAAAAAGAAAGAATTGCAAATGAACCCACCCATAACTAAAAGAAAGAAGGCGAGTTGAATGTCAAAACGTATGGTTCGTGTTTTAGTCGCATTGCTGGTGTTGGCGCTCCTGTTTGGCTGTACTCCTACTCCACCTGCCCCAGGGGGCGACGCTCCCGGAGGTGACGCAGCCCCCGGAGGCGATACTCCCGGAGCTGAAAGAAGCAGGACTGTCAACATCGCGTTTTCGGAAAACGCCACAACCCTGGATCCCCACAACTTTACCAACCAGGGGAGCAGAGCCACAGTACATATGACTTTCGAAGCCCTGGTGCGCAGCGACCATGCGGGCAATCATTTCCCCCATCTGGCTGAGAGCTGGGAATTCAACGAAGACGGCTCAGCCATGACGCTCAGGCTGCGCGAAGGCGTGTATTTCCACAACGGGGAATACTTTGACGCCGACGCTGTGGTATTTAATTTTGAGCGCCTGATCGAAGGAAGAAGCACCCTTGGCGTCGCGATCAACTTCTGGCAGGCATTGGAATCGGTTGAGGCGATCGACCAATACAATGTCCGCCTTAACTTCGACGGCCCCTTCTCTTCCGCTTTGACTTCCCTGAAATGCACGTTCATGATTCCGCCGGGAGCTTTTGAAGAGCATGGCGAAGCGCTGTTCAACGACCAAATCATGTACGGAACCGGCCCGTGGATTTTCGAAGAGTGGGTTGACGGCCAGTTCGCACGCTTTACCAAAAACACGAGCTACTGGAACATAGCAAACTATGACTCGTATTTTAACGAAGTGTTTATACGCTACGTTGTCGAACCATCCTCTGCGGTTGCCGCGCATCTTGCAGGCGACGTAGACGCCTACATCGGCATCGGTGGTATCAGCGCCGATATGGTTCCTCTGTATGCCGGCGCCGAAGACCGGATTCAGGTGGTCAACTTCTTGACAAGTTCTTTCAAGTACCTGCACTTAAGCTACAGAGAAGGCAGCGTCTTCCACGATGAAAACGTCCGCTGGGCGCTTGTATACGGAATCGACAGGCAATCGATAAGCGATAACCTTCTGGGCGGCGGCCCCCCTGTACGCTCCATGTTCCCGCAGGGCGTTGTCGGCTACGACCCCACCATTGAACCATATGTATTCGATCCCGACAGAGCAAGGCAGTTCCTGGAGGACAGCACATATGACGGCAGGGAGCTCCTGCTGCTGGCCAACTCGGGTTCTCCCAGCGCCGAGTCAGTCAATCTGGCCATTGCCGACATGCTGGGCCAAGTTGGCTTCAACATCGTGGTGAGGGTGGAAGACAGCGCGACCTTTAACACGCTGCGCGCTGCCGGCGAATACGATATCTTCAGCATCCACTCCATGTATGGTGACGGCAACCCATTCAACCATTTGACAGCCCGTATCCTCCGCGATATACACGGCTCTTATTTCTACGATACCGAAATGTTCGCGGTAATTGAAGAATTCACCATCGCCATGGATCCGGACGAAAGGCAAAGACTTGCCGCGCAGGTTAACAGAATGTTCCGCGAACTCCCCGGCCCGCAAACCGCGTATGCTGTTCTGTACGCGAACCAGGCCATAAACTGGGGAATCACAGGAATCGACCTGTTCCCGGATGGATTCGTTGGATTTAACAGAGTCGATTGGGATCCTACCCTCATTCCTTAAACATTTTACAGCTAGTCGAATAGACCGAAATCGGATGCGGCATACGAGTGAAGCACAACTATGCCGCATCCAAACCCTGGAGTATGTTCCCGAACTGTTGATGCGGCAACACTGTTCGGGAACACGCTCTTAAGAAAAGAGGCGAAAGCAATTGTTGCGGTATATCGCTAGACGCGTCGGGCAGACGGTGATCGTTCTATTCGTCGTATCGGTATTATCGTTTATGCTGATACGCATTGCGCCGGGCGACCCCGCGCGGCTGATGCTTCCCGAAACGGCGACTGAAGAAGCGATCGCGGAGATGGCGGTCACATTGGGGCTTGACAGGCCGCTCGTCGTGCAGTATTTCATGTATATATCCGGAGTCCTGCAAGGGGATTTCGGAATGTCTACCGGGTACAGGCAGCCGGTTGGAAGAATCATCTGGGCTCGTCTGCCGTTTACTTTGATGCTGGCAATTGGGACAGTTATCGTCGGGTGCCTGCTCTCTATCCCGCTTGGTATTATCGCGGGGTCAAACAGAGGCAAACCGATCGATTTCTTTGCGGTGCTGTTTGCTCTGCTCGGCCAGTCTATGGCCCCTGTTTGGCTGGGCGTTTTAAACATCTACATATTCGCGGTTATATTGGGTTGGCTGCCCGCAATCGGAACCGGTGGGATCAGGTATCTCATCTTGCCTGTCCTCACGTTGGGGTACCCAATGGCGGCGGGAATCACGCGTGTGGCCCGTTCAGGGATGATCGACACTTTAAACGAAGACTATATCACGGCAACTCACGCCAAGGGAATCCATAAATTTGTCGTCAACTGGAAGTACGCGTTTAAAAACGCCATGATTCCCGTGGTCACGCTGGTCGGTATTATGCTGGGAATCTACCTGGCGGGTTCGGTTGTGGTGGAAACGATATTTTCATGGTCGGGCATCGGTCAGCTTCTCTTTCAGTCGGTTATGAACAGAGATTACGCGATGGTTCAGTCTCTGCTGTTAATTTCCGCGTTTATATTTACTTTCATCAACTTGATTGTAGATATTATAAATTCTTTAATTGACCCAAGAATCTCGCTGCATTAGAGGGAGCGCAGGATGGATAAAAAGATTCTCTTAAAGCGAATGAGGCAAAGCATCTTTTTTATGACGGGGTTCAGTAGTGTTATCCTGATCCTGTTGAGTTTGCTGTTGCCGATATTTATCGATTGGGACCCGATAGCGACCAATCTCGGCAATCGGTTGCTTGAGCCGCAATGGTTTTCCTACGGTCTTGGAGGGCATATACTGGGTACCGACCAGCTCGGGCGGGACGTCTTGGTCCGGCTGCTTCTGGGTGGGCGTTACTCCCTTCTCATTGCCCTGGTTGTTATAATTCTTCAAAATGTCATCGGCGTTGTGCTGGGGATTTTAGCGGGGTACTATGGGAAAATTGTCGACGCCATTGTTATGCGGGCCTGCGATGTGTTTTTGGCTATCCCCAACTTGATTTTGGCGATAGCGGTTATGGCCATACTGGGCACAAGCACCTTCAATCTTATCATGGTGCTCTCCTTCTCCGGATGGGTTCAGGTTTGCAAAGTCATACGAAACGATGTCCGGGTAATCAAGCGGCAGGAATTTGTCCATGCGTCGGCGGCATTGGGCGCCGGCCGAATGCACATCATGTTCCGGCAGATTTTTCCAAACGTGACCACCAATATGCTCATTATCGGCAGCCAGCGTTTCGGAATGATCATTTTGCTCGAATCCACACTCAGCTTCCTTAATCTCGGCGTACAGCCGCCGCTCCCGTCCTGGGGCAACATGATCTCAGCGGGGCGCGCATTTCTTGCAACGCATCCGTGGCTTGTGCTGGCTCCCGGATTTGCACTTATGTTAACGGTGCTTGCCTTTAACTTCCTGGGCGACGGGATGAGAGATGTTTTGGATCAGAAACGAAAAGTTTAAGCTGTGAAGTCTGGAAATTGGAGGAAGCCGCAGTGGAAGATATCGCAATGGTAAAACCACAAAAGACGCCGGAGTGGCAGGCTGTTTTGGATCAGGAGGCCTTGCTAAAAATTACTGATCTGAGAGTCCAGTTTGAGACTGAGCGCTCAACCGTCATGGCGCTCAACGGCGTGGATCTGGTGTTTAAAAAAGGGGAATCTCTCGGTCTGGTTGGCGAAACGGGCGCCGGCAAAACAACAACGGCGCTGTCAATACTCAACCTGCTGCCAAGGGACGTCGCGGAAGTAAAAGACGGCGACATCGTTTTTAACGGAACTTCCGTTTTGGATATGTCCGAAAGGGAGCTCAGGATGATGCGCGGCGGCAGCATCTCGATGATATTCCAAAACCCTCTGACTGCGCTAAACCCGGTGTTTACCGTGGGGGAGCAGATTGCCGTTGTGCTGCGCGTACATCAGCGGATGAGCCGCAGGAAAGCGACGGAACGCGCAAGTGAGCTTTTGGAAATGGTCGGGATTGCAGGCCACCGGGTCAGGGATTATCCGTTTCAGTTCAGCGGCGGAATGCGCCAAAGGGTGGGAATAGCGGCAGCCCTAGCGTGCAACCCACAGCTTTTGATTGCCGACGAGCCGACAACCGCCCTGGACGTCACCATACAGGCGCAAATTATTGAGTTAATGCGCGGGCTGCAAACGCAGTACGAAACCTCTCTTTTAATGATAACGCACAATTTGGGGATTATCTCGGAGCTTTGCCAGCAGGTAGCGGTCATGTACGCCGGGAGAATTATCGAGTACGGGCCGGCCAGGAAAGTTTTTGCCGACCCGCAGCACCCATATACACAGGGCCTTTTGGGCGCGTTGCCCGCGTTGGAGGGGCCGCGGCATCGGCTTACCGCTATTCCGGGAATTATAGCGGATGCGCAAAACCTGCCTGCGGGGTGCGCGTTTCATCCCCGCTGCGAGCATTACATCGAACGTTGCTCGCAGGAGCAGCCTGCTATGGCGATGGCAAAAAGCGATCATTTTGTGGCGTGCTTTCGCTGCGAATCTTAGATCATAAAGCTCAAGGCTCTGCCAATAGAAGTGCAGCGGATACAAGCTGTAATAACGCGATGAGGGTTAGTTATGTTAAATGATACCGCCCGTACAGACCGGGAACCACTGGTTCAGGCAAAGGATCTTAAAAAGCATTTTACTATTCCCCGCAAGGGGGTGTTGCACGCTGTTGACGGTGTGAACTTCGAAGTATACCCCGGCGAAACCCTTGGGTTGGTGGGGGAGAGCGGGTGCGGAAAAAGCACAATCGGCAATGTGGTTATGCGGCTGCTGCCAAAAACAGGCGGGCAAATCCTGTACCGGGGCAAGGACGTGTTTGCCGCGAAAGGCAGCGAGAAGCTGGAACTTTGCAAAAAAATGCAAATCATCTTCCAGGATCCTTACTCGTCTTTGAATCCGCGCAAAACGATACAGGATATCCTGGGCGAGGCTTATGTGATTCATAAGCTGGGGAATAAAGCAACCATCAAAAAATCGGTCGAGGAGTTGTGCGACCAGGTAGAATTGCCGCACAGCCTTCTCAACCGGTATCCCCATGAATTGGATGGCGGAATGCGCCAGGTGGTCGGTATAGCGCGCGCGTTGTCATTGTCCGCCGACTTTATCGTCTGCGACGAGCCTGTCTCCTCTCTGGACGTCTCCGTTCAGGCGCGGATTATCAACTTGCTTATTGACTTGCAGAAGAAGCTGGGGCTTTCTTACCTGTTTATTTCTCACGACCTGAGCGTTGTGCGGCATATTTCCAACCGCATAGCCATTATGTATCTCGGGGAAATCGTGGAAATGGCGGACACGGACACGCTGTTCGGCAATGCGCTGCATCCCTATTCCATCGCTTTGCTTTCGGCTATTCCCCGTGTGCAGCAGGAAGATAAAATAGAGCGAATTGTTTTAACCGGGGACGTCCCCAACCCGATGAACCCCAAACCGGGCTGCCGCTTTGCGCCCCGGTGCTGGATGGCTCAAGAGGGCTGCGCGGAAACTAACCAGAAGCTGGTGGAGATCGAACCCGGCCACTGGGTTGCGTGCGAGCACTATGCCCAGTCCAGGGAAAAGGCAAAAGAGGCGGTGCTCGCCAAGTAGCAAAAAAACCGGCGCAGCGCAGTCTGCGCTGTTTTTGAGTCAACAGGCCCTAACGAGGAGGGATAACAATGACCAATCGCCAGGAGCTTCTTTCCGGATTGGAAGAAAAGGCGCGGCAATTGCGGCGAGATGTGATTGTCAGCGTCGGAGTCGGCGTCGCCGGCCATATCGGAGGCTCTTTTTCCAGCGCCGACATTATAGCCGCGCTCTATTTCCACAAAATGAAGCATGACCCCCAAAACCCAAAAATGCCCGAGCGGGACCGGTTTCTCCTAAGCAAGGGGCATGTGGCCATCCTTCAATACGCGGCGCTTGCGCGGTGCGGGTATTTTCCGGTGGATGACCTTAAGTCCACCAAGAAGATCGGTTCGCATCTGCAAGGGCACCCCGATGTGCTCAAGACGCCCGGCGTCGAGGCGGGCACCGGTTCTCTGGGGCAGGGGCTGTCTATCGGTTTGGGGATGGCGCTTGGCCTTAGGATGGACGGCAACCCAAGCAATGTCTATGTGCTTTGCGGCGACGGCGAAATCGCCGAAGGCCAGATCTGGGAGGCCGCTATGGCCGCCAGCCACTACCGTGCCGGCAATCTTGTCGCGATAATCGACAAAAACAACCTGCAAGTCCTCGGCAAGATTTCCGAGCGGCTTAATTCTAACCCCTTGCCGGAAAAATGGGCGGCATTCGGCTGGCATGTCATCGAAATTGGCGGGCACAACATGGCGGAGATTGTCGATGCTCTGGACGCGGCCGATCAAATCGCCGACCGGCCTGTGGTAATCATAGCCGAAACCGTAAAGGGCAAAGGGGTCAGCTTTACCGAGCATGTGCTCAGATTCCACAATGGAGTGCTCACCCAGGAAGAATACGACCAGGCTCTTGCCGAGCTGGCCTGAGAGGGGGGAGAGTGAAAATGGCATATGTAAACCAAAGGCTGGCTTATGGCGAAACGCTGGTGGCGCTTGGGAAAACCAACAAAAATATCGTCGTGCTGGACGCCGACCTGGGCAGCTCAACGATGGGAAAACTTTTTGAAACCGCCTACCCCGACCGCCACTTTGAAATGGGGATCGCCGAAGCCAACATGACCTCGGTGGCGGCCGGGCTTGCGCAAACGGGTAAAATCCCTTTTACCAATTCCTTCGCGGTATTTGTGGGCGGCAGGGCTTACGATCAGATCCGTCAGACCATCGCCACCGGCAAGCTGAACGTGAAGATATGCGGCTCGTCCTCCGGGCTTTCGGATTTTGGGGACGGCGCCACACATCAATGCATTGAGGATATGGCTATTTTCCGCGTGTTGCCCAACATGGCGGTGATCTGCCCGGCGGACGCAAACGAGGCGGTGGAGGCCACCAAGGCCATAGCCGCGTATACCGGGCCCTGTTACATGCGGCTCAACCGCAACGATTACCCCAACTTCACACCCCAGGGCAAGCCGTTTGAAATCGGGACGCCATACGTCCTGCGGGAGGGCAGCGATATAGCGCTGTTTGCTTGCGGCTACATGGCGGGGATTGCACTTGAGGCAGCGCGGGCACTATCCGGGCGCATTTCGGTCAAAGTCATAAACGTTCCAACCATCAAGCCGCTAGACGCCGGGGCGGTCATCCAAATGGCAAAAGGCTGCAAAGCGATTGTCACCGTCGAGGAGCATACTATCTACGGCGGCTTGGGCAGCACGATCGCCGAAATTATGGCGCCCAACCCAAAGCCGATGAAGTTTGTCGGCATTATGGATGAGTTCGGGTGCAGCGCGCACAACTACCAAGAGCTGCTGGCCCATATGGGCCTAACAAAAGAGAAGGTCGCCATTGCGATCGAAGAAATGTACGCCTAAGGAGGATTCAAAATGAAAGTCGGATTTGTCGGTTTGGGCGTTATGGGGCGCCCCATGTGCAGAAATTTACTCAAAGCCGGTTATGAGTTAACCGTATTTGACGTGGACGGCGCGGCGCTCGATGAAGTTGTGGGATATGGCGCAAAGCGGGGCGTAAGCAGCGCGGACATCGCCGCCGGGAGCGATGTGGTAGTCGTCATGGTCCCGAACTCCCCCCACGTCAAAGCGGTGGTTTTGGGTGAGGGCGGCCTGCTGAAAGGCGCGAAGGCCGGGCTGGATATCATTGATATGAGCTCGATCGCCCCGCTGGAATCCAAGGCGATCGCCCAGGAGTGCGGGAAGCAAGGCGTCCGCATGATGGACGCGCCCGTCTCAGGAGGAGAGCCAAAGGCGATTGACGGGACTCTTTCAATCATGTGTGGAGGGCCAAAGGAAATATTCGACAAGCATTATGATCTGCTTTGCGCCATGGGCGGCTCGGTTGTGCATTGCGGTGAGGTGCACGGCGCGGGAAACACCGTAAAGCTGGCCAATCAGATTATAGTGGCCGCCAATATCGCGGCCTGCGCCGAGGCTTATTCGCTGGCGACAATGGCCGGAGTGGATCCCCAAAAAGTGTTCGACGCGATTCGCGGCGGCCTGGCCGGAAGCGCCGTGATGGACGCAAAAGTGCCCATGATGCTGGACGGCAACTTCAAGCCGGGATTCCGGGTCGAGCTGCACATTAAGGATCTCGGCAATGCCCTGGATACCGGGCACAACCTTGGCGCCCCCATGCTGCTGACCTCTCAAGTGCAGGAAATGCTGTACTGGCTGGGCAAAAGCGGCAGCGGCGCGGATGACCACAGCGCCATCCTCAAGTATTACGAAATGATTTCCGGCGCCCAAGTGCGAAGGCCAAATGATCTTTCCTGATAGCTTAAGCAACTATTATAGACATTGACAATACTGCCGTGATAAAATGCCCACGGAAGAGTGTGGACATTGCATATTATACGCCCTCAAATAAACGCCTGGAGGGAAGCAGTGAAAAAAATTATCCTTGTTCCCGATTCCTTCAAAGGGACGATGGTTTCAAGCGAGATTTGCCTGATAATGAAAGAGGGGGTGCTAAAGCACTTTCCTCAATGTCAGGTTGTTTCGATTCCGGTTGCGGACGGCGGCGAAGGCAGCGTTGAGTGCTTTTTGCAGGCGG
>Ga0123355_10021042_pt1 | contig 10434 bp, 8 predicted proteins | sample TergutEmb28metaG_3_FD_89872 | JGI IMG/M metagenome (GOLD analysis project Ga0123355, IMG submission 89872) | Embiratermes neotenicus P1 segment gut microbial communities from Petit-Saut dam, French Guiana - Emb289 P1 | ecosystem: Host-associated > Arthropoda: Insects > Digestive system > Gut ... | reverse complement strand
CTGATCGTCATTAGTCACGGTACCTGAGACACGAACAGCCGCCATTTCAACGCTCTGTCGTTTCCAAGTGCACACACCTCCGGAGACAAATTACACTGCACTAGCTGCCAGAAGTTCTCCAGTGCAACTGCTAAAATGGCGGGAAAGATTGCATCATTACTTACGCAGTGTTGCCAACGTGTGCATTTCTTTTGAGATCACCCTCGTATCAGAAGGAAAAAAGAGTGGGACCGGTGGGTCACGTGCACTTGAAGTGTAACTTTCAAACGAGTAAATTTGGTCGGGATCGAGTCTTCCGTAAGAGGTGCAATTAAAACAGGCTGAGGCCAAATTCCACATTAATTAAGGGGAAATTTTCTTCATGTACCGATATATGAAATGAGGCATATGTATTGAGTTTATTTCAATTAAATAGATATTTATTAACGTGCAGGCTCAGCAGCACAGGTGTCAGTTATAAAGCCAGCACAAAAACACAAATACAATTCAAAACAGTACAAACACACAAAAGCGAAACACTAAGCAGACACAAAAAAACGATACGGCATAAAAAAAGCAATATAAACGAAGTATTGCGACGAATCCCTAAACCCTGAAGAACATCGATAAGTTGATTTACAAAGTGACAGATTAGCGCAGAATGTGTTTTAATGAAGGGGGGAGTTTCTGAAATGACGAGGAAGAACTTGAATACCAGTAGTAACTAAAGGAGAGGGTGACATTTTAAACCTGAATAGAAGACATAAAAAATAATGCATCAAGACAGTCTTCTGCCATGCAAGCTATGAAGCATTATAAATTAAAGAAAATCGTAGCGATGTGATCGTAAGTAAAGAAATGATTTTGACATAGGGCTGCGAACTTCCCCTGAATGCGTTCCAGCCTTTTTTCGTCAGTAGACGTTATGTACGTGGTATATCACTTGGATTATTTTGCAAAAGCTGAGTTTTGTATGCCTGCAAGCGACATATACGCAAAGAGTAATGAAGTGTCGATTTTGGAGCTTGTAAACTGCGACGACACCCTGATTTCCTGCGTCTGCGAGCACAAGATTGTGGAATGCCTTCTACAACTTCGATATTCTTGGTCTTCTGTACTTTCCTAACATGCTGCTTGATTATTCAAGTTAATGACGCCATCGTGTGATTTTATTTTCGTACCGAGGATCTTTATTAAATTCACGCCTAAAGAACTTTGGAGAGTAATAACCTATTTATGCTTCGCTGACAAAAATAAAACGCGCATCTTTTTTGCGGAGTAAACTTTGTCGGACTACCGCACACATTGCGCGATCGTACAACTAAACGCGGATGCGTGGATCCTCTGGTGACCGTCTCCTTGACACTGTTTTGGTACAGTCCACCCTGTAACAGGCCACCAAGGTCCAGAGGGGAATAGGTGTATAGCTCTGCTCTTTCTTTAACGTCGGCGCTATATGGGGTGGGTGGTCAACGCCACGCCCCGGCCGCTTTACCCCCGGGAAAGACCCGGTACCCATTGAATAGGAGGCTGGGTGGGCTCCAGGGCCGGTCTAGACAGGTGCGGAAAATCTCGCCTCCACCAGGATTCGATCCAGGACCGTCCAGCCCGTAGCGAGTCGCTATACCGACTGAGTTATCCCAGCCCACTACATTGTTTTGAGTGGGAGAATCTAGATGCGCAATTATTGTGATGTCTCATATGTATTGCGAGATTCAGCCTCCTCAAACCCTACCATTCTTTATCGGGCGCATTGTATAACCCATGCCTCCTGGAATTTGCTGAGAGCAGAGTGGATTAGCAATGATAAAATCATATTCTCTGACGAATCTAGATTTAGCTCAGAAAATGTGTCAGTCATATTTTATAGGTCTCGTAGCGAGCGTTACAACACCGAGTATGTGGCGACCTCTACCAGCATTCACCTCTGGCGCTTACGTCACTGATAAGACGAAATGCCTTTCGGTCGGTTACAACCCCTCTGATCCCTTATTATAACCCTTACCAGCCAGATTAATCGAACTCCTCTCCCTTGAACCGCAGGAAAAGTAAGAGTTCACGAATAGATTTGAAGAGAGCCGCATGCTGGAAATGGTGATGTATCATATAATGCAGTACGGCCGTTACGTTTTAACTGATATGTGTTTTGCTTTAATTCCACCCGACACCATGTTATGGTCCCAGATCTGACTGGCGATCCTTTATTACCATGCATGAATTTTGGCTGTTTTTCGCGACCCGCGATATTTCACAAGACCCAGGATTGCAATGATAGCCGGCAAAGCCGTCCGAATCCTCTTCGAATGTCTGCCGTGTCTATTCGCTTTTTGCCTTTTAGGGTAGAGAAATGAGCCGTGTTGTTCCCGTAGTTACAGTGTCAGTTTACTAGGCGAGTATCATTGAGGATGCGAAGAAATTGATTACATCTTCCTGCTGAACATCAAATGCGTTGCATAGTGGAAGACATCACCTACCCTTCACCAACAGGACGATGCGACTGCATCAGTTGTAAGCTGGGTAGGCGTCCGTCACTCCCGAGGATTAGCGCTTTCGCCATCTCGTCATTCACAAAGAGATGAGTAACTGGCCACCAACACAGTTCCAACTCATCCTGTTTGGTTACTGCTGCGTTTGTTGGTATGTAATTCCAGACACACAATACACACTCACATGTAAGCACCACTTTTCCGCGTGCACATTGTCTATAGCCGGCCGCTTGCTTGCTGCACTCACTCCACGTCACACACACCGACTACACTTTTCCAGTAGCCACTAGCCACTTTACTCGCGAATCTGTCTCAGTGTTTATAAGGAGGTGGAGTATGGGCAATAAACTATCCCGGCTACGTGGGTAGGCTAGCCCACGGTGTCCACCACACGTACCTTCGCTGCCCCCTCGGAGCTGCGATTTATTTTTTTATTTTTTTTATTTTTTATTTTTATTTTTTTTTTTTTTTTTGCGCTTGCTGGAACTGTTTATCTGCCCGCAGCATTTAGGTAGTTATCTTTGCGCTGACAGAGGCTGCATTGAAGGGGCGGAACAAAAGCCTGGCCCTCGTGTCGCTGGTGGTTCTCAACCAGCATACGTACCTTTTACTGTCCGTTTCGACAAATTCTCCCAAAGGGTTGCCACTCTTTCTGCGCTCCTCCCTCCCTCCTTTACCATTGCAGACACATCAGTGCGCCCTTATTTTATGTCTTCCGGAAGTCCAAATCCCGCTGATCTCTGCTGGTGCCATCGCCTTTCTAAGAAGTGGATTAACTGCTTATTGTACATGGAAGCAGGGAACTTGGGTGGTGCCTGTAAACTTTGGCCAGCAACTGCACCACCTCTTCCATCAGCCCCCTTTTGGCACTGTTTACCACCATTCTTGCGTTTTGGAATTTTATACATAGCTTTTTATAAATATTTGACGTCATTGCCACATCGACATTATCACCAGCCTTAAAGTGAACAACCTATATCGGTCGAAACTCAAGGTTACCACTTCACAGTCCTTGCCAGTGACTCTTGTGTTATCAGTCCATTCTCAAGGATATTCAGGACATCATCTTTCTGGCAGGTACTCCTCGAGAAACTTGGCACTCTACTGTTCACCACATGTGTACTACACCAAGGCGTCATTCACTTGATGCCACAGTGGTTAGAGCTCAAGTGCCTTCACATTGTGGATGCTGAGTTTTAAGAAATGTTCTGCCATTGCACTGTGGTGTTCCATTAGTTCATGATCTTCACCACCTCACCTTATCCTCAAGAAAGAGGAAGGCTGGAGACCATATGGAGACTGTTTTACCATATTCGCACATTCCCGGACCATTACCTTGTCCATCACATTGCCGATTTTGACCACCAACTCGCTAATCATACAGTTTCCTCCATCATCGACTTGCTGAAGACACCATCAAATTTAGGTTCACCTGGAGGATGTCCTCAAAATAATAGTCATTAAACCTTTTAGACTATTTGAGTTTTATATGCATGTCCTTGGGTCTTCATAATTCCACGGAAACCTTCCAGAGGTTTATTGCACAACCTGGTTTTCTGTTATACCAACCTGAACAATGTACTGGCCACCTGTGCTGTGGAGGCTGAACATGAGCACCTGCATGTCCTATTCAGTGCTTCAGTGACTACAGCATCAGCTGAGGTGACTTCACACACTGTATTGTAGCATGGAATTGTGCTTGCTCATGTTTAACTAACATGCGTGTTTCCTTCATTTCACGTAGCGCCCTGTATCCTTTTTGTGGGGTTGTATCTGTCATGAAGGGTTTGGAATGCTTGTTGTACAAGTGAACGCCTGGATGGTTTTCAAAGGAAATATGATTTAAAGAACTTAGAGCGATGCCATTCGCAAGACTCCTCTGTTCTGATGGAGTATCCAGATAAGACCAATACTCTTTTCGTGAATCTGATGATGTTCATTAATGGTAATAGAAACCATGAACACCTCATGTAAACCCAACTGGAAGTATCCAGAATGAAGTAAACATGTGCAGGGAACCTGGCCTGACTTCCCTGCAAGAAGCACAGATTCTGTCTTAATACTTTTGTCACATGCATCAGATGAAGTGATTGAAGTTGCTTCATCTCTGCATTGTGTTCAGTCCGTATTTGAATAAGTTGACTGCTGTCTGTGTTTCAAGTTATAGATACCATGTTTTTGGAAGCAGTTCTTTCATTTGTCATCCTAATTCATATCATGAATAATTAAGTTGTGTAGTTCAAGAACATGAAGTGCCTCTTCAGTATTTTTTTTTCTGTAGATGAAATTATTTCTTTATAGTCATGTTCAAAATGGAATCCAAAACAATATTTACAGTGACCAACGGATCACGGAAAATCAGCTGAAATATGCAGTTGCCTGAAAGTTCTGACCTTGCCAGTGTAGCACAAATAATGCCAGAAACATGTAACTGAAATATGTAAGTCCACAGTTGAAGTGAATATTTGTACCAATGGAACACATGCAAAGGAGGGAACTTTCGTCAGCAGTGCAACTCAAACCGGCAAAGCTGATGAGTGCTAGCCTCCTACCCACTTGTCTACAAGCAAGAATGGATGTCCATGTAAAGTGTAGTTTTCACCTTCATTTTCCATGGAACCTAGATACACTTCTCAGAAAAGTTATTAACATCAATACAGGTTTTCTTCAAATTGAATATACTTATTGGTGTCTTGATTGCAGAGATATGTGGTTTAAATAACTAGTTAATGGAAGGCAATTTTTTAAATGATACATTAAATTGCCTGAACACATCACTGTGCACTTCGATCATTTCATGTGGGAGCAGTCAGGGCAGCCATCACTGCTCTTACAGTTTGTCACGAGTGAGGTTAATGTTCTGCAATTAATATAGGATTTTACTCACCACATTTCAAGAAGGTGCCGGGCATTGTTTGCTGCGTTGTGTTGTTGAGAAAGTGATACATTCTTGCATGATGAGACAGGTGTTACAAAACTGTGTCGGGTCGTGCTTTACATTCAGTGTGAATTGATGGTCTTAGAGGAAATGGCCCCAATTATCCCAGTTGCATTCATAACACCGCACCCTAACCTTAACATTGTGTGATGGCACACCGCGGAATACCTTGGGATTTTAAGCAGAACAGTACTTGCTAGTTTGTGAGGTCATATGTCCATGGAGATGAAATAAAGCATTATTGCCAAGCAATACAAACATTTGGTCAATTTATCCAGTGTTGTACATCCTCTGAAGGTACCAGGTTGTAAAATTTAGGTTTTGTTTCAAGATTTGTATCAGTGTTTGTGAACCATAGCTGTCATCTCTGGATTAGAATGGGGCAGTTGAATTAATAATGATGATGCAAACACATCTATTTTCTGTGCAAGTCATACCAAAGACTTTCTTGGAGACATCTCCGATGCATCTGCGTATGGTCCAGGGCTTCCTTAGATAGCACAGCACATCTGCATGCTCTTTGAGCCTTTTTAGTTGTTTGTAATAGTAGCAATTGTGTTTAGTGTATATAGCATATGGGAATCTACGGAGTTATTTTGAATGACTAACAGAGACATTGCAGCTTATCCAGTAAGTTTTGTGGCAATGAGGTGCTGCTCGGGCTAATTGTACAAGATTAGCAACCAACCCAACAGGCAGTGACCAATGATTAGGGTAATTTAAAACAGTTGTGTTGTGTAAGGAAATAACATATGATTGGAACTGATGCTTGATTTTTGTTGTATAAAGCTGTGTGCCTTATATACAGGAATGTTTACCTTAGCATCATCTTGCACAAAGTATGGGTCTCTCACATTAGTTAGCTTTTTGGTTGGTTGGTTAAATAATAATGGTGAACTTCTAGTATCTTATTGGTTGTCAACCTGAAGATTACCAATAGAACAATTCATGTTATGTATGTGTCTGACAGTGATGTAGTTTGTGTTTGTTGTTATGATGGAAATGAGTGCTTAACCCTTCAATGTGGAGAGCATTTAAACCCCGTCAGTAGCATGATGCGCATGCAGTATTTAAGGGTATTTAAATTTCACTCAAAATTGTTAAAAAATGTATGCATCTTTATCACAAATAACATCCTTATTTTTTTAAAGTATGCATTCAGTTTTTGCTGTACTATAAAGAAAGAAACAAACAAATGACCATCGAACACAACAACTTTTTACAAATATCAGTATATTTATATGTCTGACGTCGCAAGGTCATCATCCGGCTAGAATTTTAAAATTATGTATCCCATTGTGTGTTGCACTATTAAAAAAAAAAATAAAAAAAGACCATCAAACACAACTGCTTTTTATAAAATATCAATATAGCCTCATGTTTTGACCTCGTGAGGTCATCATCAAGTAAGTTTTAAATTATTTTGCATCCCATTGTGTGTTGGGTCATTTGTTTATTTCTTTCTCATTTTTGTTCAATGTGAATGAAACTTGGAATGGTAGTTTCCTATATACTGTAGATAATGCAATTTACATTACCTCACAAATTTTTCCTTGTATGGTAGGCTTCGAAACACCCATCAATGCACAGAGCAACATCACAGTCTTCACATTAGTGTACAGTCTCGCTTCTTTTGTTATGCTTGCTGCAGACATCACACTGTCTTGCTGGTTTACATTTTTTTTCTGTGGGAGATATTCTTGGAAAGTTGCGTTCTTTTAGCCTGTTAACAGTGTTGTCACCATCATGGTGACCTGACATTCCATGCAGCATGGAATACTTCACCAACAAGCCTTCAACCAAGCCTATCCTAAATTTTAGGTGATCCACTTTTCATTCTACATTTTGCCTATAAGTAACTAGAGAATTCAGAACTGTCACATTCAGTAGCCTTCTGAACAACTTCCTGTACCATCTAATCAGTCTTTTTCTCTCCACTAGTTACATTTGCAACAACTGATACTTCTTATCAACACCATCCATGTTTTGATTATAATGAATCACACTCATAGGCTTCTGTTTCTCTTTACTCCTCTTCAACACCCTCTGGACTTCAGCTACGTGATATGTTGAGGTCATTGTTACATGTTTCTTGTCACCCCATCACAATATATGAACAGGTCTACTGTGCTGCAGTATTGCATCGCCCATCTGCAGTTTGCTTTCTTGCAGTTTCTTCGGCACAGCCTTCCTGTTTACTCGACGATGTCCACACAGTTTATGTTGCACAATTTCAGAACTTGCCCAGAGCTGGAGAAATTATAATAGTTATCCATCCGCAAGGTATAGCCTCTGTGGAGTAAGGGTTCAGAAAGATTTAGTATTATTGCTGTTGTTTTCAGCATGTTTTTGAGGAAAAAAAGGGGTGAGTCCAAAACGGTTTCCCTTCCAATGTAAACTGTGAAGAACTACAGATAACCAGAATGTGATTCACACAATTTGAATGTCTTTATTCTGAACTGTGATGATTTCAGTGGAAGGTATTGTTTGAAGGATAGGTGGCCCCTCCACAACATTAGCGACTAATCATCTGAATTGTGTAGGGGTAGGTACAAATTCTGAAATATTGAATGTAGGTGTCTGATTGTAGGATAAATTTTGACCACTTGTTGTGGTCATTCATATGTGTCCTTGGAGGTATTGTCAATAAACTGCAGGACTCTACAGATGCATTCAAATCTGCCGAACAAAATGACAGAACCGAACTGGTCTGGCTAGAAGTTTATTTCATGAGAAATACAGTCTCATTCTGGGATTCTGAACGGTATCCATTAGCATAAATAGTGACAGCATGACACATTTCTTCTGCTGTCACGGACTGCCACTCATTTACCCTCAACCGCTTGGAGAAAATACTGCCTTTGAAGTTTTGAACTGTTCAGCATGGTGATTGGTTTCAGTCGCAATTTTCTGCACGTCTTTATCAAAGATTATTCAAATATATCTACAGCATTAGTCAGACCCTTAACACTGTCTTGATATCCACTAATTCCTCTAAAAGTTTCTCATTGACTTAATTGTTCACTTCCTCTCACAGAAAATTATCATCATTCACGCTGTTGTCACCCTCACTGCTTTCATCACCAGCATCCAGGTACAGTGCATCATTTTGCTGACCAAAATCAGTGTCACTGCTTTCATCTGCATCCGAAAACTCATCATATTCTTTGAAGTTTAGTTTCATAGTGAAAAGAAAACCATTTCTACAACAGCTTTTTACCTTGCTACACTACCACAGGCTGGTCTGTAAAGTGTATCTGTTGTAGGTATGAGGTTGAATCTGACGATGGAAAATAAACCTATCCATATATTAGTGATCTCTGTATTAGTATTATGCATTTCCTCCAAGAGATCAAAGCACAGCAGTTGGCTATCTAGAATAGAAACTTGTGGAGTTCAGAAAAACTCTTAGCAAATATCTATGTTGCATAATGAGTGAAGTAACCATGTCAGGACAAAAGTTTTTAACTGCACATTAAGAGCATTCGAATACCTACAGAACAATGCAAAGAGGAAGACGATATCACCAAATGATTCACGTTATAATACAGCACTGTGCATTGCGAGTATACTCGCCTTTCCACATTGAAGGGTTAATTGTAGATAAGTGGCAGTTAGAGTTTTATAACTTTTGCTGATAGCATGTTGTTTTTCATTAGAGGACAACCTTCAGCACTTGCATGAGATCCACGAGAGTATTCAGCAGATGCGTGACCAAACAACAATACAAGCCTTCAACAGTCAGGTTAGTGATGACATAAATCTCCACCAACTTGGCCTCCATGTATGACTCAACTACATGCGTGAACTTTGCTCTTAGTCTGTCATTATGGGTCTGTTATTTAACTTAATAATATATCATCCTGTACAGAGGGTGCAGCAAGAAGTCCTATGGTTTAACCCCATTTCCAGCTTCCTTAAACTATTATTCTTCCCTCTCCAGTCTTGGCATTCTGTTCATATGAATATTGGTAGTGATAACCTTCAACAAAAATTTTGGATTGGTTGATGTTTACGGAGGAGGCTAGAGGGGAATACAGCAGTATGCACAGAGAGAGGAAACCCTACTGCTGATGTGCATCATCTGTGGGACTAGTTGCATTATAGGTCAATTTGCAACTAAGTCATTATGTCTGACTACTGTCATTTGTGTGGTTATTATCATACCCTTCCTGACCGGCCCTGGGGCCCACCCAGCCTTTTATACAGTGGGCCCTGGTCTGTCCCGGTGGTAAAGTGGCCGGCACGTTGTGTTTACCACCCGCCCATATCTAGCACCGAGGTTAAAGAAGTAGAGCTATACCTGTACTCCCTCTCTGGGCCTTCGTGGCCAGTTCCAGGGTGAACTAACTCTTACTAGAACAAATATGCATGACAATTTTGAAATTTGTCTTCATACATCTTTAATCTTTTTCCAGACTAAAGCTGCATGAGCAATGATTGTCTCAGGGCTCAATTATACAGACTGTCAATGTATCTCTCTCCATTGTTTCTTGTGGAAAGGAGATAACTGCATAATACATCAAGATCATCTTCCAGTTTGCACAATTTAAACTCTGGGAATAATCATTCACTTGTAAAATTGCAATAGGATGCTAGAAGGCGATTGGAATTCCCTCAGATTCCTGAGCGTTAAATACCACCGCCACCGCCACCGCCACTACCACTGCCACCACTACAACCTCTTCTTCCACCTCCTCCTTTAATCATAAAATTTTGGTTATTCATGCCCACAGTTGGGGTTATTTTATAGTTTCAATAATGGAGTGTTTGGTCTGCATTCGAGGTCTAATTTGCAGTCAGATTAGCAAGATGGGTCTTGAGGAAACAGACTGTGAGAGTGGGAGGTGAATGGAATTTGTGTAGGGCTGTGTCCAGTAACAGTTTTTGGCATTAGCAGTGTTGAACCTTTGACCGCCCCTGTGGTCTAGTGGTCAGAGTTTCTGGCTACAGATACAGAGGTCCCGGGTTCGATCCCCGGCGCTACCAGATTTTCTGAGTAGTAGCGGGTCTGGAACGGGGTCCACTCAG
>Ga0123355_10021041_pt1 | contig 10434 bp, 7 predicted proteins | sample TergutEmb28metaG_3_FD_89872 | JGI IMG/M metagenome (GOLD analysis project Ga0123355, IMG submission 89872) | Embiratermes neotenicus P1 segment gut microbial communities from Petit-Saut dam, French Guiana - Emb289 P1 | ecosystem: Host-associated > Arthropoda: Insects > Digestive system > Gut ... | reverse complement strand
TTAGTATTCAGCCTTGAAGGCCGGGCTTGGCAGGAACCAGAGCCCAGTCATGTGACCGGTATGGCTCTGGCACACTGCATCCTGGGCAAGTTCTTGGGGGGTAGTTTGCCATTGCTTTCCCCCAAATTATGATATATATATATATATATATCGTATCGTAAAATTTGACTCGATGCCTATATATACTACATTACACAAATATTTATAAAATTTAGTATTCATATAAAGTAATTTCATAAAGCGGCTGGGGTTTGTGAATTGCGTCTAAAATGGTTTGTAATTCCAACGAATGCGTTGCTGAAATAATTCATATAGGGGCTGCCATTGTAAATGTTGGGATGCTGAACATACTAGAGATAAACAGGAAAAGAAGACAGGCAATGTAATATAACGTAATATTGGGGCGCGTTCGCTTTACCATTTTTGCCGTGGAAACATAAAAATGCTTTTCCTGTTTATTGTTGATGTACGTATGTCGCTGGAGTTGGCTCAGGATAGGGACATATGGCGGGCACTTGTGAATACGGTGATGAACTTTCGGGTTCCATTAAGTGTGGGGAATTTCTTGACTAGCTGCAAACCAGTTAGCTTCTCAAGAAGGACTCTGCTCCATGGAGTAAGTAAGTAAGTACGTATGTCGCTGTAACCAAAGTAATAAATATCGTACGCTCTGCTAGAGAAGCACACCAGTGTGTTTTCTGTATTGTTGCGCTACATATGTCGCTGCCAACAATGATACATACTCAGGTCTTCACATAAAGTGCCCGATATCTTTCCCCGATTTTAACCAAATCTGGAATTTCTCAGCCGATTTTCGTAATAAGTGTTCAGTATCAAATTTCACAAAAATCCGTCCAATGGTGGTAGCACTGATACAGCCGACTAACAGACAGACGGAATGACGAAGGTAATAGGAGCCTTTCGCGACTGCCACGAAAGTGCCTAAATATCCTGATCCTAACTGATGATTACGCTGGACAACAAAATTTAACTTTTTTTTTTTCGGCCCACGAACTTCAACAGATGAACTTAGCAGTACTTTTTATGCTGAATTCAGACATGTATACAGACCTTTTCTATCAGGCAGAGTTTCAAAGATACAGAGGACTTTGTGCAAAATAGTGCTTTGCGTACTAAAGAAACAGGCAGAAACTTACCGCTAAAATGTAGAGGCTTATGACTTTCGCCGTTAATTGGCTTCAGATACATCCTTCTTCAGGGTCCAGCAAACGTCTGCCAACATGCTTGAGGTCCACTTGCCTTGATACCGCTTTTTCATACCCAAAATGTCTTGGTGAAATCTTTCACCGTGTTCGTCACTGACTTCGCCGAGATTTTCTGGGAAAAAATCCAAGTGGGTCTCCAAAAGTGGATTTTCAGACTCATATTGCATCCCATAGCTTTGTACGAAGTCAACAGTCCTGAACAACATCCTGACAGTTCGCTGATTTGTGATTTCTTAAGAAGTCTTTGTAAATCCTCTTAAGAGACTATCATGCATTTCTTTCAGTCTCAATCAGGTCTGCATCGAACTGTTTGTCTTGCATCAGTTCCCTGATCTAGGGTCCTATAAATATACCTTCCTCATTTTTTGTGGCACTCACATTTGGAAACTTATTCCTCAAATATTCAAATCCACGGCCGGTTTTATTCATACCTTTCACAAAGTTTTCATGAGGTCCAGCTTTATGAGCAAAGGGGGCAGAAAATTTTTCTCCGGAAGGATAAGAGGAGGAGTGACGACATTTTTCTCCCCTGGCGTCAGTGATGTTCGTTTAGGCCACAGTTTATTTACATAGCGATTCTTCTTGTCCCGGCTCTCCCACTCACACAGGAAACAACAGTATTTTGTGCACCCAAGTTCCATTCCAAGTAACAGTGCCACAACCTTGAGATCACCACATACACATAACTTCCACTTAAATTCGACATACTTAATCTTTCCCATCAGTAGCTTCATGCTTTCATAACTTTCCTTCATGTTGGCTGCATGAGCCAAAGGAACGGAGGGGAATTTATTTCTGTTGTTGAGTAGAACCACCTTCAAGCTCACTTTTGACGAATCAATGAACACACGCCGCTGGGTTAAATTCATGGCCAAGAACTTCCATAACGGAACAAACATCATTGCAAAACACTACGCCATCTTCCTTGGAGAAGAAATCCTTGAATTCGTCATGACGCTCACGGTAAAAACACGCCTTAGTGTCCTGGCGCAGAAGATTCCAGCCTTTTAACCTGGAGCGAAAAGTGTGGGTGATAGAGAAATTCTGTAAACGTATTTGAATTCAGCGTCCAAAAATGCATCAGAAACAGATATTTTTCCTCATAGGCCAAAATCTTTGTTGACCGGTGTTATGTTTCCCCAGTTCTATACAATATACACGTATATGTGGGAAAGACCAACAAGATGAACACTTTTGTTAATAATTTAGTTCACTCAATTTATCCTCGACATGTTTCGAACAGGTAATTTTTCATCATCAGGAGGAGTTCTGTACAATCAGATTACAGTATTTCACCATGCATCTTTAGAGGAGTCTAGTCGCTGACATGTATCGTGTCAGTTCAGAGAATGTAAAATATAAACGTTCTTGGGCCTTCACGTAAAGTGTTCGACTTTATTGTCCGATTTTAAACAAGTTCGAAGTTTTTCGATAGATTTTGTAAAGAGGCCCCAATACGAAATTTCACGAAAATCCGTAAATTGAGAGCCGCGTTGATACATGCTGGCAGATGGAAGGACAGACAGACTGACATGGCGAAGCTTATAGGCGTTTTTTCGCTACTAGGCTAACGCACCTAACAACTACAACAACCAATTATATTGCAGCAAACTGTATATCATATCTCTTTCTTAAGATATATGCAATTAAAAACCGAAACCGGGAACGGGCAAGGCGAAGTTTTAACTTTTCTTGTGCATGACAGTAATTTGCGTGTAACTGAGAGCGAAGATTACTCTAAATAACGAAGGGAAGAATATATGCAGACTTAAAGCAAAAGGGGTGCTGTTGGTAAGGATCAGGCTACAAGCTGGATAACCTAGGATGCAGGCTTGGATTCCAGGCAGCAGCAAAAGACTTATTTATTCCGCACATCGTGATGTTCAATGGGTGCCGAGAGGATCTCTCTACGGGGGTTAAGAAGTCGCGGAATGGAGCTTACCACTCAGCCCACCTGCTGCCGAGCTCAAGAACGAGTGGAAGTACACCTCCACTGCTCAATATGCCCTTATAACATTCACGGAGACAGATGTGTATTTACTTCCAAGGGCTATTTTGAGGTGTTATTTAAATAGTCAAGTTCCTGAAAATGATAGAACTTCTCTTCCTGTTACAAACGTATATACGTAACCTACAAATGGCGCAAATAGAATTATGACGTGAAGACAGTGGATCATTACAGGTATGAAAATATGTACCCGGGCGTTAGGCACATGTATCTACTTGTCATGGGCACGGTGTGTACATGTTCACCTGTTGTAATTCGTCCAACCCTGTAACACAGCGAGCGTCACTTCCGCTTCTGTTGGCACTTCGAAAAGTCTCACAAGTCATTATAAGAAAAACACGAAATCTAAACGGAATGACACGAACGCCACGAGCGGTGCCGGTGTCGGCATATCACGAACACCGGGAGTGTGTCAAACCCCTACCGAGCGAGTCATGTCAGTGTCCAGGTCGTCTGTCCAGGCTAATACTTTTGGTCGACCTGTACGCACTTGGCGCCTCACGTATCCGTCTGTTTTTATAAGCGCCTTTCTTACGTCAATCAGCATTGCCATTCATCGTAGCGTATCTGTCACATCTTATAATTCCCGAAAATTCTGGCAGATGTCAATGGAACTTGATATTAAAATATCCATTCAATACAATCCTGTAACTCACGTCTCTGTTGCATTTCTGTGTTTCTCCGCTTCTTGTTCGCGGTTCGTTTGCATTTCATCTCCCCAAGAATATTTCTCAAATTCTCCTATTTTACAGTTTATAACATTTTTTTCATCCCAATTTTTTACACATGTATGCATCTCCCTTGAATTTCGCAACTTCTTTAGTATTTTATTCTTACAGGTATTTCCCCCCCACCCTCCACATGTCCTTGTGAACTTCGTGGTCCTCCCTCCTAGGCACGGCAGAAGTGTAACCGACTTCTGAGGTTGGGACGCTCATGAGGCGCGGTTACGTTGTACCGATGATGTGAGTGGTGATATAGAAGGATGTAGTGCCAGGAGGGCCCTTAAATCTAAATTCTACTCACCTAACCAGACCATGGTCACTGTGGGAATCCTCCCCTTCAGGGAAAATTCCCACGGTAGAACCGGGAATCGAACCCGGGACCTCATGATTAGTAGGCAGAGACTCTGACCACTAGACCACGGGCTGGTCCCTTACAGGTAATTTGTTAAGGGCGTGATTTCATAGCTTCTAAAACAAAGAAAGTGACCCACATGTGTACTTGATAATATTACAGGTCACACTGTGCAGTTTAGAGCTGTGAATGTTAATTGCTTGAAGCTTAATTACAGAATCATTTTCTCAAGTTTGATTAAAACCTACTCATTCATATTGCATTATTAAGAGGGAAAAGTAAGAACATGCGATCACTTCAATCCATCAACCAAAGAATGCACATATAATTTCACATAAAACACATTTAAAACACTTTAAAACACTCCAACATGTTTCGATTTTGTCAGATCATCATCAGGGAGCTTTGTTCCTTTGTTATATTACGGTATTCACAATTCAATTCTTATTTTCAAACGAGGTGTTGTGGCAGCATATCATGTTGTGTGGGAATGTGTTGTGGAGCAGTGGCTAGGTGTGCGTCGTAACAACACATTCCCACACATCACGATATGCTGCCACAACACCTCGTTTGCAAATAAGAATTGAATTGTGAATACCGTAATATAACTTTAGCAAGGAACAAAGCTCCCTGATCTAAACATGTCGGAGTGTTTTAAAGTGTTTTAAAAGTGTTTTATGTGAAATAATATGTGCATTCGTTGGTTGATGAATTGAAGTGATTCTGCGAAAATGCACGGTGCTACAATCAGATTTATAAGTACATGCGATGTTTAGCACTCGTTACGTTGCCTGTCGTCTCGGCAACTAGTCTGTGACAAAAACTTCAAATGACGACAAATTTTCCGAATGTTCTTCTGTTGTGATGAATTACTCCTGTAGGACTGACATTAGAGATTATTACGATCGACTTGAACACAGGAAAAACAAGTTTGCGTTTCTCTGGCAAAACTGACCACGCAGGGTGACATTGTCGGATTCAGAATTTTATTATATGAAACGCTTGTCATAATGTGTAGGGATATTTATTATCTCTCATTACCCACGTGTACGTCAAGATACAGGGACGAGAAGAAAATACACTTCCCCTTTTCGCAATGTCAGATTAAAAAAAAACCATTTAAAGTCGTTTGCAGCTTCGTTTCAAGGCTTTAGAAGTGTAATAGGACTGCTCCAGTAACATTTTCTGCAAGACCGCCTCCGGACACATTAGGCCCATGTGCATGACATTTACGGTCAACATATCCTACGTAGTTTACTTCTTGGGTCCTTAACCTCCACAGGCACGATCTCAAAAAAGATTATAGTTTGAAAATAAACTACTGGGTTCGATAATCCTACTTGTATACAACGGCAGTTTTCCATCTCGCAATACCGTATATTCTCGAATCCAATTAGCACCCGAATATAATCCGCAAAAGTTTTTGCCGATTTCTTAAACGAAAAAAAAAAGTTAGTTCGCGGTTCTAATCCACGCCTTCCCATCAACCACCCCTTGCCTACAAGGCAGACAGATTGAATAATATTGGATGTTACCAATGCTTTAACCGTTATCAGACTAAAGCGCCGTGTGTTAAGTGGCCATTTAACTACCAGCGGTACAAACGCACCACAGCTGATGATAGTGACTGGGTGACGGATAACGATTCAGTTATGAGAGATGACGGCGAGTCTGATGAATAATAAATTATAAATATTATATAATATATATTATAAATAATAAATAAAATAACAAATTATTGTATTGAATTGTTCTAACGGCACGTACGGCGGTTCTATCATTTTTCCAAAATCCAGCTCACGACCGCGAATCTAACCCGCACGCGATTCTAATCCGCATATTATTTTTTAGCCCTCTGAAACTGTAAAAAGGGTGCGGATTAGATTCGAGAATATACGATATTTTGTTTCTGTTAACACAGAGATAACCAACATTCTTTCCTGGAGTGAAGCCCGAAGTAATTTCTCGTATCGCTGACCACCTTAGGTATGAAGAGGTTTATGGGCCAGATAAGTTAACAGCGGGTAACACAGTTCATTTAGTGCTAAATTACTCTCAAGCAGATTTTGACTTATTTATGAAGAACTATTACATAAATCAATCAGCTTACATCTTAAGAAAAGAATGTGTTTTTTCTGTCTTAACGAGGGATATCTGAAGTGTTTTGAGGCATTTTAAAATTTCGGAAAATTTTATGGATTTATTGCACGATTCCTAGAGGAACCCCAACGATGTTCTGCAGAACCCCGTGTGGGAAACACTGGTCTAGGTTTCGATTCTCCTATGCATTCAAACCTTCATTTTATTTGAAGTGACATGGCAGATTACATTTGCACTCCATGATTATTAACAGTGTTTGTAGCATTTTTAGTTGTTAGCTGTTTCGTGGGGTAAAACGTTTAGTCAAACTGCCCGCTTGCTTGCCTGCTTGCCTGACGAACTACTAACAGATATGCAGAGTTGACTGCTGCACCAAAAGTTCATTTTCTGCCTTTCTTGCAAAACAAACGTAAGCGTGTAGGCCTGTATACAGCTTGGAAGTACGTATCCTCTTGGCATGGTAATGAAAACCTTCAGAGACTAATATTAATATAAATTACGTTTAAAATTCAGTTTGTATCTCACAGAGAACAGACTATCTCCATTATGAAGAACAGTTGGCAGAAATTCTGATACTTACAAATATGAAATACAATGGACGCTTAAGGCTAAACGTAACCGTCTTTTACAATTAGTGTCGTAAAAGAGTGACGTCATTCTGAAATTATTTGTAAAATTACAATAATTGAAATTATTGATTGGTCTTTTTTTTTTTTAAAAAAAAAAGAGGCAATACTATACACCTGAAGGAAAAAATAACTGAGGGCAGCTCATCAGTTTAAAATGATGTAAATGATGGTCTGTTAATTAACCTTAACTCAGTTTACTACAGTTAAATGGTAGGAAGCTGGCAGTCACTTCTTTTACGAAATAAACCAATCCCGAACTTCTACCGAGGCCCTTTGCTGTCAAGTAGAATAAATCCACGCCGAGAATCACGTCACAATGATGTTGTTAAGAAGAGAAAGCAAGTGAAAGAGAATGGCGCTGAGCCAAATATATAAATAGCAAGATGGAACAGAGAAAGAGATAAGAAGAATGGGCTGGGGGATAGGGACACGCTGTCTCAGAAAGGACACAACACGCCTTCCTGGTGCTTAGCCTGTACTCTGGTCGTTCGACTCGGCCCTCTACAAGGAAACACTAATTACAGAAAAAGCTGTTCTAAAATGAGCACCACTTTAAGTAACTTGGATAAAAAAATTGTCGTCTTCTAGGACGTGATGTCGGATAGTCTAGCAGAATTTCACCGACGTTTCAAAAGAACCTGCTTACCTCATCGAGTGAGATGAATAAGCCATTCGAACAAAGGGCGTGGTTGATAAAGTAAAGGTACAGACCGACTAGATTCCCCTTTCCTTTATGTTAAACATCCCGTTGTGATAATATATAAAGAGTAAAGAAATTAACCGTGAAACACAACATTTTTTTTTTTTCAGATATTTAGTGCGTTTTACAATATTTTCGGCCAACCTGGTCATATTCAGGTAGTACAACCGTGTAGGGTTAATTTCTTTTCACTTTCTCATCATCTCACCATCCGGCTGGTTTGAACAGAGCCGTAGGTTGGCCTACCCTCTTCCTTCAACTATATTCGTCACGTCTTTTCCGTGCGCGGTTAACTGCTCCCACACTGAAGACAGAAGCGACACTTTCCTTTGAAGTTCCGACATATTTCTTCCCGACAACACATCATCCCTAAAGACAGCAGCAGAAATATTAACTGTAACTCTTGGGTAGCTTCCGACTGTTCTAGGTCACTGTCTCTGTTCGACAGCAATCGGCTGTACGACGTTTCTTGCTTCACTTCTTCACCGATTCACGGTAGTTCGAAGTAGGGCTATATAACCAGTACAGTTTATTGTGCTGCACTGAGTTTTATTAAGCATCTATGGCCTGTCGAAAAGACTACAGCCACTGAAAACGGACATTTCAATCTGAAGCATTCTGAAGAGATTCCATTTCTATCAACCTACGTACCTCCACAAAATGCAAAACGCAGACTTCTAAGATCATCATGCTTTCGATGTATAGGTCTGTGTCAATATACATCCCCGACTTCAACTCTCGAACCCGATCACCGCTATTCACAAAATTGGGTACAAGAATTATGAAACTGGAGGATATCCCCAAACCTTCCTTTTCTCACTTCTTTCCTCTCAGCACAATCGGGTTCGATTCCAGGTTAGTCAACGTTGGATTTGTCATGGACAGAAAAGCAGTGGGACCGGTTTTTCTCCGAGGACATCTGTTTTACCCTGCCTGTATCGTACTACCACTGCTCCATACTCATTCATTTAACTATCACAGACGCTAGATTACCTTAGTAGCTGATAGAGCAGTTAAATAACGCCTTTAAAGAAATAAATTCTAATTCCCTACAATCAATTATTATAACATGGCATACGCAGAACTTGTAGGGCAGGAGCGATGCTGGCGACACTTAAAAAACAAAAATTGTAACAATAATAATATATAGAAGTATGCATCTATGTATTAGGGAGTACATTTTCAGAACTCGGCAAATCAAATTATGCACATATATATATATATATATATGCATGCCCTATGTAGGTGTGTATGCATGTATGAGTGCATGTATGTTCGTAGTACTTGTGTTTGTGTGTATATGTGTGTGTGTGTGTGTGTGAGTGAGTGACTCACGTATCGCTTACAATTCGGAAGCTGGAGCGTAGTGATCAGATTCTATTTCTGGAAGCGAGATTCTTAGCAGTGCATGCTATGCCCGTAAATTACAGTTAACCATCTGATGGACACACATTCTCTTAATTGGTTTCTCTAAACTTAAGGTGAAAATACACTTGACATATTAGCTTAATGCATGAATAAATAAATTAATTTTTACGATACTTGCATAAATTTAATGTATGCCGACAGATTATTTTAAAATTACTGAAAATCAGGTGAATATTATGATTGATTATTCCACCTTCATCAACATAATTGGGACAGCGAAATTTGAGGAATTCAAGGGGACAAAGGTATTTCTGTCTGGTGAAAATGAGGGTTTCTTCTCAGTGCGTTGTGTTACATAATTTTCAGAAAGGTATGACACAAAATAAATTCGAAGACACTATTGATGTAACGATCAGTAAAAGGAAAAACCCTCTGGCACCTGGCATACGAGATTTACATTTTCCTACGGTAATTTACGACACAGAAAAGTACAGTTACTATCTGCGATGGAAATCTTGAAAGCAGGCTTTCAAACGAGGTTGAAAGAACAAGTCTCCAAGCTGAAGGATCCAGCAATAATCTCTCTCTAGAAACAGTTTGCGATTGGTAAAACCACGTCAGTGGTAAACCTGTGAAAAGCTAATACATGAATAATCTTCATGTGTGTTTTTACACATTCATACGCAAATGTAATGGCAAATCGGACACATCCTGCAGCCTTCATACGAAGATTTTGACATTCTGAGGACCGTGCATCGTGATATATTCGTATAATAGAAGACAACAAGTTACACTAATTCTCAATTTCATTTTGATATACGTGGTGCGTCAGGAAAGTAATGAGACTGGTGCTATATTTTTTTATTTAACATTTACCTATAAATCAACATTATCCCCTTCAAAGTAGTTCCCTTAGAAAGTCACACACCGCCGGAGACGTTGCTCCCACTCCCGGTAGCAGTGCTGGAAGTCTTCACGTAAAAGTGCCCTCAGCTGGTCTGTCACGACCTTTTGGATGTTGCCCACAGTTCCAAAATAACGACCTTTGAGATGGAATTTGAGTTTTGGGAAAAGGAAGAAGTCACACGGACTCAGATCAGGTGAGTATGGTGGCTGCGGAACCACTGAAATAACGTTTTTGGTCAAAAATTCGTTCACGGAGATGGCAGTGTGACAGGGAGCATTGTCGTGATGTAGCATCCAAGTGTCCGCAATCTCTGGCCGGACACGATGAACCATTTTTCTGAGTCGTTCAAGGACCTCACGATAGTACTGATTATTAACTGTTTGTCCTTGAGGCACGAATTCCTTATGAACAACGCCTTG
>Ga0123355_10021040_pt1 | contig 10434 bp, 5 predicted proteins | sample TergutEmb28metaG_3_FD_89872 | JGI IMG/M metagenome (GOLD analysis project Ga0123355, IMG submission 89872) | Embiratermes neotenicus P1 segment gut microbial communities from Petit-Saut dam, French Guiana - Emb289 P1 | ecosystem: Host-associated > Arthropoda: Insects > Digestive system > Gut ... | reverse complement strand
TGGCCATTATCTCCGTAACCGTTTAACTTTGGATATAGGTGTTTTGGGTTATATCGGTATACTTTAACATAAGGAACACTCTCCCGAAGTCTGGCACATTCCTCCTGGGACACCCTGTATATACAGCCACCAAGCTAGCAACTAACATGTATTGTAATTATAACAGTTGACAAAGCTCACAACGTTTTATAGATTGTATGTTAACATCAGCTGTCATTATCACATTTTAATCTACTGATTTTATTGAGTTTGTAACCTTAATGATTTTTGTAACTTTAGCAGAGTAGAAGGTTAAAACTGCCTGAAGGGGATGCACATAAATCAAAACATGTAGGAGTATGTTCAGTACATAAAATATTGTTTATATACATCTATATATATGTGTGTTACACAGTACATACATCAAAGTAATGTACAAGGCATTTTATAACTTGAAGTAATATTAATCTTAACTAAAAACTAAACAACCTTCTGATTTCATGTTCCTTCCGTAGAGCACTGCCCTTGTTTTTGATTGATTGGAATGCGTGCATGTAGAAGCGCATAGTGCTGCTAGGCCAGCCAGTGGTGTGAACAGTGCTGCCTCAGCCTGTGTTTCTGTTTTTAGTAATCATGTGTTTAATTTTTGTTTTTGATAAGTAGTTCAGCAAGGCTCAAGTTAGGTGGACAAGTTTAAAAATTTAGTGCAAAATTGTTTTTCCCTCTTATAATGTGGGGCATTATGGGACGCCATGCAGATTTACTTTACACGTTCTTTCCAGGAACACATCCGTGATGTAAGTCAGGGAGTGCCTATATATATATATATATATATTTTGTACAGTTTAGGAACAAACTGCAACCGTGTTATATACTCCTTGGTTAATTTGTATTTTACTTCAGGTTTTGTTATTCAGATGTTATAACTACTGTTTCTCTATATACACTTTGAATTATTCTTATCAAATATTGAAGGTATGTTATCATCTTTAAAATTTCCCACATCCTTCCTCTGTTCACATGGTAGGTAATTTTTTATAGTCCATAAAACCTGGATGTGTTCCTAGTTTAACTCCCTTTTCTTTCTGTAAGATGTTTCATAAGAAGTATATTGTTTGAATGAGAGCATACCTGGCAAAATCGACTTGATTTTTTCTGTAGCAGTGCACTGGATTTCTTCAAAACCTTTTGTTGCCAGTTTAGCATAAATTTTGTTGTCTTTGTTAGGAATACAACCACACGTATAGTATTTTAATATGTTCCGTCTTCTCTGCTTTAATCAGATCCATAATATGTATGAAAAAACCAACAAAATACACTACATTGTTTATGATGTATTTCATTCACAGTTTTCTCATAACGTTTCAGTCGCAGTAGTGCTGTTGTGGCTGAAACATGTTGGTGAGAAAATTGTGAATAAAGTACATCATAAACATTGTAGTGCATTGTGTTGGTTATTTATGTGTTTTGTACCTGTATAGTTTTCACAGGAGTTTTGGGTACATTTTTAAATATCAAAATGACTTGGCACCTTTGTAAGGAAGAAGTATCTTATGAACTATGTAACACGTGTTTGAAGATGAAAGAATCATAGCTGTAAGGAAAGTCCATATTTTATAGGCCCTGCCCATATTCCTTCTAATCCAGGGTTTTTTTGGGGGGCCAGTACCACATTTTTTCTAGTTCGTGTGTGTGTATTGATTGTGTCACTGCATTGACATTGTTGTTTACTTATATGAGCTGTAATTGGGTGGCATGAAAATACTTGGTACCTTTAGATCTGTTGGGCTTTGATGATAACATTAATTTGAGCTGTCTTCCTGCACTGCACTGAATAGTTTATATGGTATGCCATTCATCACATCATCATCTGAGTTGCTTATTGATTGATTGCAGGCTTCTTGATGTTTTATGCATTCCACTTGTTTAGCTCTGATTTTGTATGCTGCTTGCTTTTTTTCAGTAGTTAGCTTCATATTCTCATTCTGCATTTTTAAACCTTCATTCTGCAGTCCCACCTAAAAACAGCCTTGCTACCTGCCTTTTTATCACAGCTTATAAATCTCATATTCCTTGATGTCTTACTACCAATGGCTTTTCTCAGCAACATGTTTTGGTGAGAAAATTGTGAGTAATATACATCATAAATATTGTAGTGCATTTTGTTGGTTATTTATGTGTTTTGTACCTGTATAGTTTTCACAGGAGTTTTGGGTTTGTTTTTAAAAATCAATATAACTTAGCACCTTTGTAAGAAAGAAGTATCTTATGATTTATGTAACACATGTTTAGAAGCTGTAAGGTGATACAGTAATGCCTGTTCGTGTGGGAGATACTCTCTAAACTACTTTTTAACTTCTTTCAGGAACGTAATCAAAATATGTCATTCTTTGTTACACTTTTGTCCCCCTAACTTGAGGAATGAACTTGTTATATACTCTTACATAAATAATTTGAGTTTGGATACTTGGCGAGTGTTGTGACTGGGCTATGGGATAGATGACGAAATTGGGGGTCAATTTCCAGCAGGCTTCTTTTCTCTTCAAAGCATCCAGACTATCTCTGTTTGGTGTGATCTGGGGGGGGGGGGGTTTTTTCCCTGAAAGTACAGGGGCCAGGGTTAAAAGCTGTTTTTTTTTTGTGCTGAGATTAAGAATGCATGGAGATACACTTTTACTTCTCCATCTGCCTTCATGGTGTGGTGCTGAATTATGCACAGGGACTTTTTTCCCTGTTCATTTACATAAACTTCTAGTGAAATTAATGCTCTAGGACTCCAAAACTGTTTGTGGATTTAATCTTACAGGACTCCAAGCATGTTGATTTGTTGGTTTTTTCACCCGGGAGACATTGTTGATCTTCATTTGCTGTACAATAGAAATGCTCAAAGTTGTGCTCCATTCTCATTCAGATAATCTTCACCACACACACCTATCACACCGGGTGTGGACTTTTTCATGTCTCTCAACGTCAAAGTCCCAAATTTTACAAAATTACCATACTTGGGTTATTTAATTTTGTTATTTCTCAGAAGTAGATTGATTTCAGATACAGAAGACTTTTTTCCCTCCACCGCTTCAGCCTCGAGAGCTCATGTCAACTGTACATTGCTACCCCAGTGAGTGATTAAAGCATGCATGTTGGCAGACAGAAGAATGAAATATTTCAGTATTAACTGTGAGGGAAAATGTTACAATTATAAGGCAATTTTAGTGGGTGTAAAAATTATGCCAGCTGTCCTGAAAGAGGTGTAAAGAATGTGAACGTTTCCTATTTTGGACACAGTTTTCATTGCATTTCAAGTTGAGAATATTGTGACGTGGCAGCTGCATTGATAAAATACACCAAAGAACAGCAGTAATCAGAGGTGCAGTTGTTGTAATCACAGGGTGCAGAAACTGGTGAAATTTACAGAAGAATGACTTCATTGTGGGGATAACTGTATAAGCCAGCAAATGGAAGGACTCCAAGGACAGCAGATGAATCTTCCCATCACATCCTGGGCAGCTTTCAACTAATACATGTTCAGTTAAAGAACAAATCAGATCATGACAGCTAGAGAATTAGCATTGTTAAATTGCATTGGACGTGAGCATCAGTCTTCGATAGAAGTGATGAACTAAGGCCTGATCAAAAACATTTTATTTTTGTGCAGTTATGGAACTTGCTTTTTTTCTCCTCCTCCCCCATTCATGACAGCCCAAATTGGGCCTAGCCCACCTCATTGTTGAGGTTTGTAGATCACACACACACACACGCAGAGTAGGTAGGACCCCTTGGAATGATGTATTAGCACATTGTAGATACTGCCTCACAACTGTGTAGCAAATGTTCTAACATAGAACATTCATTATACAATTGAATTAGTCACAATTTTTTTTTTGTGTGTTTTAAACTATGTATGTTTAAAACTTAATATTTTACATTTGTGCATTGGATTACAAAAATTCTGTAAATCTCGTTATATGCATCCTCTGTAATGCACCTTCCTTGTGGACAAAACATGCAGGAGGCATATTATGTTTATAATATAAGATACTTTTATACATTTATGTGTATTTGTTGGTTTCATTACTATATCTAATTCAGTGCACATGTGCATAGTTGGAGTCAATTATTTCTATTCACTGGTCAGCTTGTACTTGGATGTTACACAGTAGGTAGTGAGATTATGGGGGAACATAATAAAAACAGAAGCATTCTTTCAAAAGATATCTGTAAAGGTTCAGTGTGTTTTCTTTGTTTTCAGGTCTATTTCCATCTACCTGGATACAGTTAACATCTTCATACGTATTGCGATGATTTTGGCATCTGGTGGCAGCAAGAGAAAATAAGACATAACATACTCTTTCAGTTTTAATTATGTGTACTTTGTTGCATGTTGAATTTCATTGCTAAAATGTCAAGCTGCATTGTAATTATAAATACATACTGCATAGATAACCATATATTTTAATTGTCAACAGAAAGACTGAGAATATTTCAACACGTATAATGACTTGTGCAGTAGTATTTCAAATTTATTTATTTGTATATATATGAAATACTTGAAGTAGAATAGTTATTGTAAATTGTACACATTGTGTAAAAAAATGCAGAATTCACAAAATTGTAATGCTCTAAATGTTTATGTACTTAGATTATAGGAATAAAGAACTGTTGAATTTGTATGATGCATTGATGATTGTACAGTCTGAAGGATTGTTTTAGTGACAGTGTCCTCCATTATTCTCTTTCCTCTAATGAGTATTTCTCTTGTAATTGTCCACTCTTTCCCTTGTCTGGTTTGTACACAGTCCTGCCATAAGTTCTGTGCCAAGTGCATTGTGAATTAGAAGGAAAATGAAACAGAACATCCACTTTTCAAGCCAAATAATTTATTAGCAATAGTTTTTAAGTTTTTATAATAATGCCGCTTGAAATGGCCGCCCTCTGCCTCAACACAAGCCTTGAGACGATCCAGCCGCTCTGCTATTGCTGTGCTCTAGGGGGATCTCTGCCGCTGCTTTCACAAGCGATCTCTTCAGACTGTCCAGGTTGTGACGCTATTGGTAAGCCATGTCCTCCAAAACAGCTCACAATTTATAGTCCTGGGGCTTGAGGTCTGGACTCCCTGAGGGCCATCCTTGGTTCTGATAAAGGCTGGAATGTTCCTCCACACCCACTCCTGAGTCGTCTTGGCTTTTGGGCAGGAACTGAGTCCTGCAGGAAGACCCATTCCTGACCACTGAAGAAGGTCGTGTTCAGCTATTTCACAACTTGTAGCACATCCTCTTGATACACCCAGACACCAGTTTCACCCCTTCTTGCAAAAATGAAGATGTCACCCCCTTATGGGACACCTCCCACCAAACCATGATGTGGGAAGGGTGATGGCATCCCTGCACCCTCAGAATGCACCTCAAGGGACGTTTGAGCATAAATCTTATTCTGGTTGTTATACTGCACCTCAATGGTGAAAAATTTCTCGTCTGTGAAGGCGATGTTTTCGTGCCCGATTTCAGTGTGCCACTGGAGGAGACGCTCTGCTCTTGACCGTCAGATCTCCTTCCGAACAGGAGTAAGAAGGTGTCCCTTTGCGCGGAAGTGCGCTGACATGTGTAGATCGTCCCTGATGGGGAACGACTTGATTGGGTCGATATGTTATACTCTCGAGATTTGATCTGTTTCCAGAGCGAATCCGCTCCCGTACTGTTTTGATGGCCGCTTCAGCCTTCACACTTTTCAGGTGTCCTGAACGAGTCCTGTCTTCAACACCACAGAAATCCGTATAACGTTTAATAGCCCGATAGACGAAATTTCGCGAAATTTTCTATGGTTTAAAGAGTTTGAAAATTTGAGAAGCTGATTTTCCGCATTTGTGAATGGCATTCACAGCCACACGGTTTTCCTTGAAACCCCACTCCATGTTAACACTGCGAGAGACGTGAGCGAACTGTCTTGGCACAAATACCTGAAGGGTCAATAGTCCGAAAACAACCAACCTTTGAACCCTTCCGCCTCATCGTCTCCAGCTGCGGACTACATGAAATTTGGGACAGAACTTGTGGCAGGATTATGTATATCTTCCATCACTTGGTCTTCCAAATGGCCGTTTTTCACCGTTATTTATTTAACACAAGACTGGAAAAATAAGAAGCGAAGTCATAAGAAAAGAACTAGAGTTCTTTGGAATACAAGACGCGAGACTCAATACAAACAAAACTGGATCAACCACCTAGAAAGAATGGACAACACCAGACTCCCGAAACACGCCCTCAACTACAAACCTAGAGGAAGAAGCAAACGTGGACGCCCCAGGAAACGATGGCAATGTGTCGATGCCGGAACAAGTCAAACGACCTAATCCATGGAGGAAGATGATGATGATGATGTATTTATTTTGATCTCACGGGAATTCTTTCAGTAAGCAGAATGATCTGAATACATGTCCGTGCACCAGTTATATGTGTGTTTTAAATCATTTGATAGACACCGTAATCTGAAAATATTTCAACATGTGCATAATTGACCATCAACTTCAATAACAGTCCTATCTAAACATCCACATATTAAAGGCATTCGCCCCAAATCATAAAACTTGCGCGCAACTCAGTCATGTTGCAAGGCCAATGGATCCACTGTGGCAGCAGCATTCTGTTCACACCAGCCATTACCTCATGCACTACGCTACATACATTGGCCTTCGACACATCGTGCATGTCGCTCATTGAATTGTATAGCCCTGTACCTAGCCAAAGCAGTGCTATCTGCAGCAACTGCTTCTCAGAGCACCACTTGGTTTGGTTTCCTGGCGCAAAAAGGGTCCAATAATACTGAGAAGTTCTTCAATTTTTACTGACTTTAGATAGAGCGTCTCATACTCCTAACTGCTCTCCATCCCACTACAATTCAACCAGCTTTGGTAAATTCTTTATCTCCAAATCGCTACAAATTCATTTTTGTCGTCCATATCATTAGACCACAGACTGCCTTGACTCTAATCTGAACGCAGTGTCCTTACTACCCTTCCGTACCACACGATCAGCTAAACTTGACTAGCCTCACCTTACTCGCTACCTACGTCAAAGAAGTTATTACAATGACAAGTGACTGTGACAGGAAAATGTCTTTGTGAAACAAACACTTAGTTAAATGGCTTAGATTTCCCTGCCACTTTGTTGCAGTTTACTTTTCGCTTGTCACTTGTTGTTCTGTGAAACAGGCTCCAGTCATTATTGCCATTCTGTCTAGTATTTTCGCCTGTCATAAGAGGACTTGTCGCTTTGTGAAACAGGCCCCCGGTTTAGACACTTTAGAAAAAAATCTTCTCGTGTTTCCACGGGCGTCCAGTCCGTAGCCCAGTCACAATGCCGACTATGCTATTTTGACGCCCGTCTGAAATATTTTGGTTTATGAAGCTGCATTGAAAATCACCCGTGAAAATCACGAAAGTGAACAAACCTCTGTTGCTAGTAAGGAGGTTGGTTCAGATGCATACATACACACACAGAAACCGAAGTATAAATTCATATACTGGTCGGTAGAATGTTGAGAGTCATCACAGCATAATAGCAATTTGTCTCTTTTCATGGCGAATTCAACATTCAACCCGACTTTGCGGATGATGAATCTGCGAATGAATATGTATATTTATTGTGTATTATGTATGTATGTAATATGAAGATAACTATTAAACCATTCGAAACGGCAGTAGGGTTTAAATATATGAGAGTGAAAATTACAGTTGCTTTCGTGAAGGAGTTAAAAAATAAAAGATTAACTTCTGGGAATACCTGCGACCACCCAGTTCAGAATATTTGCTTTCGCGACTGATGTGTTATCCGAAAAAGTAAAGACTGGATTATACAAAATCATCATTTTACCTCTTTTTTTGAGCCCCTCTTGGTAAATACCGTGATAGTACCTCAAATTATGACCCATCTAACGACTGTACTAGGGACTAGGCTATTCCGGGTTTAAATCTAGTCAGATCAGCTGTGCTGCCCAACCAGCTTCCTATTTAATGGATACTGGGATTCTTTCCCAGGTGTAAAGTGGCCGGAGCGTGAAATTAACCACTCACCTCCACATAGTGCCGAGGTTAAGAGTAAATGAAACTATACTTTGCTCCCAGTACGGGCCATCATGTCGCGGACAGGCAAAACTGTGCTCTTTGTCGCTTTCTTCCACATCTGTGTCAATATCATTATCCCTAATCAACCTGTCATTCTCCACAGCTGATAGTGACATTAAATAAATAAATATTTAGCAGTCGTGTATGTGTCCCTCTTTTCCTCATAACGTGATTATGCTACGTTCTTGTCAAGTTGTCAGGTGAAATAGTGTTGCATACTTTCACCCCACTGGAGATGAGATGTGGCCATACTACTGCAGCGTTGTCTACCACACTCATACGAGTATAGTCTATTGCCCATTGCCCCCAGCTAGACACGTAGTCACTGACTATAGTTAAGTTGTGCGAAACTCCGCTCCCCTGTGTGTGTTGTGAACTATCGAGACCATCGATTACGTTCCAGTTCTCTATGCATGTTCACTGTCTTCCGTGCAGATTACATGGTCTACGTGCTAACAGACTATTCGCTGGCGATTATTTATTCCCGCCCCGAAGATTACGAACACGGATTAGGATCGGTAATCCGCGTAGTTCGTGCGGGTTGTGTAGTAATCCGTGATGTAATGTTGTGGTTAGGTTGAGTGCAGTCACATGAAGGTTGCTAAGAGCTGTCGTCATCAGAATTAGTGTCGTTATGTTGAATTCAGGGAGGCTTGCCAGTGAATTAAAGACATGCTTCTGAGAACATTTAATTAATATCTGTTTTCGTAAACAGCCATAATGAGAACGGTTTAGATTGGCATATTTTGTAATATAAACATGGCGTTAGTGGGTGTAATGCGCGTATTATTATTCTTGTCAACATTTTGTATTTACTTGTATTGTGCAAATTCTGCTGCCACGGATATTCAGCTGGATGCTAAAGCACAGTTGACACATCGTATAGACAGCCTGAATCTGCTTTTATACACCTTTTTGCTGATTCTTACGGTGCTGACAATATGGTTATTTAAACACCGGAGGCTTAGGTTTCTTCACGAAACTGGATTAGCTGTCATATATGGTGTGTATAAATGGTTTTTGTAAAACAAGTCATGCACTGTAGAAGTAACTGCTTGTAGCTTTGTGTGTCTAGATTTGGTGTTTTTCCACGATTTATTAAGGTGTTTCGTTCCACTTGATTTCTCCTTTTGAAAGTGAAGTGTTCTCCGGTGGTGAGATTCAGTCGTTAAGGAGGAATGTTGACCGGTGGTAAGATTCAATCGTTAAGGAGGAACCCGCTGCCTACATCTTTGGGGTGAAGGACCGAATATCACGTTTTAATGAAACCTGGGTATCTGCTTATTAGTGTACATGAAGTCATGTCTCAGAAGATTTTTTTCCAGGATGTGAATACAAAAACTCTATTGTGTGCATGATCGCGTATAGTGTTTCTGCTATAGGAATATCACTGTTATGCATATTATAAGTGTAAGGAATTGACTGCTGGGTTGATAGAGCAGACTATTACCATATTTCCCTTACTAGGTGCAGTATCTAGAGGTTATAAGTTGCTACGTAATGTCACCAATAAAGCTGCTCTGTGTTTAGAGGCTGCTCTGCATCTAGCTTTAGGGTCATGCTTACAACAGGCAAACTTTTACAGTGATATCTACCACTATATAGCATTTTAATTATTGCAGTTTTCCACGCTGGGGGTTATGTATCCTACTTCCTTGCATTTGTTGTACATGGCTGTTTTTACTTCTGATGTGAATGGTAAAGCCTCATTCAAGAGTTAATTGTAATATTAACTGTTCCTGCTGTGTGTTGGGATTTACATTTAATTACCACTAGTGTTATCAGTGGTGATTGTTCTTGATAACAGTTGTGACAGTCTAGGTTCAAAACCTGTATCAGTTTTCTTAAGCTGTGATGTTATCTGACTGATTGAGATTTGTAGATTATGAATCATTTAGAACTGCTAAGGAGACAGTCAGGCCACAGTAATGTTTAGTTCACTGCCATGGTGCTTTTGCTTATTGTGTACCAAATTTAGTTGTGAGATACTTTTTTTTTTTGTGGAAAGCTTAATTTATTCTATCAGCAATTGGAAATGGGACATTAGTTTTTGTGATAAGGCTTAATTTCTTCCATCTGTCAGGTAGATTACATGAGAAATAGATATTGTTTGTCACTTAGCACCAGCGGAATTCAGACAGGCTTTTTTGTGACAATCCACATCATACATGCAGTTTGAACTCACTACCAGGTGGTCATCCTTGTTTGAATTTCAATTTAGAGAAAGTTTCATGATATATTTTCAAATTAGTGTTTTCTGAATTGCAAAGAGCACTTACAGTTTGGGTATGAAGCAGCTCACTTTATGCTGTGGTTTTAGAACAGTATAGACTTCACGC
>Ga0123355_10021039_pt1 | contig 10434 bp, 7 predicted proteins | sample TergutEmb28metaG_3_FD_89872 | JGI IMG/M metagenome (GOLD analysis project Ga0123355, IMG submission 89872) | Embiratermes neotenicus P1 segment gut microbial communities from Petit-Saut dam, French Guiana - Emb289 P1 | ecosystem: Host-associated > Arthropoda: Insects > Digestive system > Gut ... | reverse complement strand
TCGCGTTATTCAATTCCGCGTGGATTGGGTTGACGACAAAGGCGAAGTGCAAACAAATCGTGCTTGGCGTGTGCAGTACAACAATGCGATTGGACCGTACAAAGGCGGTATGCGTTTTCACCCGTCTGTTACGGCGGATTCATTGAAATTTTTGGCGTTCGAGCAAACGTTCAAAAACAGTTTGACTACATTGCCGATGGGCGGTGGAAAAGGTGGTTCCGATTTTGATCCGCAAGGCAAATCGGAGCAAGAAATGATGCGTTTTTGCCAAAGCTTGATGACCGAACTTTATCGTTATCTGGGTATAGATACCGATGTTCCTGCCGGAGATATCGGAGTTGGTGCTCGTGAAGTGGGTTTCATGTACGGTATGTTCAAAAAATTAATGATTGAAAATACAGCTTCTTTTACAGGAAAAGGCCGCAACTGGGGAGGTTCTATCCTTCGTCCGGAAGCAACAGGATACGGCGGTGTTTACTTTGTCGACAGCATGTTGAAGCAAGCCGGAAAAGACATCAAAGGTAAAACCGTTTCCGTTTCAGGTTTCGGAAATGTGGCTTGGGGTGCGGCTTTGAAAGCAACCGAACTCGGTGCGAAAGTAGTTTGTATTTCAGGTCCTGACGGCTATATTTACGATGAAGAAGGTATTGCAGGCGAAAAAATCAACTACATGACTGAATTGTTGGCAACGCGCAACAATGTTGTTGCTCCGTTTGCAGACAAATACAAATCTGCAAAATTCGTTGCAGGTAAAAAACCATGGGAGCAAAAAGTTGATATCGCTTTACCCTGTGCAATTCAAAATGAATTGAACCTTGAAGATGCGAAACAACTTATCGCAAACGGCTGTATCTGTGTTGGCGAACTTTCGAACATGGGCTGTACTGCCGATGCTATTCACGAATTGCAAAAAGCCAAAGTGCTTTATGCGCCGGGTAAGGCGGCTAATGCCGGTGGAGTAAGCGTTTCTGGTCTTGAAATGACGCAAAACGCCATGCACTTGGGCTGGACTGCCGAAGAAGTTGATGCAAAATTGCAGCAAATCATGAAAGATATTCACGAAAACTGCGTAAAATACGGTAAAGAAGGCGATGGCTACGTGAACTACGTGAAAGGTGCAAATATTGCGGGTTTCATTAAAGTTGCCGATTCAATGATCGACCTTGGAGTTGTTTAGTCGTTGACAAAACACAAACGTGTAAGGGCAGGTTTGAAACCTGCCCTTACTGCGTTTTGCACTAAAAATCAACATTAAATTAATGAAAAATTAACAAAAGCTTGCGTATTTCAAAAAAAAGTACTATTTTTGCAGGCAAAATACAACTAAAAAACAAAATAACATGAAAAAAACACTTATTACATTAGGACTATGCTTAGCATTCTTCGGATTTGCTTATGCACAGACTACAGAGGCAGGCACGGGACCACGCGTTGAAATGAATCAGTACGGTCAGTTGGTTGAAACGTTACCTATCGAAGTTACACTACGAAACGGAATTACGTGGTTTGAAAACAGAGAAAGAGGCTACAGGTTTTGGTTCGATGGTCGCGTTCAAGTTGACTTCGCAAACTTTCACAACCAAAGAAATGGTACGATTGCACTTCCGGATGGACAGGTTATTAATGGTGTTGGTCAATTTACCCACCCCGACGCAGCTCCCCACATGCCCGGCGGACTTTCGTTGCGTCGCGTACGTTTTGCCGTAAAGGCTCAAATCACAGACCAGTGGTATGGCGAAATTGACTTCAATATGGCAAACGGGACTTTTGGCTTGCAAGATGCCTATATTCAGTTTAACCCAAGGATTTTGCCGGCTTGGCAGTTCAGATTGGGTAATTTCAAAGAAGATTTTTCGATGGAGTATACAACCTCGTCTCGTTTTGTAACGTTTATGGAGCGTTCGATGCCTATCACAGCGTTTAATTTTACACGTCGTTTGGGATTTCAAACCAAATGGCACGATATGAACATGTCGCCTTGGCTACGTGTTTCCGGAGGTGTTACCCTACAAGAAATAGATGATTTGGAGCTACGCGAAAGTGTAGTAGTGAACCAGAACAGAGGAGTTAGAGGGCCGGGTCCTAATTTTACAGGAAAAGTGGTTTTGATGCCGTGGGCAACCAATCCTGATCAAGGTTTGCATTTTGGCTACAACATCCAACACCGTAGCGGTAGATGGATTGATGCTGAAGGACCGGTTTGGGCTGATAATCAGAGAAGCTGGTATGCTATGCGCGTCAATTCCAGAAACTCAACACACATCAATCGCACGTCGTATTTAGATACACGCTGGATAGAAGGCGTAAGAGGTAATCTTTTCCAAGGTGTCGAACTTGCAGGTTTTTGGAATGGCTGGAGATTTAGTAGCGAACTTATTTGGCATGATATGATTATGGACAGAAATCTTTGGAACTTCCCAACATTTACGGCTGCTCATGCTGTAGAGTCGGGTCTTAGCGTTCAAGAGTTAACAGACCTTTACGCACAAAACAAAAGGTTTTGGGGCTTTCATGTTCAAGCCGGTAAATTGTTATTTGGTGGAAGACAACGTTACGACATTCGTCAAAGTGAGTTTACACAGCCTATTCGCGGAAGAAGCTGGGGTGATGTAGAGATTTTGTTCCGATATGATTTCTTGGATTTGAACAACAACCACAACGATAGACCAATACACATGTTGGCGGCAAACGGTTCCGGTAGAGACACTCGTTGGGGACAAGCCGGCGGTGCGGCACATAATTTCACGTTTGGCCTATCTTATTGGATAAACGATAACATGAGATTCACGTTGAACTATCAAATTACGCAAACAGATGTATGGGCTAACGGTGGATCACACGTGAGTTCTTGGACGAATAGACATGTTGCCGTAGGTCGAGACAGAAACGGAAATTTCACAGCAAATCCACTTGCTGTTGTTGAAGATCCTGGTGTTCGCTTTAATGCACTTCAAATGCGATTTGAAATGTGGTTCTAAACCATAATCCATCAATCATAAATCAAAAAAAACATAATATCATGAAAAAATTATTTTTAGCCCTCGCAGCAATGGCATTCTTGTTCACAAGCTGCTTGGAAAATGAAATCGTAGCTACTACATCGTTGGAAGGTGTTGAGGCATCTGCGACCGTAATAACCCCTTCTGATGATGCTCAAAGTGTTGCTATCACAGCAACGGTATTAGAACTTGCACACGATCCTATCTCTACGGTAGTTATTGAATGGAATAGAGGTGGTGTTGCTGGAGCCCCCATTACAATGACCCCTGGTGCTTCGGTGGCCGGTAACGGCTTTTCTACCTTGACTTACACCGGAACAATCTCCGAACAAGACCAAGGTACCGTTGTAACTTGGCGTGTTGTGGTAACCAAAGCCAATGGTGAAACCATTGTGTCAGCAGAAAGAACAGTTACATGGTTAGCTACAGTTGTTCTTGCAGCATGGAATTATGAGAGGGAGCCTGATGTGGACAGCAGAAGACCTGATTGGCCGGCTACTTCGGGAACTCTTATAGCTGGAACAAATCTTGAGTTCTTTTATGCCAACAATGTGCAAGGAAATCCCGGGACATCTGCAGGAAACGCTTCTAGAGCAGCGATTAATATTGCAAACAATGCCGCCGGATGGTTTCCGGGTACCCAAGCGGAACCAGGTATCATAAATGCTGAAACTTCGGCAGGCTGGGTTATCACGCTAAGCACTATAGGTTATGAAGATATCACATTTTCTGCTTATCAAGCCTCAAGTAATCGCGGTCCTGCTGACTTCAGGTTGGCTTACCGAATTGGCACAACCGGAGCATGGACTGAATTTCCCGGTCAGGGAATAGTTTCCGTACAAGGAGATGATGGCAGCATGGGGCCGACTTTTGCTCAAACCCCACTACCTGAAGCTGTGAACAACCAAGCAGAAGTGCAGATTAAGGTATGGATAGGAAGTTTAGTCAATAGAAATACTACTGATGATCCTTTAAGAGATTTAGAGATTGCTGGCGGAAATACATCCATAAATAACATTGTTTTTATAGGTTTAGCGTTGTAAAACAATAACACTTCAAAAAAGGGGGCAGGGTAGTTTTCTGTCCCCTCTTTTCAAAAATAAACGATATGTCAGAATTAAAAATCGGAGAAATCTCCAAACCGCGTTTCGAATTCCGTTCGTTCGGACAAAACTTTGATAACGCATGGAAGCGCATGTCGCGACTTTCTGTACCGGTTCCCGAAAAAGTGTGGGAACGCCAAAGCGATGAAGTGTATATCATCAGTCGTACGAATGACATCAACAATACCAAAATCCGTGACGGAAAAATGGACATCAAAACCTACGTACAAACCGTTGATGGGTTGGAACAATGGAATCCATTGATGAAAGGTGAATTTCCAATCGCAAAAGAAGTTTTGGAAAACGAAGTGTTTCCCGCATTTCAAGTGGAAATGCCCAAATTAGACAAAGCGACTTACACCTACGACGAATTTATGGCAATGATCAAGGCCAACCCGGATTTGGCAGCTGTAAAAGTGCACAAACAGCGTTTCGGATTTATGGTCAACAACACCATTTGCGAAGTAGGTTACGTACTTATCAACGGTGCTCGCGTTACCACAATCAACAGCGAATCCACCGAACTCGAAGATATCAAAAAAACTATTACCGATTGCCAACTTGAAGGCGTAGAGAATATCAACTATCTTCAAGCAATCAAACGTGTAATTGGAATGACTGACAAGCCATTAGCAAACTAAAAATGGTTAATGATATCCCCCAAAATTAACTACTAACCACTAACCATTAAAACTATGCCACAAGAAATAGAAAGAAAATTCCTCGTAAAATCTGATGCTTTCAAAGCAGAAGTTTTTAAACAAACCCGCATCACACAAGGCTATTTATCGTCAGTTCCGGAACGCACGGTGCGTATTCGTGTGAAAGGTGACAAGGGATTTATCACAATTAAAGGTATCGGCAGCGATAGCGGAACAACTCGCTTTGAATGGGAAAAAGAAATTCCGGCAAACGAAGTTGTGGAATTGATGAAAATAGCTGAACCCGGCGTAATTGACAAAACCCGCTATCAAGTCAAAAAAGGAAATCACATTTATGAAGTTGATGAATTTTACGGCGAAAATCAAGGTTTGGTTGTTGCCGAAATCGAATTGCAAAGCGAAGACGAAACCTTTGAAAAGCCCGAATGGCTTGGCGAAGAAGTAACCGGAGATGTGAAATATTATAACTCAATGTTGATGAAGCATCCGTATACCAAATGGTAGCAGGTTGTCGTCATTGCGAGGGAGGAACGACCGAAGCAATCCAACATCATATGGATTGCTTCGCCTACGGCTCGCAATGACGGACAAAAAACACAAAACAACCAAATTACACTATGATTAACGACAAGAACTTCGACCCTCTCGATATGAACAACTACAAAATCCAGACGTTGGCAACACGCCAAAAAACGGGTTTTGAACAATGGATGTCACGACTCGGCATACCTATCGCCGCGTTTGTGTTTGTCTGGATATATTGGTTTGCGAGTATTCCATTTTTAGATACATTCGATATATCAAGTTTCACGGAATCGGCCAGAGCCGCAGCAAATCGTTTCGAGGCTGTAGGTATGAGCGAGTTTTCAAGACTTAATTACGCAATGTTGGCGATATTTGCGGCAGCAATTGTGTTGTGGATTACGGAATCCATACCCTCATATCTCACATCGTTACTCGTGATTTTGGCGGTTATTCTAACCGGTGTTCTTTCCGAACGAGAGGCGTATGCACAACTCGGACATCCGATTATGTGGCTAAACATCCTTTCGTTTGTTCTGGCAAGCACACTCGTAAAAACGCAGGCTGCAAAACGCTTTGCACTCTGGTTTGTTCTGCGTTTCGGAAAAAATGCTCAAGGGGTCTTTTTTAGTTTTTTGGTCATTAATGTTGTTCTTTCGTTATTTATCTCTGCAACCACTGCAAAGGCTGCAATTCTGTTACCGCTTTTTATGGTAATTGCTGCGATTTACGGTGCAACCGGCGGAGAAAACCGCAATAATTTCGGACGAAATATCGTTTTACAAAATTTATTTCAAATCAACGTTTCCGCACAAGGTTTTATGACCGGATCGGGAGCAAACATGTTGGCGGCTGCAATGATTATCGGAGCGGGCGGTTTGTTTGGGTGGTCGCAATGGTTTGCGGTGGCATTTCCGATGGCACTCTTATTGCTGATTATCGGTTGGGTCGTTGGAACAAAAATCATGTTCCGGATGAGCAAGGAGGAACAAATGCCTCAAATCGAAGGCGGTATGCAAGTGTTGAGAGACGAATTAGCCAAACTCGGTAAGGTCAAGCGTGAGGAGTATAAAGCCGTCACAATTCTTATGGGTGTTTTATTTATGTGGTTTACAGGCGGTGGTGAAACAGGACTTATCGGTCTTCACGACATTAGTGCAACAGTTGTAGCCTTTATGGGAGCAGTGGTTGCATTGATGCCGGGAGGCATTGGTGTTGTAAAATGGAATGATGTTGATATTCCTTGGCATTTGATGTTGTTTTCAGCAGGCGCCTATGTAGTTGGTGCAGGATTAGATACCACAGGGCTTGCAGGAACTGTTGTAGGTGTGGTATTTACAGCACTTGGCGTTTATGACAATACACCATTTTGGGTCATATTTACGATACTCACAGGAGCGATGTTGTTTAGTGCGATAATTTTTCAATCGAAAACGATGCGATGTCTGATATTCGTTCCGATTGCGATAGGTGTAGAGCAGCAGTTTGGATTTCCTATTATGAGCTTGTCGGTGCCTGTGGCGTTGCTTATCGAGCACGTGTATGTTCTGCCGTTCAACAGTAAACCTGCCGTACTCCTCTACAATACAAATCATTACAATTGGGGCGACACCTTCAAATTCGGCTTCACGATGATGGTGATTGCGTGGGCCGTTATGTTCCTTTGGGGTGAAACCGTGATGAGATGGTTGGGATATTTGCCGTATGGCGTATTTTATTAATTGAGAATGTAGGGACGAGGTATGCCTTGCCCAAATATATAAGGAGAAAAAAAATATGATTGATGTAGCTGTCAATGGTTGTGAAACAGCAACCGCTACGTTTGCAAATGTCAATATCTTTTTGATTTTTGGCGGACTAGGGCTGTTTCTATATGGTATGAAAATGATGATGGACGGTCTGGAATTGATGGCTGGAAACCGAATGCGTATCTACATAGAAAAGGCTACAGCTAATCGCTTTGCTGCCGTTGGTATTGGTGCATTGGTAACTATTTTGATTCAAAGTTCCACCGCTACGTCGGTTATGGCTGTCGGATTTATCAATGCAGGATTGATGTCTTTAGCTCAGGCAATCAGCCTTATTTTAGGTGCTCATATCGGGACTACGCTCACAGCACATCTTTTTGCTTTTCCCGGAATTACTACCGTTGCACCACTTCTCATTTTCTTTGGATTGATAGCTTATTTATTTTTTCGGAAGCAGACGACCAAAGATGTCGGCTTTATCTTGCTCGGAATTGGAATTTTATTTTTCGGACTTTCCGTTATGGGCGAGCCGTTGAGAGAACTTGCCGGTACCTATAGATTTCAGTCCATTCTTTCGGCTTTTGAGAATCCTTTTCTCGCAGTGCTTGCCGGATTTATCTTCACTGCGATAATCCAAAGTTCTACGGCTGCTACCGGTATTTTAATCACACTTCTTTTGAAGGGAGATGTTGATATTAGTTTTACCGTTGCTGCATTTTTGGTACTTGGTATTAGTGCAGGAACAACCATTACGGCCTTGATTGCCTCTCTTGCCGGACGGCGTGAAAGCAAGAGAGCAGCCTTGGCCAATTTGATTTATATTTCGATCGGATGCCTTGTTTTCGGTACGCTGATTTCTGTTTTTCCGGGCATTTTGAGATGGTTTGAGAATACTTGGACTAACGAGGCACTTCAACTCGCTTGGTTTTACACGTTTTTCAAGGTAGTGCTTACGTTTACATTTTTGCCGTTTGTCGGATATTTGGCATCCCTGATGTACGTCATTATGCCCAAACGAAACAGAGACGTGGATTCTAAAGAACTTTTGTTTATCAAAACCGAAGCCCCTAAATCTCCAAGCGAGGCCATTGAGCAGGCTACCGCCGAATTAAACAACATGGGTGAATTAACACTGGAAAACCTAAAACGCTCCTTGGAGGCATTCTCTACAGGAGACAGCAAAACCATCAACACGGTGGTGGAAGTGAACTCCTCAATAAATTATTTACAGCGGCAAATAACCTCCATGCTGATGGAATTGCAAGATGTGAAGTCTGCCGCTGATATGAAAAAACTCAGCACGTTGTTGTATGTTGCGGCTGACTTCGAGCGAATAGCGAACAATGCTAAAAACTTTGTGCAATACAATACACGAACGAACGAAGGCAATCTCCGATTACCGCCCGCAGCGATGGAGGAAATCAGCACCCTTGGCGATGCTGTAGTGGAAATTGTTACGCTGACGTTAGAAGTTTTTAGCACGCACTCGCAAGAACTTATCCTGCAAATTTATGAGTTGGAGGATAAAATTGACGATATGGTTCAAGTGTATTTGGAAAACCACGTAAAGCGATCGAAAACAGAAAAATCAGATCCGCGTGGCGGCGTAGCGTTTTTGGGTATTATCAACGACTTGGAGCGCTGTGCAGACCGCGCATATCACCTTGCCTCATACTATAAAAGATAATGAACATGCAAGACTACATCGACACCATTCCCCAAAACCTCATCGACTTCTTTTTAGTAACGGTTTTTTCGCTACTCATAGGGTTGTCGCAAAGGAAAATCCATCTACAAGTTGGCAGTACAAAGTTCTTCGGATCAGATCGAACGTTTACATTGATCGGGATTTTAGGATTTATTCTGTACATCTTAGAGCCTTACAGCATGAGACTATATGTTGGAGGAGGTTTGTTACTTGGTATTTTGCTATGTGTGAACTACGGTTTTAAGTTGTATCATTTCAAACGTTACGGCATCACAACAATTGTTACGGCTTTTTTAACGTATAGTCTCGCGCCGTTAGTGAGCACACAACCTATGTGGCTCACACTTTTGGTCGTAGTAACGATTTTGCTGATTACCGAAATGAAAGAAACGTTTATAAGCTTTGCCAAAAAATTCAACAACGATGAGTTTACGAACTTAGCAAAGTTTATTTTGATTATTGGTATTGTTTTACCCATGCTTCCCGATACACCGATTATCGAAGGAGTTTCGCTGACACCTTACAGGATCTGGTTGGCAACCGTAGTAATTACAACCATTTCGTATGTGTCATACTTGTTGCATAAATTTGTGTTTCCGAAATCGGGCATTATCCTTTCGGGCATATTGGGCGGGATCTACAGCAGTACGGCAACCGTTATTATTTTAGCCAAAAAATGCAAAACAGCGCCGGAAGGCCAAGTTCAAGAATATGCAGTAGCCGCAATAGCAGCAATTAGCACAATGTATTTACGTGTGCTGATTTTGGTTTCAATTTTTAATCAAGAGCTGTTTGCAAAATTGGCGGTTTTTTTCCTAATTATGACCGCTGTTTGTATTGCAATAGCCACATTTTTGTACTTCTACAAACGAGGTAAACATGAAGTTGCTGTTGCTCAAGAAACAGACACAAAAATAGAAGAAAACCCGTTGGAATTCAGAGTTGCTTTACTTTTTGCCGTGCTTTTTGTGATATTCACATTTGTTACCAAATATACGATTGAATATTTCGGAACGCAAGGTTTGAGCATACTTTCAATCGTAGTCGGAGTAACAGATATTACGCCGTTTTTGCTGACTTTATTTGAAGGCGGATACGATGTGTCGAATACTGCAATCGGGTTAGCAACATTTACTGCAATTATCAGTAGTAACGTGTCGAAAGTATTCTTTGGCATTGCGTTTTCAGGCAACAGAAAATCATTTACACGCTTGTTGTTGATAGCACTCGGATTTATCGTTGCGCTCAACATCATGTTGTTGTTTTTTATGTAAGGAAAAAAAAATCAACCAAAATTTGGTAAATTCAAAAAAAAGTCGTAACTTTGCAGTCCTTTTTTGAGGAAAAGCCAATGCCGATGTAGCTCAGTTGGCCAGAGCAGCTGATTTGTAATCAGCTGGTCGGGGGTTCGAATCCCTCCATCGGCTCTCAACGATACACTCAAAAAGAGGATTAGTTCTTTGCGAGAAAACCTGTCGGGGATGTACCAGAGTGGACAAATGGGACTGACTGTAACTCAGTTGGCGACGCCTTCGGTGGTTCGAATCCATCCATCCCCACATTCCCAAGAACAAGCGGAAGTAGCTCATTTGGTAGAGCGATAGCCTTCCAAGCTATAGGTGGCCGGTTCGAGCCCGGTCTTCCGCTCTCGCTGCTGTAGCTCAGGGGTAGAGCACTTCCTTGGTAAGGAAG
>Ga0123355_10021038_pt1 | contig 10434 bp, 8 predicted proteins | sample TergutEmb28metaG_3_FD_89872 | JGI IMG/M metagenome (GOLD analysis project Ga0123355, IMG submission 89872) | Embiratermes neotenicus P1 segment gut microbial communities from Petit-Saut dam, French Guiana - Emb289 P1 | ecosystem: Host-associated > Arthropoda: Insects > Digestive system > Gut ... | reverse complement strand
TCAACGGCTTCATCTTCATCAGAGGCACTGGACGAAATTGAACTGCTGGACTCAGGACTAATGGCTGTTTGGCGGTAAGGTTGAGTATGTGACACCCCTGGCACACCTTCAGGACCTCCCTCAACTGAACTGGCGTCACTTGCGTCACCACTATCAGTGTCAACAAACAGTTCAGCTATTTCGATGGACTGTAGGAATCTTCGCCTTTTGCTTGGCTGGCTCATTTTACAACACACACATTCACGCACGATCAAGTGGCTAATGGTAGTGAAACAATCTGAGAGAGTCTGAGTCTACAACTCAGCCAGAAGTGTGAAAAAAAAAAAACGCATGGGGCCACACCATACAGTTCTGCTTATTGTAGCCTGTCACCATATCGCTATAACCCAAATGGTGTGTAGTCACATACTCAGTCGATAAAGTAAGTCATTCACCGGCCAACCGAATGGAGCAAAAAAAAATAAGCTATATATAGTCACACACAACAACCTTACTGGCTGTGTACAAACACCCTCATAAAAAATGGATACATGTGGTTTTCTCTCAACAGGTAGATCAGTAGGAGCATGAAGCTGGAAAATCTTCTAGTATGGTGCTAAGAATGAGTGAAATCTCCCTAAATATATTGAGAGCGAAATGTTTAAATGGCTGAGGCTGTGGCTGTTTTAGTGAATGGGACGGTTGTACCTCAAGCAGCGCGGAGATATTTAAATGCCGTCCTAGTGGATAGGACGATAGGGCTGTAAAGGTTAATATCTTCCTAGATATTACTGCTGTGTACGTTGCCATAACTTCATGATTAAATCACTAGACATCCTCTTTAAAACCATACCTTCATGGTAGATGAGATCTCATTTCAATTCAAAGCTCTTCAAGTTTCATTAATCCTTCTATGTATTTTTGGTATTTTATATCACCTGATGATGGCCTATTCCAGCAGATATATTGTAACCAAATTGTGTGTATAATAAACATTTTTAGTAGTCTTCTGCTCCGTCATTGTTTATGATGACAGTGGGATGAATAAAGATGAGATTATTCAGAGCATTTGTGTAACTTAGTTTTAATCATGCATATGTGGATATATATCTTGAAGGGAAATATACCCTGTCATATAAAATTATTATCCATAATAAACTGAGAGAATTAATGCATATGAACCTTTGACATCTGCCTATTCATTGTAAATATTTACACGTACACTGTACCTCGAAAGACCTCTCGCAGCCATGTACCATGTGGTGGACATAAGGGACCCACAAATCGTGGATTGGGAGTGGAGATGCTGTTATTGGGTTATTAGCCATCAATGGGGGGGGGGTTTACGGGTATTTTCTTGATCCGATGTTATTGCATTATTTGAAACAGACATGCAAAAAATAGAGAGTGTCAAGCATGTTGTTCATTTTTATTTTAAGACCACTGTGAGGAACACATTAACGTATCACTACTATTTCTTATGTTTCAGACCTCTTGTTGACTACTGAGTGATGACATGAAATTTTATCACTTCCTCTGTTAGAATAACCAATTACAAGTAAGTGACATGAACTCCATCATATGCATTTGGTGTTCTTAGCAAATCTAGGATTACAGCTTGCTTCAATTGTCAATGCATATTGTGAATTCAGCTGGAAGATTAAAATTTATATTCCTCACAAATATAAATGAAGTAACCTTAACATTTTTCACATTAGAATGTATAATTTCTACCTATTGTTAATTTGCTTGAGTTTGATTTGTTTACTAAGAATGCAAAATTGCAGGCATTTGTGTATACTACAGTAAGAAGAATTTGAGAAAAACTTGTGAAAAGTGTACTATCATGTTAAAAATACAGACAAATAAATTGCGTTTGTTACACCAGTTTTCTGCCTTCTGGAATGTGGCTATTGTTGAAAATGGCACAACATATCTTAAAGCTATACACATTTGATATCTTGCATTATGGCAATTAAAAACAAATAATGCAGTCCTTCATTGCCAACCATTGCAGAGTTGTGTAGAGCCCTAAGTGGTACTGAAGGCTGTGCAGTTGTTATGTCTTGCCACTTGCATTATTGAATATTACCCAGCTGCAGAGTCTTGTGTTATATTCAAATATCAATAGTGACTTATAACATTCATAGTCATCTCTAGTGTAGTATACACTAGAAATTAATGGAGTTAGTCCACTTGTGGTTCATCTCAGTCCAAAATTTGACCCAAAACCAAACTTCATTGAGTAAGAATCTTTAATTAAGAATTTTTATGTATAGTGCCATCAGTGGATATAGATGTTTAGGATGGCCAGTTAATGTAATGACTAAGAAGTTGAGGACATTATTACTTTAAAATTCTGGAGTAAGTGTTAAATTGGGATGGTTGTTGAAAAACCACAGTAGTGTCGATTATAGACAATAATAATGTTGCAAACATCCTATGATTTGTTCATTACAAATAATTGACTCTCAAAAAATATTGTGTCACAACAAAAATTTCTGGGCACTGATGGCGTGGCACCCAACATGTGTCAAACTCTGGCTTATAGGACCGCTTAGCACTTCTACCATATGTACAAGTACATCATCTATGAGATTTCAGGCTCTGAAGTTTCATAAGATCATGAGAAGCTACAAATCTTTGGCATATTTTAGAAGGCATTTACACATGAAATTATACAAGTACCACTTAATTATGGAGGAAGACAAAAAGTGATGCTGTGCACTTACATAGACATCATTCATGAAGATGGAGATGATGACCATCAGCATAACTCGGCTGTGCACATTATTAAGGAAGTGCCCACTTCCTCATATCAAGACAAATACTGATTACTACTGCCCTGCCCCAGCATGCTGGCCAGTGTTCACATGTTTCCTACATTCTTCACATCTTAGACATTCAGGATGCCAGTCATAACTCAATGATTGCTTCCGTTCCAGTGTACAGTAAAAGAAATGGTACTTTTGAAATTCTTGATAAAAATTAATGCATTATCAGAGAGTTTCAATAGATCACATATATTCATAATGTCACTGTTATGGAACTAAACTATAATACTGTCAGTGAATGAACAGTACTTTTTTCTCTGCTAGTCATCATCCATACTTCCACATTCCTCCAGTCTCACAGGACCTACACATTCACCCCAGTTATTCTGAAGTGACACGAATCAGTATACTTAAGTGGGATTTGAACTCTCTTGGTGGTAACCAGGTAAGACAAATGTCTTGTACTTTACTGGTACTCTAGCAGTCAAGTAACAAGGACTAGGAGGAACCTGCTGCCCTGTGATTGTTTCTATGTGCTTTATGAATGGTATAAGAGTTAATGGACATCAAGACCTAACATATGGTCCAAACATAAAGCCCTACAAATTTTGATGCCTCACTATATATGTTTTGTCACTTATTACAAATAAGTTGAATTTAGCTGAGTTAAATAACTTCAAGTGCGAAAATATGTTTATTTTACCATGCAACTGTAACACATCATTCCAAATCAGAAAAAAGTGTTCCAAGCAAAGAAGTGCCATACGGTTATAGGTTATGTTTGGATCTTGTATGTCATGAAATTTAAGGTTGATCTTATATCCCATTATTTAATGGGGTTGCTGCATGTAATAAACATGAGTAGGAGCACATCATAGCAATTCATGTATCTTAAATATGCCACAAATGACCTTGAAAATAGATTGTACACCAGTTTTTGGTTTATGCTGATAATAGTAATATATTAGGCAGAAGAGTACATACTATAAAGGAAAACAGAATCTTTAGTAGCTGCTAGTAAGGAGTTTGGACTAGAAGTAAATGCTCATAAAACTAAGTACATGGTCATGTCTTGAGATCAGAAAGCAAGATGAAGTCGGAATATAAAGATTGATGATAGTTCCGTGGAAAGGGTGGAAGAGTTCAAATGTTTGGGACAAACATTAACACATCAAAATTCTATTCAGGAAGAAATTAAGAGCAGATTGAAGTCGGGGAATGTTTACTGTTCAGTGCAGAATCTTCTGTCTTCCAGTTTGCCATCGAAAAATACAAGGATTAAGATATACAGAACTATAATTTTGCCTGTTGTTTTGTAGGGGTGTGAAACTATGTCACATTGAGAGTGGAACATAGGCTAAGGGTGTCCGAGAATAGGGTGTTGAGAAGATTTGGGCCTAAGAGGGATAAAGTAACAGGGGAGTGGAGGAAACTATATAATGAGGAGCTTAATGATCTGTACTCCTCACCCAATATTGTTCAAGTGGCAAAATTGAGAAGAATGAGATGCGCTGGACATGTAGCACGTGTAAGGAAAGGAGAGGTGTTAGTGGGTTGTGGTAGGGAAACCTGAGAGAAAGAGTCCACTAAGAAGACCCAGGCATAGATGGGAGGATAATATTAAGATGGATCTTCAGGAAGTGATATGTGGGGGCATGGACTGGACCGAATCTTTCTCAAGATTGGGGTAGGTGGTGGGCACTTGTGAATGCGGTAATGAAGCTTTGGGTTCCATAAAATGCGGGGAATTTCTTGACTGGCTAAGAACAGGTTTAGCTTCTCAAGAAGGACTCTGCTCCAAGGAATAATTAAGTAAATGTGTATGTGTGTGCAAGAGGAGTAAAAGCACAGCCATACACTTGTACACATGACTTTATGTGTGTGTGCAAGTGTAGGGCTCTCACTTATTGTGTACCCGTCAGTATCATTCTGTTTTATCTTTACGAAAATTGCTTGGTATTCGTGAGAGCTTGGGCGCAGCCCTTTTAAAATTCCCCGCCGCCGATTACACGGTAGTGCAGCATGGATGAGAGCAAGTAATTCTAGATGATTTCCTGAATAATCGATTTCTATCGGGAATTGGTATCCAAATATGCGTAATCTGTGATCCTATCTGTCTGTGTCTGTTATCTGTGGTGTGCAAGCGTGTTGTGGAACCTCGTGGAAAAGTCGAACAAGTGGCTGGGTCATAGTGATGGATGATGTGTCGTGTATGTCATTTCATTACCATAATCCTGTGTGATGTGTGTGTACTTGTCACTTCACGCATGTAATCATGTTACATATTAAAGTAACGCACTGTACGTGACGTAGTTGTCATGAAGATTGCTGTCGTTCACTGTGCCATCCAAGATGCCGTGGGGCCGTTGCTATCTGTAGATTTGGCAATATGAGATGCGTTGCGATTGAGTTATATAGATGGATTGAAGGTCGGGATTGATGCGTAGTGTAGTTAAGGAAGGAAGAAAGTATGTGGAAAGTAGGACAGGGGACCCAACTGTAATTACAAAGGTTAGGGTAAAGTTTGGTAAGTAAAGGCGAATTTGCCCCTGTGCACAGCATTAAGGTATATGAGGCAGTGGAGGTATAGGTTCGCTCATTTTTAACTTTGGAATTAGGTGGAGGTGAGTGGTTGGCTTCACGTCTCGGCCTCTAACCCGAGGACAGAGAGCTGTGTACGCATTGGTTTAGAGGCTGAGTAGCGACCAGGCCGGTCTGGATGATTTGGAGTAAAAAACGTTTTGCAGGTTATGGGAAAATAAATTGTATGTATGCCTTCGTAATATGCAGTTTTAAAAAGAGATGTGTAAGACAATATGAAATGTTAAACTGTGACAAGAGGTGGTGTTTTCACATAACATCTTTTTAATCTTTTTTTAAGTGTGTAGTTAATGCCCTGTTTATGGTACGTGTGGCCTCCAAGGTACCCTATTGGTTGAAGTCCTTACTACGAGAAAATTCTGTTCTCAGCTGGGAACAATGCATATGTGATGTGTGGACATACAGATATGGTCTCAGTGAACACGCTGCAGTAGATGGTTAGGGTATTCTGACAAGATTAAATAATGTATTCCTGTCACATATTTAGTAAATTTCGTTTTGGTATAAGAAATTGTTGGCCTTCCAGAGCTTGTCTGTTGGTTCACTGCAGTTGTGTTCAAAACAATGGACAGTATTCATATTTCCTCTGTGCCAGAAATCATTTTCATGTGGTGATTTTGGTCAGAACAGCCGTCAGTATTCATGTATTTCAACCAAACTTCTGTGCAGTCAGCCTTGTAAGAAGGTCAGCATTTTTTGCATGTAATTTTGCATAACTACCATTGAGTGAATACTTTGATGTAGTCATTTCCCCAGTGATTCATGAACTATGGCTCACACTATATGTAGAACTTACGACTGCTAGTAACTGCCTGGTTGCTTGTCTTACACTTAACATCTGCATGGCTGATTGAAAAACACTGCTTGATGTCAAGGAATATTTGGAAAGCAGCACATGAATTTTGTATGAAATATTCATTCCCTCCCAGAATGTCCTGAGAATGCCCACCAATTTGTCTCTTCACCAGTTCATGTAATCTCAGACTTCATAGCGAAATTGAAAGCCATGTGCTTTTACCTTTGGCTCCATGGCTTCTTGAAATCTTTTTGCTCACAAAATCACATGCATATGTACGCACACAAAACTAGGCAGGCATTGCTATGACCAGTTAATGCTACACTACCAAGTTTTGTGTGTGACAGAGTGCTGTATTCGTGATCCAGAAAATATCCAAAAAGCAATTGATTCGGGAAAATATTCATATTTCATCACAGTGGTTGCACATTTTACTGGTAGCTCACTGGAATGCAATTATGCATACAATGATGATTTGCTGTTGTTTCTTGACAGTGTTGGAGACGTTGGTGAAGAAAGTAGAGGTGCTAGTCACAAATGATGTCATCAAATTCAGTGGCAGCAAGCAACGTCGTAGAAGGTCCATGTGTCACATCATCTGCAGCACTTAACCTGTATCATATTACAAAGTCTCCTCACTCCTGATCTTCTAATATCCCTGTCCCTAGTCATTCCCCAGAGGATATTCATTTATCATTTTGAAGTTTCTTTTCATCAAGGAATTAGTAATGGCTTATTTCTTAAATGATCCTGTTGCACAATTTTACATTACATTTTCAAAGTACATAAAAAAGGAACTTCTTTAAATTGTGTTATACATAAATTACACAGAGTATAAAATATTCACACTAATACTAGACAATTGTAGAATAAGAAAATGGGCAAGCTAGAGGGCATCAAAAACAGCTGCAGGAACATCAACAAATGATGTTAAAAGTAATAAAAATCTTTTAAGTTACCTTACTCTTTGAAGATGATGATAAATACTTTTGACACAGGATAGGCTATATTTGCTTACTGGAGCATATGAACTGAATTCAGCTGTCCAGTTCATAATCTGTTTGATTTTGGTTGTGATACACATTTTATAACTAATGGTTAGTTGTCTATGTATAAAGAAATTGATGTAGGGAAAAATTATTTTGGTCAAAAAAGAAGTCTTTTTATGCTTTCTTCATTCAAATTGTGGCCATGTCCCAGAGGTGGGGAACCATTGAGCTACAATAGAATTGTCATTGATTTTGGCCCAAGGAGAAGAGTACAAGGGAATTCTGTCTCTGCCCACCTCTCCCTGTCCTCTTATTTGCATGGAGCCTCTGTGCTAAAGGTATGTGTACACAGTAAATCATATTTCTTTTACCATTGGTACTGGGCTGTGGTTTGAATTGATAAGCTATGCAGTATGCGAAGTACATCTATCAGTATACTGGCAAATATAATGCAGACAGTTAGTTTGGGCAGTAGGTTGTAGACATGCATCGAGTGCATACATGTGCATGTGTGTACACACATGTGCACACCAGTTTCAATGAAAAATGTGTTTTGCAAATGCACATACACAAAATGTTTAATTAGAAGTGTGTTTTGTCTTTTTTGAGTGATATGTCTGAAGTCAAGTAAATACCACTGTTTGTGTGACCTAATGTTAAGATTGGGTGTCATAAAGTTATGGCCATGCACCTAGTTATCACAGGTGAAGGTGTAGTCCCACACGTTCATAATCTTGGGGGTGGGGGGTTCCGAAGCTGGTGTCGCTGCTGTGGAAAAGAGAAAATTGCTGCTTCTGCCAGGAATTGCTCCCCATTTCCTTGCCATATGTCCCATAGTACAGTCTTATTGAGTGGGGCTATCCGTGCTACAAAAACTACTGGGATATTTCAGAGTTGCTGTAATGAATGAAAGGTGTGTGACAGAGGGAGAGCCTTTATTGCCTTTAATTTTTAACTTTTCTGTTGTGTATGCTATTTGGAAGGTCCAAGAAAACATAGAAAATTTAAATTTCATGGAACACCTCACTTTGTTTTACATTAACTGCATGGAACAGAGTCTATCTGGAAGCTCCTTCAGCTAGTCAACAAGATCAAAGACAAATAGGATTCTGATCTCAGTAGTAGAAGACATGTCTCATTTTAATCTGCTCTTAATTTCTGCGTGAATACAATTTTGACTTGTTGCCATTATCTCCAAATATTTTGATTTTATCCAATTTTCAAAAAATTTATTAGCTATTTTGATCATAAGATTTTGTTCTGCATTTGGGCCACAAGACAAGAACACTTGAGTTTCTTTGTGTTTACTTCTAGACCAACCAACTAGTGCTTCATAAAACATGGTTTATGCTGCTCCTGTTATTTCTTTAACTGAGATTTCTATATTATCTGCAGTATTTTCCCAAGCTTTATTGACATAGCTGTTGTCGGCCAAAATTTTCCAGAACTTCAGCAGTGTTGAAAGTGTCAAACTCATGGTCATCTGTGACTTTCACATTTTTTGTGAGTCTTCCCCTTGAGAGGTGCAAGTGTTTTGTGCAAGTTTTGATTTGGGAACATTGTGCTTAAGTTTGCTGCTCCACCAGCATTGCCATTAATATTTGCATTTAAACTGTCATTCCCAGTTGGCTTGAAAATATCTTCTGTTGTTCATTTTGCATTAAAATCTCGTAACAGAATATTCATATGGTATCTCAGAAATTGATAAAATACCTACTCTGATTCCACACAGAAACCTTCCTTTGAATTGTCACATTTATCCTTATTTGTACCCGTGTATCATATATATACTTACATGATAGTGCATAGACACTAGTATGTTGAAACCTACCTCACAAATAAGGAAGGCAGTTAAATTCAAGTATATGGGTCTGAGCAGGGCATCTAGGTAGAGGACTGGAGACAAACATGTAGGTCAGCATGGCTGTGCTCCTTGACTGTGCACCATGCAGTTGTAGCCATAGTCACAGCAGTTGAAGTTTTAGTCACAGCAATGAGATACCTGAATGAGGCAGAGAGGACCACCGCCCCACCACAAACTGGCAGTATTACTTGGCACACATCGCGTAGTGTGAGGTATTTTTGTCTGTTTGAAACGTAAGGAAGTTGATAAGACATTTGGGGGAAATTTAACTCCACATCTAATCTGAAAATTGTGTTGGACTGTTCAGTGTTGTTTTATGCAGCTATATAGAATTTGCCTTGGTGCTGTAGAGAGGGGAATGACAGAGTGTGAACCCCTTCTTGGTGAAATGTATTATGATGTGTAGTAATGAGGGGTTTGTTACTGTCTGTTCATAGGTGTTAGGAGGCATCATTAAAGAGATTGATTCTCCACCTAACAAAGGACATTGCATTGCTGGACATTGGAAGCAGCATGTCAGATTTGCCTGTAGTTTGCCTTCCTTGTAAGGTCCCTTCATGTAGCACTGTGTTGAAACAGTAAAGATTACTGATGTTTGAAGGAAGATCCTGCCAGATCTTTTCTGGTCGTAAGTAAAACGTCAGTAACTGTTACTGTTTTGATATGGTGCCAGCCATGGATCCATGACATTCTTCTAGTTCTACATTGATGCAGAGACATCTGACTGCAGATTGAGGGCAACCAGCAAGTATCCCAGTTATTGTTCATGGAGTCTGATGTGTCTGTATACCAATCTACAGGTGAGTGTCTATATTTTTCAGTGCAGAATTTAATTTCACAGTGTCATATTTTGATTTGTGTTTTGTACATTAATGCATATCACAGAAACAAAGAAATAACTAACACTAATAAAGAAATATATAATGTATTAAAGTTTACAGTTTTATGTCACGTAATTTTTCTTCTGTTTGCAGTTCTGCAGTGGCTTTAGTGAAAGGGAAACTGTCTGTCCAGGGGTGTGAAGGATGTCAAGCATCACAGTCACCAACCATGCATTGTGGGTCTTAAACTCTGGACTGTCCACCAGGAGTGCTTGATTGGAAGGTGTGTTACTTTAGACACTGCTTACAGTTTCCTGAGATAGATCAGGATTAATTTGAACACACGGATCTTAGGCATAAGGTATTGGGTAGGGCTGTGCATTAATAGAAATAGACCCTGTTGGAGGGGTTAGGTTACTGTTCAGACTAGAACACAGTGAAAGGGAGTAGGGTAGGGGTCGTGATTAAAGAGGTAGCTGAGGTGTAGTCTTGCTAGGTTACCTAGAATGATCACAAAATGCCCTCTTCTGTGGCTACTACTTTGAGTTGACCATCTGTTGTCCTTGTGCAGAAGTTTTTTGTATGCTGCTATACTAAAATAAGAGTAATA
>Ga0123355_10021036_pt1 | contig 10435 bp, 6 predicted proteins | sample TergutEmb28metaG_3_FD_89872 | JGI IMG/M metagenome (GOLD analysis project Ga0123355, IMG submission 89872) | Embiratermes neotenicus P1 segment gut microbial communities from Petit-Saut dam, French Guiana - Emb289 P1 | ecosystem: Host-associated > Arthropoda: Insects > Digestive system > Gut ... | reverse complement strand
GGGATCTTTTACATGCCGCAAATCTACGACATGGGACCGATGGCTTTACTTCCCCTCCGAAGGAAGGCGTGCTGAGGATTTTTTCGCCCTAAAAATCCGACGGCTTCGGCCGGGTTTGAACCCCCAAACTTGGGTACTAAAGGCCAGCACACTACCCCTAGACCACCGAAGCCGTTTATATATATATATATATATATATATATATATATATTCCCCCCGCCTGTGCTACACGTACTGTACAATCCATCTCACATTTCCTTTAATAGCCCCAATAATATATCAACATGACAATAGAATTTTCCCAGTTTCTTATCTTTCAAGTCCACATATTTTGTCAGCTTTAATCTCTAACATCCTTACAATCTGTGCCAATAATGAGATTTCTGATCTAGTGTACACAATTAATGTTTTGACCTTACCGGAGTGTCCTAAGTGCTTTAATCACACCCACTTCAGGTGCTGTGGCCACTTCACGTCCTGTGAAAGACGCTTTATCCAACTTAACACGAATCTGCAAAGCTTCGTCCACACAATTCCGAGCACACTACCGTCCTGTCGGTGAATGAACAGCTCTGTAACTTGCACAAATTTTTCGGTGGATGCGTGACGCATACTAAAAGTGGGCTGCTTGATGGAGTGGAATAGCTTCTAGGCAACGGAAACGATATCACAGCCGACACTATTAACCTTTTAAGGCCTACTGGCTACGTGATGCACCACCAAGTTTTACATTCAACAACTGTACGCTCTGCCCACACTGTATTTGTGTGTTCTGTATTTATCTGAGAACAAACAGCGACTTGTGCCACTTACAGCATAAACTGTTTGGTTTTTATAACCGAGATGAAGTGTTTACTGCGCGGTACGGACTGGGTCTTTAAATAAAGCAGTCTGACATTCGTCTTTAAATGGTTAAAGCTACAGTACTTTAAGGACCACAGCAATACGGGAATATAGCAGGCGGAGTACATATCTTTCTGAAAAGCAACAAGTCAGCATCTTATGGCAACCGGAGGTTGATCGCCACGTACATAAGAGTCCTTCAAAGGACCTTAATCCTGCTCGCATTCTCATAACCTACTTAAAATTAACAATATCTACGTACTTACACACTAGGTATTCAAAGCGGTCTGTTCCCGTCAGATCTCTCGACGCAAATTCTGAAAGCATTTCTCATCTCTGCCATACCTAATACATTCTCCACTCATCTCCTAATTGATTTGATTACATTCATAATATTTACTTACTTACTCCATGGAGCAGAGTCCTTCTTGAGAAGCTAACCGGTTTTCACCTAGTCAAGAAATTTCCCGCATTTTATGGAACCCGAAAGTTCATTACCGCATTCACAAGTGCCCGCCACCTGTACCTATCCTGGGCCAAGTCGATCCAGTCCATACCCCCACATCCTCATTCCTATTACCCTCATAATATTTTGGGAAAATGAGGGTCTAAAAATTCTTGCTGCTTTCTTCCGTTCGTTCGTTCGCATTCTCCACCCTCATCTTCTAGGTCATCGACATGTCCTTTTCAGCGCCCCAATCTCATTCTCAGTTTACGTTCTCCTTTGACACATACAAAACTATAAGCCAATGAAAGTGTATTTATTTATTTATTTGTAAGTTCACTGACTATGCTTTACCGTCAACCTGGTCATGTACCAGGAAATGAAACGTTGCAGTTCGGGACCCAGTTTTGCGTCTCTCTAAGGAATGCGAACAAAAATCATGTAAGTTACAAATCCCCTACGTTTCCTCCAGCTTCTACGGTCGCAGAATGGCGTCTTGAAATAAGCGATAATCACATCTCAGGATGACACACAGTAAGTGGAAGAAATGCCAAATTCCAAGATAATGGTAGGAATGTCATAAATGACTTTGTAAAAACGCGAAAATAGCAGTCAGGATAATCGAACAGATTCGTGTAGGAGTATTCTATAAATTGGTATGTACAGAGTACCCGGATTAGACACAGGGTGTTTCAGCGATCAGTACCGACATCGAATTTATGGATTTTAATCTCATGGTTCCGTGCATCATAATTAAATATTAATTAAAAATCCAACCAGATGCAACAGTATGCAGTCCGATTTATTTTACTGCAAAATCACTCTACATGTTTCGGGTGTTAGTCCAGATCTGACCACGTTGGAGGGAAGTAGCTGTACCCATATTATGACCTGTACCGGAGGCTGCGGTTACAGTATTTAGTACTTCTGATGATGGGTGCTGTGACACCCGAAACATGTAGAGTGATTCTGCAGTAAAATAAATCGGACTGCATACTGTTGCATCTGGTTGGATTTTTATTTAATATCGAATTTCGGGCTCACAGTTACTCAGTAAACACATTATACCACTAAACACATTTTAAGTATGCGCCGGAAACGATTTGAAGACAGCATCTACAGTCTTTGGCAAGCTCAGGCACTAAATACAAAAAGGACATAAAAACCAAAACTAAAGCAGTTTTTCTCACGTTAATGAGTCGAGCGGGGGAATTGCTAACATGTGGTTCTTCTCCCCAGCTTTGAGCTTTTTGCCCTCGGTACGATCCACATATGATGAACTGTCACGCTGCTTGCCGCGGTGCCAAGGCCAGCAACAGCTGAGAAGGACTGTTGCTGCTGCTGGCTTCTTTTTCCTTCGCCATGTTCATCGTGCCGTGAAATCAAGGGGCCGTGGCTCTGGAGGCCACTCTGAGGAGGACTCTTCACACAATAACAGCAGACACTGGCTTCTGCCGAGCACAGTTTGTTGGGTTGGTAGCTAGCAACCCAATATTTTCTTATTCTCTCTCAAAAAGCACAGGTAACGTGGTGATCAGCGAACCGTATACACTAGGTTCAGTTAAAAACTACACAACTCACTACCAAGCCAATTCCTCGCTACGATATCCATTCAAATTTTATACAGGTGGCCAGAAATCTACGAGCAGGGCACACATAATAAACGCCGAAGTTCAGCTCTGTTGCGTTTATTCCCGTCCTCAGGTCGCGGAAGGAGGAACGGCCTCAAATATGGAGGGTAGCTGCGAATATAAAGCAGTCGCGGACAGCCGATAAGGGGCAGTCCTCCAACTTGGGGGATGGACTAAGGGCTAACAACCTATCACCGTAAAAAGGTACCTTGTCAAGAAATGTTCACACAGAAAGCCTCGGACCTGGACTGATACTTTGGTACAACCTAAGCAACGACTTAATGATCTGCAGTCACCCAATATTGTTTGGGTGATAAAATCGAGAATGCGATTGGCAGGGCATGTAGCAAGTATGGGGGAAAGGCGTATAGAGGGTTTTGGTGGGGAAATGTGAGGGAAAAGAGGCCTCTTATAAGATCCAGGCGTAGATGGGAGGATAATATTAAGATGGATCTTCAGGAAGTGGGATGTGGGGGTACGAACTGGATCGAGTTGGCTCAGGATAGGGACAGGTGGCGGGCACTTGTGCGGGGAATTTCTTGACCAGCTGAAAACCGGTTAGCTTCTCAAGAAGGATTCTGCTCCATGAAGTCAGCACGTAAGCAAGTAAGTAAGTATTTATTTTTCTTACATAAGATTCTAGACATCGGAACACAGTCCGCAACAATTGCTGCAGGCATGGATAGCCTAAGAAGTGGCGTTCGCACTGAGGAAGGAATAGTGTAGGGTTACTCGTCACAATGTTGTGGCGGCTAACCAATTCAGCCACCCCACGAGGTGCGATCGGAATGCCAGTCACTTCGTTTCGAGGAAAGGACGCGTTCCTTGAAAAGTCGTCCCTTACAGAAAACGTGCTGAAACAATGTATAGTTAGAGGTGAAGATTTGTCTTCTGCCGCGTTACGCTGTGTCGACTGGCAAATACTAACGCTTCGAAGGGCGTAGCACTCGTGTTGGACTGATTGACCCTAAAGATAAACGTTCTACAAACCTTCGGAACTTCGGTAAATATTTATCAGTTTAAAAGGCGTAACGCCCCACAAGACTTGGACCTTCATACACACCACTGTGAGCACCTCAAATCCCCGAATATAAATTTCCAGTCCACTGCAAGACAACGCTTGCGGATAGGGTGACCTCGGACAGTGCATATACCTACATCATGAACTTCTTGATGCAGTTGAAGAATAAGAGACCAACTTGATGTCACTTGCTATTAAGTTTTATTTCATTTCTTCTATGCTCGACATGTTTCGGACATTAATACATCCATCCCCAGGAGCCTGCGACTTTTCTACTGTATCACCACGTTGGTTGTGTGTTCTTGTTTCGATGTGTGTTGGAGTTTCGGTGTGGCTGGTTGGGGTGTTATCCGGTTAGCAGGCTTCAGCTTGCCACACGGATACCACCCCAACCAGCCACACCGAAACTCCAACACACATCGAAACAAGAACACACAACCAATGTGGTGATACAACAGAAAAGTCGCATGCTCCTGATGATGGATGTATTAATGTCCGAAACATGTCAAGCATAGAAGAAGTGAAATAAAACTTAATAGCAAGTGACATCAAGTTGCCCCGTCCAATATACATTAGATTTACTCTTGATGCTGGTTTCACTTTAAACATAACAGCCGCCCAAGTGATGGAGAAATTCCCTTTGACGAACCCGCAGACCCTGAGTAGTCATTTCAACCAGCCCGTATCTTCAAGCCATATGAATAGGCCTATATATCTACCTATGTGGAGCCAGGAAAGTGTAGTAGGTACAGCGTCTAGGCTATCGGCTGGCTGGTCCCTGGTTCAATTCCCGGCAGAAGCACGAGTTCTTTTATTTCCTCCAAAACGTCTAGATGGGATCTGGGACCGGCTCCCCCGGCCTCCTATTCAATGGGCACCGGCATTAATTTCCCGGGAGTAAAGTAACAAGGGCGTGAAGTTCCGTCTAGTGTCGAGGTTAAGAATGAGTGGAACCCTAAACCTGCACTCCCTCTATAAGCCTTTATGGCCTGCACAGAGACAACTAACTGTACCTACTTTACTTTCACATATCTACATAAATGGAAGTCACTGAAGACAAATACATAACAGTAGTTTACCCCTTCTTTAACACGACGTCCTCCAGATGTATTGGGGGGTGAAGGCAAAGGTCCACACACACTCTCACACTCGCCATTGTATGGCGGTGAGCAGTGGTACGCTCTGCCCACCTTAGTCCTGGACAAAGAACACCCAGGAGGCATTGGGTAAGAGATCATGAGAACCCCAGAATACACAGAAATGCAGTGGCCAAAAGAAATTTCCCTTCCCATAACATAATTCAGGTCTACTTTATACAAGAACGCGTAAAAACTCACTAACATCTAACGACGAATATTCGAATGATTACGGGATGTGCACAGTGAACTGGAATGATATGCGCAAAGAAGCGACCATGGTCAAATTTAAGCACTTATGCCACTTATAGCATAAACTGATTGGTTTTTATAACCGAGATGAAAAGTGTTTACAGCGCGGTACGGACTGGGTCTTAAAGCAGTCTGTGCTTCGTCTTTAAAAGGTTAAGCATTCCTCCAACACGGAACTCTCTAACGCGATTTAGATAACACGCGAGAAAATAAATGCGAACACTTATTTGCCGAACGCAGAAAATCCTCATACTCGGCCTGCCAAACATGTGGCAGAAGCCTACAAAAAAATACCCGTACCGTTAAAAAGCCCGAGACAGCCTCACGTGCAGCTATTTTGTAACGCAACTGGTTTGCCTTTTTCAACATGCGTAACAGTGCACATTTTCAGTTTACCTTTGATCCCGCGACATCTTTCTGCCGCATCTTAAAACCTCACACTTTCACTCACCAAACTGCGTGTTCGTAAATATCATTATATTATATCTACAATTTTATTCAATTTTCCACTGCAGCATTCACCTATTAATTCCATAAAAAGGTAAAGCTTTCCTGCAACAAGTCAAGACGGCTCAGAAGTAGGGGATAGAATGATGAAGGTTAGAGAATGAAAGCACCCCAACGCTACTGAATAAGGACAGAAGGATTAGGTCACCTGAAAATTTCCAAATGCCCTACCGGGGAATGAAGCCGGATCCTCCCATCTTGTGGCACAGTGTCTCAACCAACTGCGCCACCGTTCGCACACACTCCACTGCAATATGAAATTCGTCGAACGCGTTGGTCCGAGAAAGCTATCCTCCCGCGCAGATCAGCGGTTTGCTGTGCAGCATACACGAAGGTAAATAAATTGAATCAACCACGCATGTGCTGTTGACCTGCGGAGGCCTGATTCATTGCAGACCTTACTCGTGAGGCACGTTGCGTACTCGACGCTGAGAAGATTAATTAGATATACCTAAAAATTTACATTAATTCTTCCGAGTGCGTTGCCGGAGTGAGACTTTTTTTTCTTTTGGCGCAACAGTCCAACGCGGGCCATGGCCTCATTCACGAGGTTTATAGATCACACAACGACGCACCGCACTCCGTAGGACTCCTCTGGATAAGTGATTAGCTCATCGCAGAGACCTCTACCTGACAACATACAACACTCAAAACAAACATCCATGCCCCCGGTGGGATTCAAACCCACAATCTTAGCAGGCGAACGGTCGCAGATCTACGCCTTAGATCGCGCGGCCACTGGGACCGGCCGATGAGACATTTACTGACTGAATATTGGCAAAGTGTTCAAATCAGGGCCCTTTATTTTTACGTTTTGACTTTAGGCATTATGAATGATGCAACTGAGGCTCAATGTGAAAAAAAATAATAACTCGTAAGTTGTTTACGCCAAATAAAATACTCGATGTTACAAAAAACAAACCTAGCCATTACTGTCATACGAGCGTGTCTACGTTAGTTTTAACGTTCTTACTAGCTCTATCAAAAACATCAGGACAGAACGGCCACACATACGCACGCACTTGGACTGTTGTTATCAAGCCCCCTGAAATCAGAATCTACTTGGACCTTCGAACCAGACTGGCTGTGATGATATCATATCTAACAAAGAAACGAGACACGGCTTGTCCTTACAGCAATCAAGAACAGCGGTTAAATTACTACAAACACGGGGCAGGCCAATTTGACGCCAATGGGTAGAAGTCAAATGCACCCGTCAGACTGACAAACCCCACGTACACTGTCAGATTTGAGCTTCTCGCAGCGGTGTTACTGAACACTTTAGCCTGATAGGATATGACAATGTGTCCCTGGGCGAGAAGAAACTTGGACTACAAGACCCTAGGAATGAAGGCAGCATGAATCCTTCGAAACGTCCGAAATCACTCGCCCAATGACATTTCGTCACATCGCAGACAACCCGAATACTTCCATGCATTGCCCAGTGGTAAAGCATTAGTAATTCCGTCCAACATTTCCTGCGATTAAATATTTAAACAGATCTTAAGGTGTAATTTATTCCTTTTTGGGTAATTCCCCGGCGTCTGAGTTCTAATTGCCTATGAAGATGGAACCGATAGTGAGTTCCGAAACGTCGGCAATTAGAACTCAGACGCTGGGGAATTACCCAAAAAGGACTAAATTACATTTAGAACACGGCGAAAGCTTAAAAACAAGATCTTAAGGTGTGTCATCCCCGTTGTGTTGGGTCAATAATACAAAGCTGTAGCGTGGATATATCTATATATACATACAGTCATGAACACAACAATATTACAATTAGTAGCAATATATAATATATAACTACATGTTTCGGCCCTGTATGTAGGCCATCATCAGGTTGTATAAAGAACTTATTGACTACACAATGTGTGGTAATTTTGGAAGGGGGACGAGATCTCGTCTTTCATCATAAATCGTGGGATTAGTAATTATACCTATGTATTTTCATGATGAAGTACGCATCAATATAAATGTTGGTAACTTTTACTAATCCCACGATTTATGATGTAAGAAGAGATCTCTTCCCCCTTCCAAAATTACCACACATAATGTGTAGTCACTTAATAAGTTCTTTAGACAACCTGATGATGGCCTACATACAGGGCCGGAACATGTAGATGTATATTATATATTGCTACTAATTGTAATATTGTTGTGTTCATGACTGCACGTATATATAGATATATACACACTACAGCTTTGTATTATTTAAACAAATCTACTTAACTTACAGTTGCTCTTCATTCATGTCACATTAGTAACAGGAAAAAGATACAAAATTCCCAAGGCGGTATTGATGAAAGATGAAGTCTTGTGGTATACGACACCGACATTTCGGGGGAGCTTGCTGCCTTCGTCTGCATGATCTCTTCTTGGACTGCAGAGCCCCTGTTTTCCTAAAAATCGATATGACGTCATTCCGCTAACGACTTCTAACAACATATTCCATAATTTGTGTCTTGATAGCGTGAAGCAGGTCGAGGTTAAGATTTAAAGCCGTATAAAATCTAAGAAGGGGGATTTATTTTGTGACGCTCTTGTGGTTCTTTGGTGTGTTAGATCGAGTCATCGGTAAAACTGAACTTCATAATACTTAATGGGTCAATAATCGGCGAATCTTGACTGAACTTCGACAACCGTATGTGCAACAGCATTTAGCAAATTCGGCATTCCGAGTAACTTTCTCTGTTACAACCGCGGTCTTCAGAAATGTGACGCCGTGTAGTTAAGAGTGTACAATGTTATCAACGCATATATTGTCATTCCTTTATATTCATCGCCATGAGAACCTCAAATTCCCCTGTTAAAATATCACTGAGCTTTACCACACTCCGCCAAAACGCCATCACTGGCGCGAACTTACTCACCTGCCGAAATGTGTTGCTACCTACAACTAAGATGGATCACGCAGCTTATTTTAGGGACTCACCTCTTTCTTCGATGACCCCGTGCGCCATTTGACACTGAAGAATGACGACTATGACCGCCATGAATTGAAAGGACAGCAGTTTGAGCGGCATTATTTGGTCGTTGACAACCATCGTGCAGTGCGTTGGTGGACTTGCACCGACTCGGTCGTTGTGCGACAATTAGTAATTACTGGGTCCCAACTAACATGTGGACATCACTTAACATAACACCACGGCACTATCAGTGACACTTAAAAACAAATTATTCACTTCGTTGGTTGTATTCATCAGGTCTGACGTATGTATAAAACTGTACGAATGTATTTTAAAATAAACCACACTTATTGGTCCACGAAATCTTACACACACCAAACTGCACTTTTTCACACGCTTGAAGTACACTTACATTAACTGTGTCAACGTATTACACCACATACACTTTCATGCGAATTCGCTTACCCAATCGAACTAACCGCGGAACACAGCTAGTATAACCTACTCCCACGCCTGTTACCGCCACAATGCATCTGGATCTTGCCGACCAGCGGCGTTGCTGTTCCGCGCTGTATGTCTATTTCTAATTTCTGCCGTCAGATAGCGGTGGCGTTTAGACATCCATACGTGAACGAGCACGTGGTTGGCATTTTTCTACGCACTACTCTTGTGTACTCACGCACAGCCAAGGCAGGAGGCGTAATATTAACGTAAATAAAACGACTGTCAGCTTCTTTACGGTGCAGATGCTACGCACACTGTCGTCCGAAACAAATTCTATTACTCAAAAACCAGAAAACAGATTTTACAATTAAAAAGAGGTCATACATCCAAGATGCCAAATAACACCCTGTAACAACTACCTAATATCGCCAAGAAAAATAAATAAAAAAAAATATTTACGCCTGCAAAAGGAAGACAAATGATCTACAACATATGGCTTAGGCGCGTTCGCAAGCGAGACGCTTTTCGCAATTTTTCGACAGAAAACTCGGCTCCCACAAGAAGCGTTTTCAGGAAATGTTATATACATTTTTCGAAAAATAATCGAGAAAATTTCTTGCCTCTAGCAAAGAAATTGGGAAAACTAACGCGGATACGATTAAACTATGCACAACTGTACGCAGAATCTTCATATTGGAATTGCACTGTATGACATTTGTAATTATAATGAAGCAAAGTAAAAGAAACTTGTGCACAATTTTCCAGGAATTAGTTATCGTTTCTTTCATTAGCACCAGTGGCGTACCGAGGGGGGGATTCAACCCCCTCTCCCAAAATTCCGAAGGCCCACCAAAATCGTGCCAAACTCAACCCAACTGTGAAAACTGTTAAAAATGGCTGAATTTAGGACGCCAACGCCCCAAGATGTTCGGAAAAAAGGCAGTAAAATTCTAAAACTGCCGTCGGTTTTACATTAGCAATGACAAATAAATTGGTTGTTGCCATAAACAGTCTTAAAGTACCAAAAGTTAATAAAATTTTACTATATGAAATGAAATTTCTTGTACCAAATTACAGCTGCCTCCAGAACCCCTGACTAGCGGGCTACCGCCCCCAGATCCCCATTCTCTCTATCCTCTGTCCTCAACCGAATTTGTTGACCCCCCCCCCCCCCGCCCAAAAATCCCTGGTTTGCCCCCTTCTACCCACCCTTATACCCCCTCCCAAGCAGGCCATTTTTAACAATCCCT
>Ga0123355_10021035_pt1 | contig 10435 bp, 6 predicted proteins | sample TergutEmb28metaG_3_FD_89872 | JGI IMG/M metagenome (GOLD analysis project Ga0123355, IMG submission 89872) | Embiratermes neotenicus P1 segment gut microbial communities from Petit-Saut dam, French Guiana - Emb289 P1 | ecosystem: Host-associated > Arthropoda: Insects > Digestive system > Gut ... | reverse complement strand
ATCCAACAGATGCAACAGTATGCAGATATTTATTTACTGCAAAACTACTCCACATGTTTCGGGTGTCACAGCACCCATCATCAGGAGTACTAAAAACTGTAACCGCAGCCTCCGGTACAGGTCATTATACTGGTACAGCTACTTCCCTCCAACGTGGCCCGATCGGGTCACGTTGGAGGGAATTAAATTAATCGATTAATTAATTCGGTGAAGCAGCTAATAGTTCGTCGACGGGGCAAAAATTTCCCTCATTGATTGAGACTAGAATTTTCAAAGACGTGTTGGTAAGAGCTCTCACCATTGTTTATTTTCCTGAACCATAAGAACGAATTCTGTACCCTCAAAATATTAATAAACTCTTCGTTATATTTTGTTTTTGGCGCAACAGCCCCCAATGGACCAGGGCCTCCTCATAGTGAGGTTTTTAGATCATACAAAACGACGCACCACAGTCTGTAGGACTCCTCTGGACGAGTAATCAGCTCGTCGCAGAGACCTCTACCTGACAACACACAACAAACACAACAGACAAACATCCATGCCCCCGGTGGGATTCGAACCCACGATCTCAGCAGGCGAGGGGCCGCAGACCCAAGCCTTAGACCGCACGGCCACTGGGATCGGCATTAATGAACTGTAAGGAGAATAAATTCTGGTTCTATGTGCGAAAGATTTTCTGTTAAGGGACATAGACTAACACTTTCTGAAAGACCTACTGCATCGGTCCTTTCCTCTGCTCTTTCCACCTGAAGTCGGAGAGAAGTCTCATCTCCGAAACATTGTTTTATTTTTTTTGCTTTTACCTTGCTTTTTAGCACTGAATTTTTCTAGGAACAGTTAGTCGCAACTCACAGTACAGTAAAAGTTGTTTCATGGAAAAAATAATTTAATTGATTATACTATAATTATTTTAAGATTTTTGGAGTATGAAGATAACAGAGGACAATATTAAAGTGGATCTGCAAGAAGTGGGATGGGGCCCATGGACTATAGTGTTCTTCCTGAGGGTATGGAGAAATGGCGGGCTCTTGTGAATGCAGCAATGAACTTTTGGGTTTCGGGAAGTGCAAGGAATTTATTTACTAGCTGAGGACCTGTTAGCTTCTCATGAAGGATTCTTCCCCATGGAGTTACTTAGTTCGTTATGAGGACAACATAGTGTAGCCAAACGGAAGTGCACAAGACTTGCGTCAAAATGTTTTGTTTGTTCGCCGATACACTTGCTGGGTTTCCGTAAATTCAAGACGGACATCTGGTGGCATTAGTCACTATTGACAGATAATTGTATAATTGATGTTGTAATTTTTTGTGTCCTTCTTGCCTTGCCCGTTTGAACTCTTCTCCCTCCGATCACATTCTGATAGGTTCTTCACTGTTCAACACCGAAAACCTTTCGCTTTCCTTTTGTGTGATCTCAGCGTTATGTGCATGCTACATTCTAATGACCTCTTTCTTTAATTCTCTTTCGTAATAAAATATCGATTATTCTTCATAAATAATCACACAACTTGCATACACGTAGTGCCTACGTCAGATCTTCTTTCTCCTTTGTTGAAGAATGATGGTGTAGAATACTTCTGATTTCCTGTCGCATTGATTCTGTTTTTATTGTTCGGATGGGTAACCTGCGACCTGACACACCCACTGGCCGTGGTGGGACAGCCGGTACTGGGCTCCAAATCAATTTGTCTTTCTCCCATCAAAACACATTACAGTAAGCCACAAAAGTCGAGCTGATGCGGAAGGCAGTGCTGTGGATGCGACTAGGCTGGGCTTTCATTTAACTTAGCTGTAGTTTCAAAACTGCTAGAATATTGCCTTTATATTTAGATTTAATTTATCTGCTAACAATATGTGGCGTCCAAGATATCATAGCCGGTATAGCGACTCGCTAATGGCTGGACGGTTCGGGGCTCTGATCCCGGTGGGGGCGAGATTTTCGATGCTGTTCTAACCGGCCTCGACACCCACTCAGCCTCCTGTACAAACAATACCAGGTCTTCCCTAGGGGTAAAGCCGCCTAGTGCCGGGTTGCGAATGAGTGAGAGCTGTACCTCCAACAACCCTGTGTGACCTTCGCATTTACTGACAATAAACGGCAACCAGGGTATCATAGTTGGTATAGCGACTCGTTATGTGCTGGACGGTTCGGGTTTTTCTTTAAAGTTCCGCATATCTGCTTATTTAAACGTGTACTGGAAAATAAAACAGAAAATGCAGGTGATAAAAAACTGTTGGGCTGTAATATAATTAACGATAGGTTTTTAATAGTTCAAAATGCAAAATAGCGTCGAGTGGGAATGTTATTGAGAGAAGATATGGAAGGAAATGGTCGTGACACATTTTAATATAATTCCCGATGCCTTGTCTACAATGGCTTAAATAATCAAATAAAATCTTGTGGAAGCCAGCGGATTAATGAACGAAACCGAGATCTCCTGCACACGAAACATTACAATCAATCACACACAAAGTCCATTGACAAAGAAACACTCTTTTGATATGTAGACGTCTTGTCTAAAGAAGTGGCTTTTCGAGTAGTGAGTGTCTCTGAACATGAGCGAATATCGTTTCGAATTTAGTACGCACAGAGGAGCAGCCGAGCTTTAGGTGTTCGGAATCAGAAACATAATATGTTTTAGACAGCAGCTGTTCAGGAGAGGAGTCACAAAAACTAATGAAATACGGCAGTTCTGCCGAAAAACTAAATACTTAACGCGAATACTCACGCCCTGTGTTACTCTAAACCAAGGTCAAAAGAGCAAGTCGCTTGTTGTCAGCCACACGTCAGTAAATTTAAACTGCAGTTATGAAGATGCAACAACTACAGTGTCATGCATATGAACGCTGTTAGAACGCCCGTTACCCTGAATTTCTGGTATTATATCGTATGGGCGTGCTATAAATTACACAAAACGGATTTGACTTTCATAAGGCCGTACATCGTAATATATTTCTATAGTAAAACCAACCAGATGCACTAATGGCTTAAATTTATTTTATTTTGGAGTAACGCTCTACATGTTTCGGACGGTTTTTCCGTCCATCATCAGTTCAAGACTGTACATACAGCAATAGGCATATGTCAAACAGATACTGTTCTCTGCTTGCTAGCAAGCGTCCGAAACATGTACAGTGTTACTCCAAAACAAAATAAAATAAATTTAAGCCATTAGTGCATCTGGTTCGTTTTACTATAGAAATACACTAAACTCTTCGAGAACTTATGTTTATTGGACCGTGCATCATCTTGATAGTTGAGTAAAGAGAGACCAACTTGATGTCACTTGCTCATTCCGGAGCAGAGCCCAGGAGAAACCAACCCCCTGTTCCAAACTGTCATTAACCCCCAACCCCCACATTCCACATGAACAGGCCAGTAGTGCTTCAACCTGCATACGGATACCACACCACCACAGCCATACCACAACGTAACACCAACACGCATCGAACCAGGTATGTGTAAGCTCAGATACACGACATCAGAATATATTCAGGAAATATTATCAACATATACTACACGCTAAGAACACTCTATAACCATAAGACAGCACAGCAGCCAATATTTGCAGAAACACACTCTCTAAAACAGCCACACACGTCACGACTAAACACTACCTACTAAATAAGCGCGCTAATGCAAAAACTTCTATTCTTCCAGACCAATACAACCCATGAAATAACTCAACACATAAGTCGCAAGCTCCTGAGGATAGATATATTAACATCCGAAACATGTTGAGCATTAAATAAAGAAATAATAAAGCAAGTGACATCAAGTTGGTGTCTCTTTACGCAACTATTTTCGAGAACTATTTGTTACAGGGAATCTTTTGACGGATGATACTTAGCTTGAGTTTACGGTAAATTGGGGATCCCACAAAAACATAAATTAAATCATGTGATTATACAGTACACGTACCTTTGTTACTGTCTTTCAAATATTGTATTTATGGTCGCATGTTGGTCGAATTCGACTGAAACATGTACCTAATGGATAATAAACCGTCGTTTTGGGCTGTATCATGTGTTTATTTTGCTTATGAAAATAAGTTGAAAGCTGAGGGGACAGGACTGACATTGCCTGGGGTCGAATGGTGGAACTTGCTGACAGCACTGTAGCCGATCATTTTTAGTATAAGTGTTTCTTAGGATTGCTGGTGTCAGTTACGGACGGTTCATGGCATGCATTGTAAGTTAATCCGTCATCGTATATTCGGCACCGTTGGTGATAGGAAGGAGTGGAGAGATTTAGATGAGAAAACGTTAGGAGCTGATAACGGACGCTAGCAGTCCAGTAAGGAAGTCAGTCGCGTACGAGTGTGGTGTAAGTGGGAGTACAGAAAAGTGACTGTGTCTGTGTTCTGGAAATGATCTAGTTGTTTTACTGGATATAGCGCTCCATTATTTTATATCAAGAATAAAATGAATAAATAAAACGTAAGTGAAAAGACATTAATTAAAGCTATATGTGTTTCGGTGAACCACACCCGTTTCCCGAAACAGGATCACCTACCATACTGAGCGCGTCGGGACAAAAAGTTACGAAGGGTGATCGTATAGAGTATTTTTGATCGAAACTTTCCAGTTACAGGCAGCTCAATCAGTTCTAATTGTAGTTGGGCAGATGATGCTAGAGATGCCAGTATGGGAAATCTGTTGTTATTATTATTTTAGTTCACCTCTATAAAGTTTATATTAATTTTTTTCCAGCAGTATAGAAACACGGATAAAAAAAAGGGGGGCAACGGAGTCAAATATCCATTTTCCGATAAAAGAAGAAAACTGCTGAACTCAAAGTAAGCGAGAGTGCCTATTTACACGGCTCAAACATAGAAGAATTTTACATTTTAAAGTCTTGGAAAGTTATTTAGGGATGAGGGTTTCCAGAAAGAATTTTTAAGTCAGAAAAACTGCACGGTACGTGTGTGAGGAGCGACGGTGGTGTTGGTAGACAGAGTTTAACCTCGAGTAGTAGGAGAATATTACAAAAACTTCAATCAATAAAGCCTTATCTTCGCAATACCAAGCTATAGAGGTACTAAGAATTGCATTTTATGAGTCAAGCATTATGCTGTTCACGAAGATTCTTCTCTACTTGTACTGAAAAAGACCTACTAAATTGGGGTAGGTTTTGCATTATATGAACTTGCCTGAACCCTCATAAAGTTTTTATAGACAGAGACGCGTGACTGCTATAAAAATAACTGGTTAATCGTAAGCTGAACAGATAGAGTTTGATATATATATATATATATATTTGTATTCCGAAATTTATAGGATAGCGAGGAAATTATGTAAGAACTTAGGCTGAGTCCTTCACACTTCTCATGGTTCTAGAAATTTATGTCTCTGTGCAATTGATAATTATTACATACGTAGTTTCTATGGCACCATCCGCACTGTACACACGACCTACGCAGCGGCTCTCAAGACCACCACCCATCCAAAACCTCGGTGCAGAAAACCATATGCTGCAACTCAACATCTAATGCTCCTGATGGTGGGCGTATGTACCCGAAACATGTCGAGATAAGAATACATCAATAAAATTACCTTGTTGCATCAAGTTAGCATTTCACGTTATTTCATGAGGAAGATGCACGGTCAAACAAACCTCAATGTAAAAACGGTACTTTTTACCACACATTGCATGAAGATATTATTGCTGAATATTTGCACTTTTTGTGGTTATTGGAATCGAATTAAAGGACTCTTTCTAAAAGTTAATTTAATGGCTAAATGTAACTAAGACATTTTCTGAAAGAAGAGGTTGTTTTAAGTATATACATGAACTTAGGACATCTAGTGCCCGATTTCCATGCAAGCGCTGATGTCGGGCTGGAAATTATGACAATAACAAATGGCCACAACGTGGACTGAATACTGAATTGCAACACCGTCAGCCGGACCTATTCGATACGGAAGGAAACTACTGAAATTTTTAAAAGAGTAAGGGGCGGTCTTTTTGGGTAATAATGAAAGCTAACTTACCTTGTAGTATTCGGTGAAGAGTGATAAATCTGGAGCTCGGATTTACGTCTTTTTGTATTATTATTATTATTATTATTATTATCATCATTATCATCTCCTTTATGCAGAGTATTTATACTTATATTCCTGAGACAAACTACGTCTCTAGGGAATACAGTGTTGCAGCTATTCTGTTGTTACTATTCATGGTGCTTATATCGTTGGATTCAGTTTTGAATCTTTTGTACTTTTACATTAGTACTTTCCGAAGTATGTTTGCAGTGCCCAATATGGCTGTTTTCTGGAGTTCCTTGATTTCATGCTTTCCTGGTATGTTGCTCACGTATTTTCTGAATTTATTATTATTATTATTATTATTATTATTATTGTTATCTTCGAATTCAAAACACTGTCGTCAGCCACGTGCTCCTTTCGCAGTCTCGGAAAGCATGGCTGATGTTACTTGACTTTTGTGTTCTGCTATACCAAGTTAATTTGGACTGGTGGTGAGAAAGGGAGAGAAGAATTCAACTGCTAGGGAGAGTAAATGAGACCAACAGGGGAACAGACCAATATGGAGTAACTTAACAATAGTTCTTCTAGCTTTTATTGTACTACTTCTTTCTAGAATCACGATTCATTGTCCATAACGTTGCGTGTTAAATAAGCTTATGACAACCTGTCCTGTACATTGGGACTGCAATCTCTTTTCACCCTTTCATAGGTCTCCCCTCCCATTGTCAATTAATAATCATAGCAAGATAGGGAGGAGCCTTCGAGTTGTCATTGTGCCTACGTCGTGCGTGAGAGAACACGCGTTCAAATGCAGTGGAAACTTCACGGCTTAGGTAGGGGCGTGGCACATGGAATTGCAAGATGGCCTGTCAGCGTAATACGTCGACTTCTGTACTATTGTGTTCCACACGCTAACTAGGAAATCTGACTTTGACTTAAGATGATTATGTGTCCTGATGGGAAGGAGTTGGTGTCATTGTTCTCGCTTTGAGGACTCTACCTGGTACATAATTAGCAGTCTCCAGCTACCGAGTCTTTTTAGACAGCTACTGTCCTTCACAAACAGCATTACCTGAGGCGAGTTGGGAATTTGTACTTTTTGATAATTACGATATTTAAAACTGCATGTGTGGATAAGTTCTGCTACCACACATTGTGACGTACGAAATTTGTCAGTTGTGACCACGAAGTTTCACAGCGTAGCCGTGTTTGTGACTCTTAGGATATAAACCACTTCTTACACGGAATACTAAGGTACGTGCGTGTTGTATCGGCGTACCAATCTCCACGTGTCTGTCCCCATGTTCTGAGAGCTATCGCCGTAAAATATAATAATAATATTATATATATATACATATACACACCCTAGGATGTCTGTGTTATTGTTTTAAATTCCACAAAAGAAGTTTCTTTAATAATAAAACTGTACATTGTTGAAGGTACGAGTATTTTACCGCCTATAATTTCAGATCTGTTGTGTAAGTGGCTTCAATTTCGTTTCCACTCCAGAAGTTTCCTCGGTTTTCTTATTATTGTTAATAGGAGAAAACTGAAAGTATAAAATCATATGTTATGATATTCGTAAAAAATTATATTAAAATGTGTTAAATTTGTGCGGCATTTCATTGGGCAGTGGTGGCAAGGGGGACCAACGGGCATGAAAGAAAATGTACCACATTTTGCTATAAATAAAAAATGAACGCATTTATTTAAAAGTGTGTTGCATAAAGATGTTCAAAAACTCAAGAAAGGCAAGATATGCGACAATTAATCATTGTAACTGGCATAAAAAGGGTTGTAGGATAAATTGCGTGCGGGGGTTATTTTTATGAATTTTTAAAATGTTGGGAAATCAGACTTAATAACCTATTAAAAATTATTTGCCCAAGTAAATAATTAGTCTTTTAAATAAAGACGATACAAGTTTTAGAATTTGACAGAAAAGGAATATCTGACAATTAATTCCAGTCACTGAAAATGAACTGTCATTCCTGTTTCATCAGTAACTGACATCCACAGGATAACTAATAATGGCAGTTGGCCCATTCTTATGAAGTAACTGACCAGTTATTTTCTCGACTTCCTAGTAATATAAATCGACTGTTCAATACCGCTGACATGAATTCTAACCACTTCCGGTTAAAGTAACAGCAACGGTATTGTTAAGATTAATATTAATATTAGGCTACTGTACAATTCGTGTTTACGGTTTACCCTTAAACATTTCTTTACCATTTCATTTTCAGTACCATAAATTTTTTATTGACTAATAGATGACAGTTTTGTGTCAAATACAATAAATAAATTACGTATTTCTGATGTTTATTGGACCGTGCATCATATTGATAGTTGAAGAATAAAAAATAAACTAGATGTCACTTGCTATTTTTATTTTAATTCTTAGAGATTCAACATGTTTCGGGCATTAATATGCCCATCTTCAGGAGTATGCGACTGTATTGTTGAACTACAATGTGGTAGTTCAACAATATAGTCGCGTACTCCTGAAGATGGGCATATTAATGCCCGAAACATGTTGAGTCTCTAAGAAGTAAAATAAAAATAGCAATTGGCATCTAGTTGGTTTTTTATTCTTCAACTATTCTTCAAATTGCTTATTATTTATTATATGATTATTGCGGTACAGCATACTGAAAACCCACTATAATCTTCTAAATACGAACTCCTTAAGAAGAATCAGTACATTGTAAACATGTCATGTGCAGTAAAATTTGCGTCAGCTGAGGAAAATTGTGTGTTGGGCGGAATGTTATATTGAGCTAGTCGTTTCTCATTTACCATCCTCACTGGAACGAAACGCATTTTGTACCCACTCTAATATACGTAACTGTAATACTGTGCTAAAAAACGTTTCAAACATATTGCTTCCACTTGCTTACATGTTTAGTTGTTTAGTTTCAAATAATTGGTTTGTGCGTCACGCGAAGTGATACGAGCCAAAATTAAACCTGACCGAACAACTTTTACTTTACATCACCAATAATATGTCTGATCCAGTTGCCTGCAGTGGTTTAGGAAGTAAAATATACAGGCAGACGTACCAACTCGGTACCCTTTACAGGCTTTCAGTTTTGTCGTTTTGTAAAAAAAATCTCACAAAAATAAATGATCCTGTCGTTTTCCGACAGTGACTCACAGTTGTGTTATTATTTCTGCACGTCTTTCATTTTATTTGCAGCAAACCTTCGAATTTTTTCCGGCGGCAAAACAAAAGCCTGATGCTCATGAATTTGTTGAATTCGCAGTTTTGCGGACAGTTTTTCCAACTAACAACTTTCTAAATATTTGATGGATTTTAGACGTCTCAATTCCTTTGGTATATACCGTCTGCTGTAAAACGAAGAATGACACGAATTCTATTTCCTATAAGACAGAAGCCGTCCTTTTGTTTGTAATTTAGGTGTACAAGTTAAGGGGTGAAAGCCGTCAGCTATAACTAAGTTTTCTATTATTATATAATGTAAAACTTAGTTGTGATTGAAGGACTTCGCCGTTTACTTTGGATATATCCATCACTACGCGATGCCTACCGTAGAGTAATTCAGGTGCGTTTAGTCATCGGAAGTTTAAAAAATGAAGGGTCTGGAATTCGTTTCACTTTATATCCTTGCTTTAAACGCCTCACTCTTAGTATTCCGTGGAGCCGAGATAGCCTGGTCAGTACAGCGTCTGAGCTGCGGGCCGTACTACGGAGAATCCAGGGTTCCACTGCCCCCAGACCGAGTCTGGGATAGCCCTGCCCCGTATTCCATAAATACATGGAGTTCTGTTCTGGGACCAAAGCGACCGGAGCGTGAATATAACCAGTCACCTCCATGTGGTTTTGAATTCGATAGCGGGTGGAACTCTACCTCTGTGCCCGGCTACGTCTTCAAGGCGTGCGCAGGGACAAGTTAAATTTTGCTGAACTGTTATTAATATCAATATGACGGTAGTTGTAATTCAGTAGAGACTGCATTAGTAACCCTCGGTGTTGAGACGTAACCTTTAGTTATTGATATGTATTGCAAAATAAGAAATTTTAATTAAGATATTATTCTGTGGAATGTAAAATAACATGTTGGTAACCGGACGTATTTACTGAAGAAAACGTGTTCAACGTGCATTTGAATAGATGATATGCGTCATTAGAAACTTGATTTGAAATATGCTTAAAGATTAATAATTATAATAACTGTAGACTGGGATAGCTCAGTGGGTATAGAGTCTCTGTATGGGCTGGGCGGTCTGGGGATCGAATCGGAGTAAATCAAGATTTTCCGCACCCATCTGGACCTTCCGCTGGGCCCACACAACATTCTACAAAATGGTCACCAGGTTCCTTTTGGGGGGGGGGGGGGGAAGGGGCCGGGGTGGGCCTTTTAAAACCCACCCCATCTAACCCCGGGGTTAAGAAAATAGTAGAGTTTTCCTTTTCCCCCCCCTT
>Ga0123355_10021032_pt1 | contig 10436 bp, 9 predicted proteins | sample TergutEmb28metaG_3_FD_89872 | JGI IMG/M metagenome (GOLD analysis project Ga0123355, IMG submission 89872) | Embiratermes neotenicus P1 segment gut microbial communities from Petit-Saut dam, French Guiana - Emb289 P1 | ecosystem: Host-associated > Arthropoda: Insects > Digestive system > Gut ... | reverse complement strand
TCAGTGTATTATGTCAAGATACCAGGCTAAATTCAGCATCAGTGTATTATGTCAAGATATGAGGCTGAAGTCAGCATCAGTGTAATGTATCAAGATACCAGGCTAAAGTCAGCATCAGTGTATCATGACAAGATACCAGACTAAATTCAGCATCAGTGTATTATGTCAAGATATGAGACTTAAGTCAGCATCAGTGTAATATATCAAGATATCAGACTAAAGTCAGCATCAGTGTATTATGTCAAGATACCAGGCAAAATTCAACATCAGTTTATTATGTCAAGATACCAGGCTAAATTCAGCGTTATTGTATTACAATTCAATTTGAATACGATCATTCCCTAGCAACCTACTTGTTTTAGTGCAGCCGGTGGTTCCAATTTGATTGATTAATCATTTCCAAGATTTAGTTTAAACTCTCTCTGTCAACTTGTGGAGCCTGCTGCCACCAGCATCAAAATATGATGTGCCTCATTCTTAGTGGGTCAAACATCAACCTTACAAGTGTGAAAAAAAAGTTGAAACACTACTCTGTGTACCTGTGGATGCAGGAAGTCATCAGTATTGGCTAGAAGCATCTAGAACTGTTCTGTGCCAACCCTATCTGCATTACATTAGCAGGTACAACTGTTCACAGGTTTTCTTATCACTTGGCTATGCAATTTTACTTTTATGCTGTTACTTCGTCTTCCAGCATTTCACATACAAGAGTAATGGGTGGCCACATTTGCACATTTTCTTAAGAAATTTTAAGTGTTGTTCTTGCATCATTTGTCCGTTCTAGCCGGCTGGAAATAATATCAAAGAGAGATGGTTTATTTCTGTTAATCTGGATGTGTTTATCTGCAGGATACAGGTGGTAGTGGGAACCCCAATTCTCTGAGCCTGGAGAACGTGGGTGGCGTATTTGTGGTGCTGATGGTTGGTCTGTTGGTGTCATGTTTTGTGGCGCTGTTTGAGTTGTTGTGTAAAGTGTATGAGACATCAAAGAGAGAAGAGGTAAGTGTTTAATGTTTGAGTTATTGTGCAAAGTGTTTGAGACATCACAGAGAGAAACGGTAAGTGTTTGAGGTGGAGTTGCTGTGTGAAGTGTATGAGACATCACAGAGATAAAAAGTAAGTGTTTAATGTTTGAGTTTCTGTACAAAGTGTTTGAGACATCACAGAGAGAAAAGATAAGTGTTTGTGTTTGAGTTGCTGTATAAAGTGTTTGAGACATCACAGATATAAAAGGTAAGTGTTTGAGGTTGAGTTGCTGTGTAAAGTGTTTGAGACATCACAGAGACAAAAGTTAAATGTTTGAGGTTGATTTGCTGAGAAACAAAAGGCAAAATTGTGTGTATATTTTAATCTTTATAAAAGCTGACAATGTTAAGTAAAGCGCTGGTTGTTTCTCTGCAGATTCCATTTCTGGAGGAGCTGATGGCAGAGTTCAGGTTCATCTTGCGCTGTCATGGCTCCACCAAGACAATCCGTAAATATAACAGCCAGAACAACGAAAACAGCCCACTGGCAAAAGAGGAGAATAAACCCCAGTCGTTTGTCAGGATGAACATATTTGAGTCTGCACCCTATGCGTTCGACACAAACATGAAGGAGCCTCTAACTTAGATGGACTGGCAATGCTCCAGGCTGGTAGTGTGTGTTGGCTGGGGGCAGTATACAGGGCCAGCCCGCACTAAACAGCCACTGAGCTATCACCATAACACCAAAGATGTCACGTGTAACCAGACTTCTTAAAAAGTTTATATATTTATATCACCTTCTGGCTTTTAAAGTGGTGAATCTCTAAATACTATTTAACACATGGCTGATTCTGAAGTTGATTGTATGTGTAGGCTAAAGTAAATATACCATATTATATGTTGTATTCATACTGCCCATTTTCTTACATGCCAAATTTTAAAAACCAACAAAATGCACCAATTAAAATAGTACAATACAACAGGTAATAAAGTGCACTTCATATCAGGTGCCAACTGCCACATGTTTCGGCACCAAGGTGTCATCATCAGGTAGTTTTATCAACAACAAAATTTCATAGGTCCAACAAGTATTTCAGGCGACATTCACCCTCACTTCCATTATAAAAGTTAAAAGTCTCAAAATGTGCACAGCCAGGAAGTATAAACAGTTGTGTCTGTGTAACAGTGGAGGCTGCTGTTGCAGCAGTGTGTACTGTTGAACTGAAGTCTGGAGTTTTAACATTGTAAGGCTTTTTGATGGAAGTGAGGGCAAATGGCGCCTGACATACTTGTTTGACCTATGAAATTTTGTCACTGATGGCACCTTGGTGCTGAAACATGTAGTAGTTGGCACCTGATACGAAGTGTGTTCTGTGATCTGTTGTGTTGTACTATAATTGGTGCATTTTGTTGGGTTTTAAAAATACGGAATACCGTATTTTGTTATAGTCAGTCTATACCGGAGTTCTGCGGGGAGGCTGAGGTGGCCCAGTCAATACAGTGACTGGATAGGCCAGATGATCTGAGTTCTGATTCCCAATAGGCTAAGAGATGTTCCTATTCTCTGAAATGATCAGACCAGCTTTGGGTATCACCCAGGATTATTCATTATTTGGTGGGTACCAGGATTCTTCCCTTAGGGTAAAGCGGGTGGTGCTGGAAGCTGATCACTCACCCCTTTCTAGTGCTGAGGTTAAGAATGAGTGGAGCTCTACCTCCATTGCTCCATATGTCTTCATACTGTGCACAGGGACAGCTTTACTTTACAAAATGGATATTTTTGTAATTTATGACATTTTAAACACGAATTTGAAACAGTAAATTGCCCTCTACAAATATTTGAATATATTTTTTTAGCTGTTTTTGTTTTTGTGACACTTAAAGTTTCTGTGCTACTTGCAAACAGCAGATTACACTAAGGTTCCTTTTTCCATCGCGGCTGCTTGTCAAAAGCTGCAAAGGTTAACAAGCCAGCAAACTTCACGAAGCAGAGTCTGTGAGAAGCTGATGGTGGCTCAGCTACTCTAGAATTTCCCATCACTTTTGAACTAAAATACTCTGTGCAGTATTCAAAAAGCTCATCACTAGACCCAGTTGCCACTCATGAGACTGCAGTCTGCAGGTTGTGTTGTGGCTCAGACAGACAGCCAGTCAGTCACTATCCTCTCACTGTGGAGTTCTGGGCTCGATCCCCAATCGGTCTGCAAGAGATTTGTGGTACACAAAGTGGCACTGGGACAAGCTTTTCTACAAGTACTTAAGTTTTCTGTGTCAGTATCATTCCACCATTGCTCCATACTCATTCACTCCATCTGTCACCAAAATTGACAGTTTGAGCAGCTGACAGCATTGTTAAATAACATGCTTAGGAAAAGGATTCCAGTCTACATCTTTATACCCTGTTTCTTTAAGGTCCATTTTAATATTATCCTGCTGTCTCTGCCAATTCTCAAGAGGTTTTGTTCCTTAAGATCTGATAAAAAAAACACCTGTGGAACATTAAGAATGTACACAATTGTAACTTTACCTACTGTTTTTTATGTGTGTGAAACTTGGTTTTGTCCTGTTAAGACAAGAACACTCACTGGGGGGGAGGGGGGGGGGTTCAAGAAGTGGATGCTAAGGGGAATATTTGGAACTGAGTGGGAGGAGGTTAGAGGAGGTTTCAGAAAACTGCAGAATGAAAGCTGTAGCACTTTCTACAGCCCAGCTGGCTTTTTAAAGGCAATTAAATTATGGTAGGCTATGCTTACAGCATGAATCGGGAAGAAAAGTAAATCCCAAAATTTCTTTGAGAGTCTGTTTAAAGACGCAGTGGATAATATTAATAGTTCTGTCTAAAATTCACTGCGAATAAGGATTTAGAAGTTCGTGGTGATTATTTTTACGTTTGCTTGAAAACAACATTTTTAGGGGGATTACCACTAGTGTAACATTTTTGAATTGCTATTTGCTTTCTCGAAATGAGTTCACGGGTATCAGAATCGCGGAACGAAATGCATATTAACATAAATTTGGAGGCAAGGTGTCGTGTCTTGTCGAAAGATATTGCGCCAGCTGGTTTGTAGAGAGAGTGAGGAAAACCTGAACAATTCTGAATGATCTCCATGTTTACATGCAAACCTACAGCTTTCCGAATGTGATGCATAATTAAGCCCTTATATCAAGTTTAATATCCACAGCCTATCAAGAAGTGCCACAGAATAACAAAAAATCTGATTCATTAATACAGTTTTTAAAGCGAGGGAATAATTAAGGTACCTCCATAAATAAACTAATTGAGGTTAGATTGTATGTGTGACATAGGTTATGTCATTATAGCCTCCCTCTCAAGTTTCATCAAATAACCCTGCACGGCCGTCGGATAACAGTAAATTATGTATTTCGTTCGTTAGAACCTCTAAGACTGCCCGTCTGTACGTTTTGCTGGTTTCCTACCGTGCTCCACACTATCAACTTCTGTATGAATTGACAGTCTGACAGCGTTACCGTTAATAACCTACATTTAAACTCTCACCCACAATAAACGTACAGAATAGTATCGGCTCTTGTTTTCGTGCGTCGTGTAGAATGTTGTGCCTAAAAGAACGCACTCACCGAACAGCCGACGGCAGCCATATCTTGTGTTCGGTGTAGTCAAACAGCGAGGTAGTTGGGCAGTTGTGTGGGTTTGTGTAGTGCGTAGTGAGGGAGATTTATGTACGTGAGTGAGTGCATTTGGCTGCAGTTTGACGTGCAGTGTAATGTGTCGCCAGCACATCGTTTGAATTGATCTGTTTTGTGTGTGTGTGTGTGTGTGTGGAAATGTAATATGTGTCGTTTGGTTGTAAGGTGAACTGCAGGTCGCCTTGCGAGAGGTGAAGGGAGTTCAAACCATGCGAGAGTACAGACTGTATGAAGCCGTTGTGCGTTGTGTCTGTACGTGTGCACATTTCCGGCTTTACGTTTTAGTATTTGCAGACTTGCCGCTTATTATATGTGTGAGTTATACAAAGAATGCGACGAAACGTAACGCACGTTCTTCGAGTTTGTCCGGCTGCGTTGTGCCAGGATTTGCCGCATCACGTGGTTGGCGCTGGGGAGCCGGTAAGTAGCCGTAAAGAACCATTTTCTTTTTGCAACTGTGTAGAAATTTCTGGAAAGCTTTGCATTTAAAACTGCTAGTTGCTTTGAAAGATAGCACTTTGAATGACGTGTTGAAACAAGTTCCACATAGTGCTGCAAACTATTCGCCAACTATAGCACTCAGTAGACCACTACATCGTTTGATGCCGCCAGCAGACAGTACTAAATTTAATCTTTGTTCCTTTCAGTCCCAAACCTTCGTTGTATCCATGAAAGCAGGTACAGCCCACAGCACCATTATATAAATCGGGCCTTAATTATGGGTGTTTGAAAAGGCTTTTTAGTCTGTCTTTATTTTTTGGCTAGCACTTACGAGTATGAAAAAAGATGACAGCAGTATACTGAGGTAGAAGTCTTGAAGTGCTATTGCAGTATGCGTCTTTACCAAATAGAGTTCATTGAGTTCCCGTAAATAGCAGCACACACTTATTATTCCAACAACTTGAGTACGGGGAGCTTCGTTTTTCGAAATTTCGACCTGTCGTGATCACACTTAGTACAGTTGTTTCGACCTGTCGTCACACGTAATACCATTGTTTCGACCTGTCGTGATCACACTTAGTACCATTCTTTCGACCTAACGTGATCACATATAGTACCATTGTTTCGATCTGTCGTGATCACAGGTAGTACCACTGTTTCAACCAGTCGTGATCACACCTAGTACCATTGTTTCGACCTATCGTGATCACGCGTAGCACCACTATTTCGCCCCACCGTGATCACACGTAGTACCATTGTTTCGACCTGTCGTGATCACAGGTAGTACCATTGTTTCGACCTCTCGTGATCACACGTAATACCATTGTTTCGACCTATCGTGATCAAAATTATTGCCATTGTTTCGACCTATCGTGATCACACGTAATACCATTGTTTCGACGTATCGTGATCACACATATTGTCATTGCTTCGACCTATCGTGATCACACGTAATACCATTGTTTCGACGTATCGTGATCACACATATTGTCATTGCTTCGACCTATCGTGATCACACGTAGTAACTTCGAACTGTCGTGATCACACCTAGTACTATTCTATCGAACTCCCGTAACGCGAATCTGGATTAGACCACACGGTTGGCAAGTTGGCAGCCTCCACCGTCTTGCTCTCGCGCATATAACTCTCAGCTCAGTCCAGCTCTGTCCCCTACTGGACTGGTTTTGTGCTTTGTGGAATGAGTTTCTCCTTCAGCCGCTCAGCGTACTCTTGTGTCTAGAAAAGTTTGTATTTTATCAGACTAAACTTTCCGTGTTTATTATTGTTGTCTGAACACACACAAATGGTGACCAGCCGCAGATGACATTCAGTGACAGAGACTCACGTTTTTCCTAAGACCTGTTTTTCCTGTCAGCTTCGCTCGGAGGTGCTGGCCTTCCGCACACGCTGTCAAGGCCAAAGCTTTACTCCTGAGTAGCGATCTGTACTCATTCTGTTAGGCCTGATAATGCAAACTCCATGTAATTTTTTTTCGGCGGGTTCACACAGCTGCAAAAATTAGCTGTTACATTCGTCGTGTCCGCCCGCATGGAACAACAACAGCAGTGATGAAAATCTCGATATGTTGTTCCGAAACGTCGGGAACTGCTGTGTGCTATTCACTTATGCCATTCAACGCTGATGGATGACCCTGTATTGGCTCAAGCATTCAGTCGCCAGCCTCTCGCCGCGAAGGCCCGGGTTCGATCCCACGACAGTCCATGTGAGATTTGTGGTGCACAAAATGGCATTGCGACGGGTTTCGCTCCCAGTACTTAAGTTGTCCCCTGTCAGGACCATTCCACCAGTGCGCCTTACTCATTCATCACCACATCATGTAACATTATCGTCTGTCAGTGTCGTTAAACAGCACACAGGTAAGTAGTAGCTCAGTATCGCACTGTGGCGGCCACAGGAGTGCCCACCCCCACCCCCATCCCTCTCCAGACACAGGAAGCCCAGCAACTTAGAGCAATGTGTCATACTGTGTATTTGATCTGTACCGCGGCGCGTGCCGAGGGCCAGCAGTACGTTGCAGTACGTGCAGTACGTTCGTAAGGAAGTAGCTAGCGGCTCTGTCACTGTTAGCAACCATCACGGCGTCTGTGTTGACGGCTGTTGAGTAGACGCTAGTGGCTTATCTTTACTGATTGAGCAACTGTCAGTTTTGCAAGGCGGAGTACGCTGCGTGCAGTTGTTTAGAGAGGACCAAATAAAAAATGCCAATTAATACTCGCCCAATGACAACGGCCTTGTTGTTCTTTGGGAACTTTTGCTGCCCGCCTTTCCTCAGTCACACAACCGCAGATGTCTGCCAATTTGCTGAGAGGCCTACAGTCAGGTAACACGTGAGGGGCAGCAGGTGTTGACAGAGGGAATAAGTGACAGCGCATGCGCGGCCCGTCGCGGCGACTGTCATCTGCTGTTCCGCTCCAGTCCGTCGCCGTCGCGATGCTGAATCGCAGCAGCTCGTGGCCTGTTGTGCGACGCTCGCCGGCAGACCCGTGCATCGTGCCTCTTATCGCTCGCCCCAGCGCCCCTTCCCCCATCAGCAAGCCGCCCCCCATTCTGGACCCGCGGAAGACTGCCACCCTCAGCAGGCACTACTACCCCGAGGGAGGCTGGGGGTGGGTGGTGGTGGGCTGCAGTGTGGGGGTGCACGTGCTGAACCATGGCCTGCAGCTCGGGGGCGGCGCAGTGTTGCTGTCTGCCGCCGCCACTGCCTTCCAGAGCAGCGATACAGAAGCAGGTACGTGACACGTAGAGACGGGAAACGCAGGTACGTGACACGTAGAGACGGGAAACGCAGGTATGAGACACGTAGAGACGGGGAATGCAGCTACGTGACTCGTAGGGACGGGAAATATAGGTACCCGTATGTGGCACGTAGGGATGGGAAACTCAGATACGTTAGACGTAGGGACGGGATATGCAGGTAAGTGGCACGTACGGGCCGGAAACGCAGGAACATGGGACGCAGAGACAAGAAACGCACATACGCGTTCTATGGAGCCCGGAAAGGCAGGTACGCGAAATTTACAGACGGGAAACGCTGGCGGTCGTCGGTAGCACGGCAGAACAGACAGCTGGGACATGCGACGTGACAGTTCGAGAGATGGCGGACAGGTTGCGGTGGACAAGTCAGACTCTCTGGGGACTGGGAAGGAGAAGTCTGTTCATGTTTGGCATTAGGCTAGTGTCACTGAGTAAAATCATGTCTTGCAACTCGTTCCTCCTGAACAGAGGTATGGGGTGTGAATCTAATGGGCCCTACTTTGCAAACGCGCCCAGGGCTGGACCGTCGGGCGGGCAGCTGCTGTATATCAGCGGGCGGGCGGACGGGCGGAAATTAATGGCACAACTTCGTCACCCGCAGCTGTTTGTCATTTCCGGTTACCGTTCGTCACTGCCGACAAGTGTAGAGCCCCGGGATCGATTCCGGGGTGGGTCCACACGTCCGAGTGAAAGTAATGGGCACATTAATAAGCGCATGACAGCGGGTGTGTGGACGGCCGATGTTCCGTGCTGCTTGGCTTGCCGCGTCAGCGCTGTCGGCTGTGTCAGAATTTTATGTCCAAACAGAACCAGAGGTGCCAAAATATCCGCTGGTCTCCGCACTCGGGATATTTAGTGCCTCCGGCAGGGGTCCTACATTTCCCAGATTGTTGCTTAGTTATCCGGCATGCAGACCGCAGCGTTATATTGTCTGTCGTCTGTGTGCTGTCTGGCTTTACAATAGTTTTCCACATTATCTCATAAACCGCATGGTTTTCGGGAAAAAAAAGTTGCTGAACATGGAATGTGTGTTTTGATTTTCTGTACAAAGTTTGTCTGCAATCACTTCAATTTTTCAACCAACGAATGCACATATAATTTCACATAAAACACTTTTAAAACACTTTAAAACACTCCGACATGTTTCAATAATGTCAGATCATCATCAAGGAGCTTTGTTCTTTGCTAAAGTTATATTACAGTACTCACAATTCAATTCGTATTGTAAACGAGGTGTTGTGGCAGCATATCATGTTGTGTGGGAATGTGTTGTGGAGCAGTGGCTAGGAGTGTGTCGTATACTACGCACACCTAGCCACTGCTCCACAACACATTCCCACACAACATGATATGCTGCCACAACACCTCGTTTACAATACGAATTGAATTGTGAGTACTGTAATATACCTTTAGCAAAGAACAAAGCTCCCTGATGATGATCTGACAAGATTGAAACATGTCGGAGTGTTTTAAAGTGTTTTAAAGTATTTTATTAGTGTTTTATGTGAAATTATATGTGCATTCGTTGGTTGAAAAATTGAAGTGATTCTACGAGAATGCACGGTGATACAATAAGATTTTTGTCTGCAATATTTCTCATTCTAAGAAGAATTCAGCGAGACATTACACACACACACACACACACACACACACACCCAAACATGCACACACATACACACATATAAACACATACACACACACCCACATATACAAACACACCCACACACACACATAAACACATACACACACCACACCCACACACATACACACACATAAATACATACACATACACACACCCACACATACACACATAAACACACACATACACACATAAACACACACACATACATACAAACCCACACATACACACACATACACACACATACACACATAAACACACACACACATACATACACACCCACAAATACACACACCCTCACACACGCCCACATATACACACACATACACACATACATACATACATATATACATACACACACACACAAATACATACATACACAAATACACACACATATACATATACACACACACATAAAAACAACCACACACCCACACACACACACACACACACCAACCCACACACACAAACACACACACGTATACATATACACACACCCACACCCACCCACACACACACACACATACAAACAACCACACACCCACACACATACACCCACACACCCACAGACATACACACACACACACATATACACACACACACCCACACAACCACACACACACATATACATATATACACACACTCACTCACACAACCACACACCCACACACACACACACCCACACACACGAACACACACAAATACACACACACACCCACACAACCACACACACACACCCACACACATACACACACATATACACACACACCCACACAACCACACACACACACCCACAAACATACACACACAAATCCACACACACACACAACCACAAACACAAACACACATATACATATACACACACTCACCCACACAACCACACACCCACACACACACACACCCATACAAACAACCACACACCCACACACCCACACACATACACACACATA
>Ga0123355_10021031_pt1 | contig 10437 bp, 9 predicted proteins | sample TergutEmb28metaG_3_FD_89872 | JGI IMG/M metagenome (GOLD analysis project Ga0123355, IMG submission 89872) | Embiratermes neotenicus P1 segment gut microbial communities from Petit-Saut dam, French Guiana - Emb289 P1 | ecosystem: Host-associated > Arthropoda: Insects > Digestive system > Gut ... | reverse complement strand
TTTGATCAATCCGGCTAGACAAATCCGCTCATCCAAAGTAAAATGTGTGTAAGACTTCATGATCGCCTCCGTGTACGGTGTTGTGTGGTAACTACAGTTTACACCTCGGCGGTCATGTTGTCTGCCTTTTTATTCACTTGTTGCACTTAGTAGTATAATCTACCCACCCTCTTTTCAAAAGAGGGTAAGGATGCGATCGTGGTACTTTCGCTTTCAACCCCTGCCCTCTTTTGTAAAGAGAGTGCCGCCCGCAGGCGGCGGGTGTTTCGCCTCTAAATATCCTACAATGGTCTCCGCCAGATCGATGCCGTTCGCATCTTCACCCCGCAAACCAGACCCATGGCGATGAAAGTTGTTGCAAGAGACGATCCCCCATAGGCGAAGAAAGGCGGCGCGATCCCCACCACAGGCAGAAGCCCCAAGGTCATGCCGATGTTCAGCAGAGACTGGAACATCACAAAACTGCCCACACCCACGCAGACAAGGGCGGATAGCGTATCCCGCGCTTTGGATGCCACGTAGAAACAGCGGAGAATCACTGCGGCAATCAGAATCAAAACAAGAACAGCGCCGATGAGTCCCAGTTCTTCAGCGGCGGCGGAGAAGAGAAAGTCTGTATGTTGTTCCGGCACGCCGGTGACCGACTGTGTTTGCATCCCGGAGCCGAGTCCCTGTCCTGAAACCTGTCCGGAGGCAATGGCAATCCGGCTGCGGTGTACTTGGAAGTTGACACCGGTATTGGTGGGGTCGATGGTGGGATCAAAGGGGGCAAGAATGCGGTTGCGCTGGTATTGGTGGAACACGAAGTTCCATAAAATAGGTGCGGCGGCGGCAACAAGCCCGCCCCCCAGGGCGAACCAACGAAGCTTCACTCCGGCGACAAAGAGCATGATAAGAAAGATAAAGATAAAAATCAAAGTGTTTCCAAGGTCAGGGAGCAAAATCACCAGATAAGAGAAATGGAGTGCCAGATGAAGCAGGGAAAAGAAAGAGTTTAGACCCTTGTATTCCTTGATATATTGGATGTGATAGGCCATCATGATGATAAAGGTCAGCTTCACCAGCTCACTGGGCTGAATCCCGATTCCGCCAAAGCGTAGCCAGATGCGATACCCACCGGCAATCCCTGTGCCGAAAAGGGCGAGGATGATCAAAATGACAACATTGAAGACCAAAAGCACTTTCCAGCGATCAGCAATGACAGCCACGTCGATGATGGAGGTGAGCACAAAGAGGAAAAGCCCCAAGATCAGTGCGCCAATCTGCACCGAAATGAACGGCCAAGAGCCGCCGGGAAAGGTGCGTGTGGCGCTGTGAATCAGGATAATGCCGAGAATCGAGCAGAGCAGACAAAGGGCGAGGAGAAGCATGTCTGCTTTTTTGATATATTTGAAAACTGCTGAAAACATTCGTTTCACTAAAACAGAGCTCCTTTGCTGTTGTATAGTCAAGCCACTTGAAAACTGTCCCATCTTTTCAGCTGGTTTGATTATATCTTTGTTTAGAGAAATATTCCATCGTTTTTCCCATTTTAACATAAAGATACCCTTTGCGCAAACTGTCATCCTCTGGTATAATGTCTGGGGAGAGGAAAAATCAGTATGAGGATAGTGACAAACAGCGAAACAGAGACAAGAAAACTGGGATTTGACCTAGCCCGCAAACTGCCATCCGGCACAATTGTGGCATTTTATGGTGACTTAGGCGCAGGGAAAACCACTTTTACAAAAGGACTCGCCCAAGGACTCGGCATCAGCGCCGAGATCACAAGCCCGACTTATACGATTGTGAACGAGTATGAGACAGGGGAGAGACCGTTGATCCACTTCGACATGTATCGCCTGCACTCTGCCGACGATCTCTTTGAAATCGGCTGGGAGGACTACTTGGAGCGCGGCGCGATCTTGGCTGTGGAGTGGAGCGAGCGGGTGGAAGAGGTATTTCCGAAAAATATCGTACGTGTACACATCGAGAAAGAGGGCGATACACGGCGGGTGATTACCATTACTGGGATAGAAGAGGAGTAGCCTATGCGGATATTAGCAATTGAATCATCCGCGAAAGCTGCCTCTATCGCTTTAGTGGATGAGGGCAAACTCATCGCCCAAAACATGCAACACGCGGGACTGACACATTCAGTGACATTACTCCCTATGATACATAGTTTATTGCGTGATATGGGACGCACCATACAAGACATAGACCAAATCGCAGTTGCCCACGGACCGGGTTCCTTTACCGGTATCCGCATCGGGCTTGCCACCGCCAAAGGACTTGCCATGGGGGCAGATAAGCCCCTAATCGGTGTCTCAAGCCTAGAAGCCATGGCACACCAAGGAAAGCATTTAGGAGAGGGCATAGTCTGCCCCGTAATGGACGCACGGCGCGAGCAAGTGTATAATGCATTGTTCACGGTGCAAGAGGGTGCACTCCATCGGCTCACAGAAGATCGCGCCATTGCGATAGAGGAGCTGTTTGGTGATCCCGATCAAGATGACAGCATTGTCCTAGTCGGCGATGGCGCACGACTTTGTTATGACTGGCTGAAAGCCAGAGATCGAAAGGTAAGAATCTTGCCGGAACACCTAGTCCAACAAAGCGCCTGGGGCGTTGCCATGGCAGCACAGGGATTTGAGGGCAAGTGTGTACATGAAGTGAATCCGCATTACATCAGACCCTCTCAGGCAGAGAGGGAACGACTAGAGAAAGAAAAAGAAGGAGAATGAGACATGTCAAACCTACAGGTACTAAGCCATCCACTGCTCCAACACAAACTAACCATCCTGCGCGATAAGGAAACCGGTGTCAAAGCTTTTCGAGAGATTGTATCAGAAATGGCGACCCTCATGTGCTATGAGGCGACACGTGATCTGGGTTTAGAAGATGTAGAAATTGAAACACCGGTAGCCCCGGCAACAGTCAAGCGTATTGCAGGGAAAAAGCTTGCAGTTGTACCAATTCTACGTGCCGGACTTGGCATGGTAGATGGGATCATGAATCTGATCCCTGCCGTAAAAGTGGGACATCTTGGGTTATACCGCGATCCGGAGACCTTAGAGCCTGTGGAATATTACTGCAAAATGCCCCGTGATATTGCAGAGCGTGAAGTCATCATCCTAGACCCCATGCTCGCAACCGGCGGCAGTGCGGTGGCGGCAATCCGTATGCTCAAGGGCTATGGCTGTAAGCACATCAAACTCATGTGTATCCTAGCGGCGCCGGAAGGCGTTGCCTGTGTGCATCAAGATCACCCGGATGTGGAAATCTACACCGCAGCAGTGGACGAATGCCTCAACGAACATGGCTACATCGTACCCGGTCTGGGAGACGCAGGCGATCGGATTTTTGGTACCAAGTAAGATAAGAGCAAACAAATTTCAGGGCGCGATGTCTATATCATGCCCTGCGGGTGCATTGTGCCGCTATTATAATTTCGGAAGCCGCGCCGCCATCTGCGGCGTGGTTTTTTGTAATGTTATTGTAGGGGCAGACCTTGTGTCTGCCCGAATAATCCGACTAGACAGGGCAGACACAAGGTCTGCCCCTACAGGCATAATTGCCCCACAGTACAATCTACAAGGAGACCCCTTATGACAAACAGCGAACAACAAACATTCCTAGACCTGCGCCGCAGCATCATCGCGGCGGAGTTCCAAACTCTAAACGAGCTGCAACGCCGCGCCATTATGGCGACAGAGGGACCTTTGCTCCTCTTAGCGGGCGCGGGGAGCGGGAAGACCACGGTGCTCATTAACCGCATTGTGAATCTTCTCCTCTATGGCAGAGCATCGGACACAGACGAGGTGCCGGATGGGATCAGTGAGACGGATCTCGCATTTCTCAAGCTCTATCAAGAGAATCTGGCAAACAAAGCGCTCAGACAAGCGGGAGAAGAAAGGGCGCGAAACCTCTGTGCCCTTGATCCGGTGAGACCTTGGGAAATTCTGGCGATCACCTTCACCAACAAAGCAGCGGACGAGCTGAAGCTCCGTCTGGAAAAGCGCATTGGAACGGATGACGCAAGAGACATCTGGGCACTGACCTTTCACGCTGCGTGTGTACGCATTTTGCGCCGCTATGCCGACCGCATCGGCTATGATCCCAGTTTCACTATCTACGACACAGCGGACACCCTAAGCCTGATGAAGCGGATTTTGACTGATCTAAACATGGATGACAAAACCTATCCGCCTCGCCGCGTACTTGGTGAGATCAGTAAGGCGAAAGACATGCAGTTAGACGCACGGTCTTTCGAGAATGCCATGGAAAAAGAGGGTGATCATCGGCGCAGACAAATGGCAAAGGCGTACCTGCAATACGAGAAACGCCTCCGCAGTGCGGGTGCTGTGGATTTTGATGATCTGCTCTTTCTCACCGTCCGTCTCCTACAGGAGCATGAAGAGGTTAGGAGCCATTATCAGCGGCAGTTCCGCTATGTGCTCATAGACGAGTATCAGGATACGAACAATCTACAATATCTTTTTGCCAGCATCTTAGCAGGAGGACGCAAAAACATCTGTGTCGTCGGTGACGACGACCAGAGTATCTATAAGTTTAGAGGAGCCACCATCCAGAACATTCTAAATTTTGAAGCCCAGTATCCGGGTGCGCGGACGATACGGCTAGAGCAAAACTATCGCTCCACCGGACACATCCTAAAGGCTGCAAATGCCGTGATTGAGAACAACTATGGTCGAAAAGGGAAGACCCTTTGGACAGATCAAGGTGATGGGGATAAGCTGACCCATTACATCGCCCGCGACCAAGGGGAAGAGGCAAACTATGTGGCGCAGTGCATCCTAGCCCATTTCGGTTCCGGCGGGAGTTGGGACGAAAATGCTGTCCTCTACCGCATGTCAGCCCTTGCGCGTGAGCTGGAGCTTGCCTTTAAGCGAAACGGCATCCCCTACAAAGTGGTGGGCGGGATGAGCTTCTTTGACTATGCAGAGATCAAAGACATCCTGGCATACTGCGCCGTAGTTGCAAACCCGGCGGATGATTTGCGATTGCTGCGCATCATCAACACCCCGGCACGTGGAATCGGGCAGACAACCATCGAGCGGGTGCGAGAGGCAAGCCTTGGTTCAGGGCAGTCTATCTTTGAAGTCTTGCAAAACGCGGCGGATTTCCCGGACTTAGCCCGTGCGGCAACAAAGCTCAAACAGTTTGGCGATCTGCTGAGAGATCTGCAAGAAAAAGAAAGCACCATGACTCTAGATGCGTTCTATGACTACTTGTTGGAAGCGACAGGTTACCTGCAAGCCCTGCGGGAGAAGACGGAGGAAAATGCGGCACGAATTGAACATATCCAAGAACTCAAGAGTAATATCGTGAGCTATATACAGCAAAATGAAGAGGCAAGCCTCAAAGGATTCTTGGACGAAATTGCCCTCTACACAACGCTGGATAACCTGGAAGAAGCGCAAAACGGCGTTGTGCTCATGACCATGCACTCGGCAAAGGGCTTGGAGTTTGACCATGTGTATTTGGTTGGCATCGAAGAGGGCATTTTCCCCGGACATCGGTCAATCGGTGATCAGGAGGAGATGGAGGAAGAGCGTAGACTCTGTTATGTGGCACTGACTCGTGCGCGAAAGAAGCTCCACCTAGTGAGCGCCGCCAATCGGATGCTCTTCGGACGTACCACGGCAAACATGTCATCCCGCTTTTTGGAAGAGATCCCGACAGATCAGGTAGAGCAAAAAGGGCATATCCGCGAACCACGCGATCAGGAGGGGCATTTCAGTTCCGCACCTGAAGAGGCATGGGGCTACCGTGCCACTCGTATGGCAGACGGACATAGAGAAGAAATGCGAAAGCCAACACTGCGTCATACGCCGCATACTGCGCCAAGCGCTGCTCTACAGGCGTTCCAGAAAGGCGACACAGTCAAACACAAAGCTTTCGGAGCGGGACTCATCACCGGCGTAACCCACATGGGCGGCGATGCCTTGATCGAGATTGCCTTTGAAACAGTCGGCACCAAGCGGCTCATGCTGAAAGCCGCCGCACAGCATATGGAGAAGTTGTAAGGGATTGATAAGTGCCAGCTCAATTTATATTTGGGGCAATTGCAATTGGGGCGAACCTTGTGTTCGCCCCAATTGTAATTGCTCCCAATGAGGGTAGACACAAGGTCTGCCCCTACATGCCTGCGGCATATTTGGTGCCGAATCCCATTCCCCTCCTCGGCGGGGTGGTCAGCTACGCAGCAGCCATTTCGCAGAACCGCCCCGCCCGTTTGGGCATCCCTCCAAGGAGGGAAATATCGAGCCTTACAAGGCATTAGAAATTCAAGCAAACACACAAACTCCCAGAAGCGGATGGCTTCTGGGAGTTTGTATGATAAGAGGATAAATGAAAAAGATGATAAAGAAGATCTACCTACGATATTTATGATACCAAGCAAATGTTACACAGAAAGAGTAAAAGTGTTACAGAAATGTTAAATTGCAAAGTTCTTTGCTTCACATAATGAGCTCTAATCCAAGACGAAAGGAAAGTATCCGGCATCCAATGGCAGGGTTTGCGCATCGGTATAGGAAAGCAAGACAAAGGGGCGGCGCTTTAGGGCTTTGGTATCGTTTTCCGCCATAGTCCGCACGGTGGCAGATTGCAGATTGAAATGTTGGAGCAAGACCTGCACACCCAGTGTCACATCTGCACCGCCTAAAAACTCTCGTACAAATAAGCGTTCTTCCACAATGCTGACAGCCGCAAGGCAGACTTGACCGTCTATCTCCAATGTATAAAACCCACCGCCTGAGGCCTTGCAAACTTGCTCCACATAGTGGAGGTAATTCACAGGATATTGCGTTCCGTAGCTTGGAGCATATTCCCTGTGGAGCTGGGAATAGACAGAAAAATCAGTTGACATAATTTTTGCAGTATTAATACAAACGTCAGACACAGATCGCAAGATCTCGTCTTCCGCGATCGAAAAAGCATGGGTATACCCCAAGCGAGTGTAGTAGGGGAACAGGCTTTCTTCCGCAGGACAGATTATATTGAGATCAAATCCAAGCTCTACGCTTTGTGCAATTGCAGCACGTGTTACCGCAGAGCCAATGCCGCGCCCCCGATAGTTCGGCAAAGTGCCGAGGGCGTATGCATAGGAAGTGCGAAGCATTCTGCCATCCGGCAAAGGGGTAAGACCTGCATCTAAGAGGTAGATGGCAGATGCAATTACACCGTCTTTCTCCCAGACAATCGCCATGCCCGGTGCATAGAGTGCGGCAAAAAATGCCTCAATTACATCCAATGGATCGCCAAAGGCGGCTTGCCAAAGGGATTTGAGTCCTGCCTCATCGCCGAGGCGCGAGGGGCGGATCATGATGTTTTCCGGGTGGCGTGATATTTCTCCACCATAAACACAGGATAATAGCTCCGTTTGGCGCGTTGCAGGCTTTCAATCCCCAGATCTTCCTCCCGATTCACATAGCGGATATGAGAGTGAATGGTCTGTATATGGCGCGCAAACTCCCGATTGATCATGGGATATGCACCTTGGATATCTGAAAAAGCTTTCTCAAAGTGGACGATATATGTGTCAGAGTTTAGCGGCTCACCGATGGTAAAGGCGATTACACGTCCATCTACCCGCAAGAGACCGCCCTCTAGTCCGAGTGCGTCAAAGTGTTTCGCGGCACGATTGAGTGCGTCCAGATCATCCTCATCACGGAGCCTTGCCCACTCTTCTGCCATAGCGAGACAGGCGGAGAGATTTTCAGTGGTGATGGGTTCAAAGATCCAGTTGGGATGGTTTTCAAGAAAGCGATTGATGTGATTGCGTTTGGCGTGGAGTTTTTTGCCGGCAAGCGTGGCGAGCTTTTCCAATTCATAGATATAATCAAAAAATTTGGGGTCTTGTGCATAGTCAAACTCGCCGGGAAACGCAAGCTCAAGCTCTTCGCGGCTACGCTCTGTGAGTCCGCGAATCAAAAAAGGCACACCACGAGTGAGCGCGTCTTGCTCAATTGTCAAGATTGCAGAACGGAGATCACCTGCACCGATGGGATAGCCATAAGCAGAGCCGCCCTCGATATCAAATTGGGACAAGAGACGGTCTTCTATGGAACACACGGTGGGGCGGAAAGTTTCTGACCAGAAAAACATATTGGCAAAACACCAAGCGCTGCTGCGGGAATCTTCCAAGCGGAGGATCCGATCAACCCAAGGTTTATCAGAAATAGAAACGCGCTGGAATGGCAGCACAGTTTGCGTAGTGGGGGTGGTACAGGAGTTCATATAAGAAAATTACCTTTCGTGTCTAGTGATAAGTATTCGTGCAAATCTCACGGATTTTTTGTTGCAGAGATTTGAGATCTACAAAAGTTTCCGGACGCCGCCGAGGATCCCGCAGCAGGGCAGCGGGATGAAACAGCGCCATCATCTGCACACCGTCTTTGTCAAACCATTTCCCATGATCCCGCGAGATTTTAAATTCGGAAGAGATCATATACATGGCAGAAATTCGTCCCAGAGATACAACGATTTTGGGATTTAGTATCGCAAGCTGTTGTTCCAGCCAAGGGGTGCAAGCAGTCTGTTCATCCGCCATAGGATCGCGATTTCCAGGCGGGCGGCATTTGACGATATTTGCAATGAAGATATTTTCCCGTGTAAGATCAATCATGGCAAGCATGTCATCCAAAAGTTGTCCCGCACGCCCTACAAAGGGTTCACCTTTCAGATCTTCATTTTGCCCCGGACCCTCGCCGATAAAGACAACTTCAGCATCTCTGCGCCCTACGCCGAAGACAACATTGGTTCGCGTCTCAGAAAGGCGGCATTTTTTGCAAGTGATGCAAGTTTCATATAGTGTATCCCAATCCATATGCGGGTCATCCTTTTATGTGGTGGTTTTTTATAGTATACCATATGAGAGGGGAAATGTACAAATATGGGAACCGATCTGTATAACCTCCTTTACAAAAGGAGGCTTTTACTCTGTCGGAGACCAAAGCCCCAGCGCTGCCCGTGCATCGCCCACACTGTAGAGAGAACCAAAGTAGCAAACGACGCCACCCGCTCCGGCGGTCTGCTTGGCACGATTCAGTGCGATTTGTACATCGTCTGCCGCCTCAGCCGAGGTGCCGTGCTCTCTCAGATAGTCAGCAAGCGCCCCAGCGTCCATTGCGCGGGGATTGTCTGGTGTGATGGTGTAAATATGCTCCGCCAGCGGCAAAATGGGGGAAACGATGGCGGGCAGGTCTTTGTCCGCAAGCACACCCATGACAAAGATCACCTTTTGACTCGGAAAATACCGCGCCAAGTTATGCGCCAGTGCAGTCGCGCCTTGGGCGTTGTGACCACCGTCTACAATCACAGCAGGATGTTCGGCGCACAGCTCAAAGCGTCCGGGCCAGATGGCTCCTGCCAGACCTTTGCAGATGTGTGCATCTGATAGCGGAAATCCAAACTGGGAGAGCTTCTGTGCCGCCGTAATTGCGAGCGCCGCGTTTTCCATCTGATACTGTCCCAGCATTTGAATAGAAAGATTATGTAAACTTCCGAATGAAAACACTTGTCCGTGCAAAGAATGGGAAATCGGAGAGAGCAGAGAGAGGTTCACCTCTTCAAAGGGTGCCTCCAAGGTTTGGGCGGCGGCGCGCAGAACGGCTTCCGCCTCCGGACGTTGACGCGCAGAGATCACAGGGCGACCTTGCTTTAGAATGCCTGCCTTTTGTGCCGCGATCTTCGCCACAGTATCACCCAAAAACTCCATGTGATCCATGTCAATCGGCGTGATGACAGAGAGCACATGGCTTGAAATCACATTGGTTGCATCCAGTCCGCCGCCCATGCCGGTTTCTAAGACAACGATGTCACATGCCATCTCTGCAAACCATACAAGCGCGACCGCTGTAACCAGTTCAAAAGTAGTGGGGTGGTCATCCATGGAGTCACAAGCAGTACGAATTTGCGCCACAATGCGATCGAGTGCATCGTCAGAGACCGCCACGCCATCCACTTGCATCCGCTCGTGGAATGTATGGATAAAAGGGGAGGTATAAAGCCCTGTTCGGTACCCGCCTGTGCGCAGAATGTGAGACAGAAAGCAAGCGGTAGATCCCTTGCCGTTTGTCCCTGCCAGATGTACAAATTGTAGTTTATTCTGGGGATTGCCCAGGCGATCCATCAGCTCACGAATCCGAGAGAGACCAAGCCTGCTCCCCATCCAGCAGAAACTGTTGAGATAATCAATTGACGCAGTAGACATAGATCAGTTTCCTTTTCGTAAATAAGAGTTGTCCCAGTATAGCAAATTTGGGCAGGTAAAACAATGGGGTGCAGCAAAGAACAATTCCCCAACTGTAGGGTTACAATAGACCTTGGACATTAGGAGCGAAAAAGAGAGCAGTGAGAGGACACATCGGTTAGAATAGAGTTCCCCAACTTTACGAAACCGAAAGGAAGTGTCCTCTCACTGCATGA
>Ga0123355_10021030_pt1 | contig 10437 bp, 4 predicted proteins | sample TergutEmb28metaG_3_FD_89872 | JGI IMG/M metagenome (GOLD analysis project Ga0123355, IMG submission 89872) | Embiratermes neotenicus P1 segment gut microbial communities from Petit-Saut dam, French Guiana - Emb289 P1 | ecosystem: Host-associated > Arthropoda: Insects > Digestive system > Gut ... | reverse complement strand
TTTGGATATAGGTGTTTTGGGTTATATCGGTATAGTATAACATAAGGAACACCCTCCCGAAGTCTGGTCCGTTCCTCCTGTTACACCCCGTATATATATATATATATATATATATATATATAAAGCTCCTGCTTTTGCAGCAACAGCCTGGAGTAGGTCAAGGAAGTTACATTACTCCATTCACTTCAACATACCAGCAGCCACCTCTACCAGCAGCACAGCAACAACAGCAGACACAACAGCTGTACATAACAACCAACTATCAGCAACCCAGTGTCCCAGCTGTGCTTCTGCAACCTTTAGCAAGCCAACAGGTGATAATAGTTCTTGTGTTTGTGAAAGGTCCTGAAACTGTCTTTTCACCTGGAATGAAACACAGATTGCAAAATGTTGCGAATTTACTCTTGATACTTAACACCTTCAGAATCTGAAATCTTATAGAATTTGAGAAAATCTTAAGAGAATATGATCCTAACACCCATATTACTGTTGTTTCAGGTTGGCAATACTGAGCTGTCATTGTCGGCCTCAGCACCCATTCTACCACCCATGTATTCTGTGCATCACCTGTCCTGCCTAGTCAATCCCTCTGATGCCAGTTCAGGCACTGGCAGTGTGGTACCAGTGAATGTGGTTCAGCAAATACCTCCAGCACAGTCCATCCCAGCATCATATTCCAGCTCCCAGTCCTTGGGAAATATGGCTGCTGTTCCTATGCAGAATATTCCCAACTTTCATCCTTCATTAAGTAGCTTTATCACCCAGCAAACTGCACAATTGCAGGAACTCCCAAGTTTTGTACCACAGGTTCAGCAGCAGAATCCAGTGATGTCAGGGTTACAAGTGACAGCAGGCACTGACGCACCACTAGCAAATGTTACAGACACTAATTTTGTCACAGTGATGGTCTCTCAGTGTTCATCAGTTGTAGATGTTTTATCATCATCTGCACCACTATCTGATAGTGTTGTGAAATCCACAAGTGCTTTGAAGACACAGTCAAGTTACTCTCAGCAACCTCTGCCATCTTCATCCATCGCTGATCCTGTACATCATCCCTCCAGCCAGAGCATTTCAAAATCTACACAGCATCCTCAGGGTTACCAACAGAATTATCAGCTGCCAAACCTTGCTCAACAGCAGTCAGTGATGGAAAATTTCCAACAACCAAATCCCCCTACAGAAAGCCTTTCTGTTCTGTCACATTCTCCGTCTCCTCAGACTAAAACATTGGAAGTCAGTATTACTGCGCAGTATCATTCTCAGCCAAGCATTCCACAGCACGAACTACAGACGGCTGCAACAAGTGACAGTACAGCACCTACCTTAGGATCCCAGGTGACTTCTGGTGACATATCAAATGTAAGTTTTCAACAAGATGTGGCACATAATTCAAGTTGTAATCAAGCTTCTTTTGATTCCAGTATGGTTTCAAAGCCTAATGCTAGTGCTAACACTAACCTTGTACAGCCAGTAACTTTAACAAACCCATATGCTTCATGCCAGCAAAGTTCTAATGCACAGACACATACACAGTGCCAGTTTTCAGAAGTAGACCCTTTGCCTTTACAGCATACTGCTCCAGTCATATTTCTGCAACAGCCTAGCCCTACAGCCTTTGTCATCACTGGAGATACATTTCCTGTTCATGAAAATTATACACTAAACAGTCCATCTGTGCTGCAGTACCATTTGCAGCAGCATATGTCAGGGTTCAGGCCAACCAGTAATGAGAACTTTGCTCTGTCACCTGTTGTGACTCCGCTTCCAACACCAAACCCACCTTCAACTCCCGTTCTAGGGGCTCATAACACACTTCCGCTCTTAAACCGTCAACCTCAAATCCCAACAGAAAATGTGCAGTGCGTAAGTAAAACCTCTCAAATTTTGCAAAATGTTGAACAAACATGTACAGTGAATCAGATGAAAAACTTGCAAGTAGAACTGAGTCAGTGTCAGGGTAGTGTCTGTTCTGGTAAAGGTGATCATACAGTGAATTATCAGACCCCAGAATCAAGTGTAACCGTGTCTGGAACACAGAGGTACCAGTCTGTCACAGATGTCAGTCATATTAATGATCAGTTAATAAATATCCAAATTATTGAACCACCACAACATAAGAAATTTGATGCTCTAAAAGAGCAGCAGGTGCTGTATTCTTTCTCAGCTGAAACCGAGAATATAAACAAGGTGATGGGTATCCACCATTTATCACACAAGGAAATACACAGCACAGGAGAAATGCTTGAAGCAAGCTTATGCAGTGAAGAACAGAATGTAGCCAGTGCACTAGATGAACAAGCCTGTGTAAACCATGAAGTGAGCAGTACAAAACCCACACAGCCAGTTCACACTCAGGATGAAATATGTGAATGTTCCAAAAAAGACCAAGAAGAAATTGGTACACAGACAACACCTTCGTTGGACTGTGAGTCAGCTGTGGTGAATTCTTCAACAAATAAGGAAACCGATACTGATCACTCAATATGTTGCTCAGTACTGGGTGGTACGGGAGAGCATATGCAGACTTCAAAAGTGGAGCAAATGGTGCAAAATTTAACATTGTCATGTTCACTTTCTGATGAGATGGCAGCCCAGGGTAACATGCAGGACCACAGAAGAAATTCTTCACAATTGTCCAGTGTTCGAGGATCCCCAGCAAAATCCACTACAAAGGTAGAAGTTGCATTTTTCTTCAATAGATCATGGAACTTAATTAAAATAGAACTGCAGTTATAATGTCTGTCAAGGCTTCCTTATTATTTGAAAGTTACTTCGTTTTTATGGAAATTAGTTTCCCTGTTTTTTGCCTTTGCAGCATTGATATTGTAATACCTTTTGTAGTGTTGATGTTGTAACATTTGAAAGGTAAAATTTTATGCAAGAAAATTACATAATGGTTGTTAGTGAACAAATAGTGCAATCACCCACATATTAAAACATTTAGAATTGACATTTACTGAATTCTTGAATTGTGTTTTTTAAGATGAATGGACATTTAAAAGAAATCTTTAATTTTAGTATATTGACATCTCTGCGTAATTTATTGTTGTTTTTTTTTTTTTTTAATATACCTCAAAAGTTAAGTACCTTAATTTAAATCCCAACTTCTAGCTGCAGATTTTCGATTAAATAAACGTGAACATGATATATACTGAAATGACGGACACTTCTTATAAGGTGTTGCGTTTATTTGTACAGATTTTTGTGAAAGTTCTCATTAAGAATGATTTGATTGTCTCCTGGCAGAGCTCATCTTCTCACAGTATTAGGAATTTTAACAAAAAAACATAATGTGTTATAATTATTTCTTTATTTATTCATTCACTTGTTTGTTTATTCATTCGTTCTTTCATTCATACAATCATTTATTTATTTATGGCTTACTGTCAGTAGATCGGACTACATTTTGTGCAGATTAGTATTACACAGTATTGTTATCAATGAAATTAGGAAGTGGAAAAGATGTGGTAGAAAGTGGTCAGACCCTGGTTTGTGGAATATGTTGGCATTTACCTGGAGGGACCAAGAGGCCACAAAATATCATTTGGGATAGCTGACCTCTGGAATAAGGTTTGAGCCTGTGACCTGTGGGCAAAACTGGATTGGTGATCACTTGTCTATATTTGGTTAATGGAATATAAAATTAAAAGAAACTCATGGTATGTAGAACATGAACATAATTATGCATTGCCCTATTGTGGATATGGTCTTAATGTGTATTGTCACAATTTGCTATCTGCTGTGCCCCATAAATGTAAGCACCCTGAGTAATTTCATTAAGTTTAAATTTTTCACTGAATTTTAATCCAGTAAGGATGACATCTAATGTGAGATGTATACAAAGCTCATACTGCGCTATAAACCCACTCCATCTGGGGTAAAAAAAACCAATCACTTAGTGTTGTATAAGTAATAATTGCTGTTCTGCAAACCATGCACAACATGTAAATGCACTATGGATAGAATGCAGAATTTTTAAGTGTTAAACCTAATGGTACATAAAGTAACCACTGGTCGTTAAAGGGCTAAACATCTTGTTTTGTTGGTTCTGTTTTTAGTCACTTTGGCATGAAAAGTTTCACCAGACATGTTGCTTGTCATGTGAAGAATTTTATCGTCCCTTATGTGTCATAAACATATAAGTTATAGCCTTCTTTCTCTTGCTTTGTAGTGTTTTACTTTTGCATGTTGAAGTAATGTTAATATGACCTTTAACCAGCCATTTGTTGCATAATTGCAGTGATGCACGCATGTGGTTGAGCTGCCGAAATTTGCAAGATACAGTTGCTTTGTGGAATATTTTGTGGTATTTTCAAATCTCAGACTGTACAGTGTATGTGGTAGGAACACTGGTGAATGATGACATAGAAGGAATTTGGGAGGGATCAGTCTTGGCCTAATTGAGGTACTATTGCCATATTTTTCTCAGGGATTGTGAAGAATCACTAAACATCTCAATTATACTCAAACCAGATACTTCTTGAATATATGTCTAGAGCGTGAGAGTTACACCAGCCTGCGCAGTTGTAATTTTTTATGTGGGTTGTTGGCCTCAATGTAGTAACAGCTGATCTCTGGTAAGGAAAATTTTTTTATTACATATAAAGTGACTATACCACTTTGTTGTGGATGTAGCCATATTTTGGAAACTAATTGTTTTTCATAACATGCTGTGGTAGTTGAACATTATAGTAATTGACTATGTAATTGGTTAAGGGGCTGAATGAATAATAAAAAGCATGTTTTTGTAAATTTGCTTTATTTTGACATACTTGTATGGAGTAAAAATAAGGAAATGCAAGAAGGAAGTTAGTGACAGAATACCAGTTAGTAGGTAGCATGCCGAAAAACTGCTGGTTCAGTAGTGTAGCTGCAATTACTGGACAGATGTACTAAAAATGCTGTGTTTATATATAATGTTCACTACTTCACACTGCGCAGAACATATTAAATTCTGTTAATCTGCCACTAAACAAAAAGTAGTAAATAAGAGATCTAAAGCACTTTCAGGGTGCGAAATTTGAGGATGTTATTGTTGATTTGTAGCTACATTCCTAACAATGGTGTGAATCACTGAACTTGTTGTATATGAAGTACTAAGGACTTGTTCATTTTCTTTCTTTGTGTAAAGAATTGGAACAATATTTAAGACAGAGAAGCACAAACCCTGGTTGCCAGGTCACCTGGGTGCCCAAATTTTATACATTGGCATGTAATATTTGTGGGTCAATGGTATGGAACTTGGAATGGGTGTGTGTGTGTGTGTCATTGGGGCAGTGTACATGTGTGACTGTGTGCAGTAGGATGTATCATGCATCTAGAAATTCTTTTCTTACTAAGATATCTTATGTTTTAACACTAATTAAATGTTACATGATTTTCACTAGATAAATGAAAAGGTAGGTACTTTTGTGTTGCATTTTTATTTGGCTGTTAAATTCTGAATCCATATTTTGATTAGTACACAAAATTAGCCCTATAAATAATTCACTGCAAGGCCTTTTTGTGTTGATAATATTTACGTACCTAGGCCTTGTGATGATTAACACTGTCTGTTAGACACTGAGACTGTCCTCTGAGTGAATAACACACATGTCAGTCATAAACATTCTCTTGTATTATACACAGGGTGTTCCATGATGAGTCATTTGAAGAAAGTAAGAGAGTTCTGCCTAGTGTTGGAAGATTTGTGTGTGATCTACACACGAAGAATTAAGCTCTTGTTCAGGTGAAGAGGGAGAATGGAGAGTGTGGAGGAAGAGGCTTCTCGTATTCTGTGTCTGTCCTCCCAGTTGGAAGTTGTGAAATAGATCTGAACACCTTCACAGCTTCAACCAGGAGGATGAATACAGGCTGAGCAAAACCTGGCACACTGCTTCCCTGCGCTCACCACCTTCACTGAACAGCAGCTGAATTCCTCCCCTACAGACCACACGTAGAACTGCTGTCAGTGAGAGGAACTTTCCCAAATTCTTTTTGTGATCACTGAGATCTGTGAAATGTTTCAGCTCTCCTGCACAATTACTTTTTTACAACCTGACCCTGCCTCACATCTTTTTTTGGCTGCTTATCATGACCCCCACCCCCAAAGCTCTTCAGGAAAATCTTTTGTCTGTTTTCATTTTTGCAGCAGTTTCCCTTACTTGAGTCTGTGGTGCTCTCTGACCAAGGAAGCAGTCACCTGCCACACCATGCTCACTGCCAGTTATATATAAACCCAAAATTTATTCACCCTGATGATGACAATGGCATTGTTTGCCCGAACCATGAAAAATTTTCCTTCCTTTGTACAACCTAATTCAGAAAGTTGATTCAGCTTATTGAATCCCAACCATAAAATTGTAAGGATTACAATTACTTAATACTTTATGTTGACTTTGCTGCACCCTGAATTGATTATTGTTTGTGTTATTATTGCCATTACATGTAAATTGAGCTCTTTCTATAAAAAGAATGTCAGTACTTGTAGCGTGACTGCAGAGAACAAAAGCTTACAGAGGTACCATCTCCAGTTGCTGGCACTCAACTGAATCAAGTTGACAAATCACTTACCTGGATAATAGTGTAGAATCAGCCTATGTTTTATAGGACATTTTTGCTCCAGTTGACATGATCCTGAAGTTTGGCAAACTTGTCATGGAACAGGCTGTATGTAATTTGCATCGTGGTGTTCTAGGATTTAATTGCATTTAGTTTGATGGATGGGTGCAAATTTTATGGAGAACCCCCCCCCCCATTTGCAGAGTTAGTAGGCTGGGTAATGTATGGTTCTGGTCTATAACTAGGTTGAATGGAGACAAGAAATGCAACATTTTTACACATATATTTATGAGAAATGTTCCACAAATATCCATCATTCGGTTTTATAATTTGTTTAAATTTGCAGTCCATATGATGCATTTTATCATGTCATTCTTTTGGCTTTTTGGGTATGCTGGGGCAATGGACATTTTGAATCTTATTTGCTGGAGAGTACATATGAGAAGGAGAGTACCAACACCATGTATATAGTGTATGTTTTGGCTTTGATCACTATGTAACTTGCCAATCAGATGATGAGACGTTTGCAGTTGACAAACATATTGTATTCAGTACTGTGGTGACGCAAGGTTCTGTTTGCTCAGATCATTTTGTCTTGAGGTCTGAATTCTCACACATTTGCCATGAGATGTATGATTGAGCAGCAGCTTTTCATAAAGATTGGTACTGGTGAGTTGTAAATATCGACAAGAACTAGTTCCCACAGAAACACATGTATTGAGGGTTCAGGATGCTCAGGTGTAGGTAGAAATCAGTCCTTTCAAGTTGCTGAAGAACATTTTTAAGGCATATTAAATAGATTCTTTGTGTTCGCATAATACGACTTCTTCCCTACGAAAGTTTTTGAAATTAGAAGGTACTAATCATTTTGGTTAGTAGGTCATAGGATCATATGCTGCTTGCTGCCTACATGTTTGTTAATTATCTGATTACATTCTAATACTTGAGTTAGTCTAATTGGACATTACAGCCATGTCTCTGCTTCATCTGACATGTCAAGAATGAAAGAATAATGCATGGATTATGTACATAATTTTTCAGTTTTGCAAATATGCTGCAATGGTTTCATTATTTGCTGTATTTTAGTGCTGAGTTGAAGCCTGTTTTGGCCATATATATTCTTAGCTTTATGTATGTAGTCATTACCTATTTGATGTTGATTTAAGGCAAGCAGTATGTGTTAATTGATCTTTGTTTGAGTGTATTTGTATTGAATCTGTACAGAATATTTTTCCAACATTTCTAGCCAAATGAAGAAGACAGCCTTCAGCATGGAAACCAAACTGTATTATCAGTTAGTGAATGTCCTGAAGCCTTATCAGATCAGGTTTCTTCACACTTTGTGGGAACTACTTTACTAGAAATGTAAGTTTTGACTAATTTCTGTAGTAAAATTTCACAAGAATATGACAAGTAGTTATGATTATGTCTGGACACCAGACAAGCATTTAAAGATCTTGTGTAGAGTAGAAATGTGGTATAGTAATTGGTTGTTTTAGTAGGTCTGTTACATTTTTGTTAATTTCATAATCTGTGAATCTCTTGTCATGGTCATTTTGCTGAATATTACATTTTGAGTGTAATAGAAACCCTATTTAATGTTTCCTAATTACAATATTTTTGCCCTTAGTGTTCTGTTGTTGCAGTCGTTGCCCTATTGTTATGATATTAAAGTCTGTGTATTTTATATTTTACATAATTTTATATTTGAATTGTATTTCCCTGCAGAGAAACATGAATTGGGAGTGCTATGCAAAGTAAAATGATTACCTGTGTGACTTAAAGAATTTATGAGGATTTATGTTGTTATTTAAATCAGTACAGTAAGGGTATATTTTTATTCTGTCACACTTCCATATTTTAAAGTACTAGCATTTTTTGGATGTTGATCTGATTAGTGTGTAATATATCTGAAGGTTATCATCTTTGTTTTTAAATGCTGAAGTCTCTGACTGAAGTGGAAGAAAAGAGAGAGTTGAACTTTTATTTCACCATTGAGCTTTTTCTTTCATAGTAAACTCTTATTTTCCTAAAGTACGTCAGGTGACCTGGAACGTTCTACTGAGACACAGAGTGCTGTGCCTGTTCCTACTACAGAAACACTTCCAGAGAAACGTTCTAAAAGGCCAGGAACAAAGCGACGTAAGACAGTTAGTGAACGTGGACCTCGATTGATAGTACTTTCTTTGGGTAATGGTGGTGGAGTTGTGGAATGCCAGCTGGAGTCCAGTAAACACAGGACAGTAACTTTCACCTTCAGTATACAGGATGTTATTCCACAGGATATTGCAACCAAGTTGGTGAGTGGGATCATGCAGGCACATTTTGTGAGATTCTGAAATACAAAATAACCTAGTTTAAAAAAACTGCATTTATAATTGGCTTTTCCTGTCCTGTCTGTATCATCAGAGAAGCATAGAACACACGCTGTTGTACTGTTGTTTCAGTTCTGTTGTCCATAGAGGAGCTTATTACACACACTAGTGCAGTTGTATGATGGCAGCACAGCCACTCTCATGTCCATTTTATTTTTAGAATTTGCATTAGTGGATGGAGCTGTGTATGAATAGCTCATAGCTGTTCATCATTTGGTTGTCACTTTTTTTTATGGTACCAAGCAGGACAGTATGAATTTATGCTACATTTTGGTGTGATTTATCAAATTACTGAGTCTTTGCTTCAGCAACATGACTATATTGTGCTGGATGTTATATGCAGTTTCACCAGTTCTAACATGTCAAAGTTTCATTTTTATGAATAAATTTTAGAGTTTCTCAAAGGTTCATGGTAAGAGCAATTTCTTATATAAATAATACATAATTTATGACTAAGAATTGTATCTTATTTAATACACACCTGCAGAAAATTGCATTATTTTATTCCACTTAATATTTTGCAGCATGTTCCTATTTTAAGACTGGTGAGTGAGTGAATGAGTGGTGTGATTGACCCCTTGTTTCAGGTGGCTGAAAAACTCCTGCCAGAACACCACTCTGATCTTTTTGTTGACTTGATAAAAGATATCGTACAGCAGTTGAAGCAAAGTCCTGACCGACTGCCTGTGTTGCCTTACTGTCCTTTGGATAGTCCTGTAACCAGTAGGAAGCCACGTGACAGAGAACGTGACCCTTCAACAGAATCACAGAAGAGGGTAAGTTTGTCCAGAAAGAATTTTAAATATATGTATATGAAAATGAAAGAAATTCAGTGTTAAGATGTTTATCATGGCAGTAAGATATAGGGAGCAAATATGATTAATTATTCTTAAAAACTGTGACAATGTAGTTGTTGAAACATTTGCTAGAGATGGAAGGATGTTCATTTAGTGGGATAATGTAGATACATCTGCCTCCATGAGAAGAGTCTCAGTGGAAGTGGTAGTTTGTTTGCAAAATATGAACTTCAAGAAGGTTCTCAGAAATTCTGTGGCTCCAGCCAAGAGATGTGTATTATTAATATAAAGGCTTAGATACACTTACACAAGAAATAGGCATAATGTTAATGCCATTTTCTAATGTATTAGTTTGCATGGTGGCCAATTTTTTTTATTAGCTGTTGGACATAGTTGTACTGCAATACAAATCATGTTACATAGAGCAAGGATTGCTCATAAAAGGTAGCATGTTTTTCAACAGCTGCTATGTAAACAGGCACAATAATAACTTTGGTCACATTGTTACAAGTCTTGGAGTGTTACGAATGGTCTTGAGTTTATCATATCATGAGTGTGGGTCCCATATGGAATAATATCAAGCTTACCATGTAGTAGAGGAGGAGAAACTGAGTCTTTGCTGCCCAGTTTATTTTTTTTTTTGGGGGGGGGGGGGGGGGGGGGGGGGTGTTTCCTGGTGTGATGGTTGTCTCACACCCACTCTTTTTTCTCTGCCCTCGAGC
>Ga0123355_10021029_pt1 | contig 10437 bp, 7 predicted proteins | sample TergutEmb28metaG_3_FD_89872 | JGI IMG/M metagenome (GOLD analysis project Ga0123355, IMG submission 89872) | Embiratermes neotenicus P1 segment gut microbial communities from Petit-Saut dam, French Guiana - Emb289 P1 | ecosystem: Host-associated > Arthropoda: Insects > Digestive system > Gut ... | reverse complement strand
TGATATTGATGAGGCAATTACGCTGTTTGTGGGCGGCACCTTGCCCAAATGCGATGCTTCAGACTGGATAGGCTTTCGAGATATTGTTGTGGGTGATGACTATGTGACGTTTACGGCATTTGTCTGGGGCTATAGGCAAGGAGACGGCTGGCGCGGCGGCCTTATTTACACGGCTTATTACAGAGTTGATAAAGATGGCAGCAACCTAACACTTCTGGGCGAGGAATATCATTGAACAATGCCTCACAATAAATACAAACCCTTTAACCACGGAATGCACAGAAGGACACGGAAAAAGCATTGAGCTCACGCACTTTCCGTGTCTTTCTGTGCATTCCGTGGTTAAAGGGTTTTAATATTTTCAAAAAAGTTCTTGACAATTACTTTGAGATATGTTACTATTAGGTATAAACCTGAAAGGAGGGCAATATGGAAAAGCTAATTTTAGGCATCCTTATGCTAAGAAAGCTTACTGTGTATGAAATTAGAAACGAAATTAAAAGAAATTTAAATGCCATGTGCAGTGATAGCCTGGGAAGCATTCAGGCTGCCATCAAAAGGCTTCTTGACGCAGAAATGGTTACTTTTTCAGAATATGTTGAAAAAAGCGTCAACAAAAAACAGTACGCCATCACGGACAAAGGGCGCAAAGAGCTTATTGGATGGCTTCAAGTGCCTGCGAATGTGTCCGGCTCAAAAAATATGGAATTTGGCAAGCTTTTGTTTATGGGTATGCTGCCAGCCGAGGAGAGATCTGCTTTAATAGATGAAATTATTGCCAATTTGGAGAAGGATTTGGAAGAATTGCTTACAATTCAATCTACCTTCACCGACGAAAGCAGGGCTATGCTGCTGGAATATTGGAAAACAGATATGGGATATTATGGCTTTGTAGCGGAAAAATCGAAAGAAGTAAATGCCTTTAGGGGCCTAACCTTGCAATATGGCATAGATACATGCAAATTTAACATAGAATGGTTTGAAAAACTTAGAGAAATAAATATATCAATATAAAAAGGAGAAAAAACAATGAATAATAGTGCTATCTACAACTCGAACGACAATAGGCAAATGGGCTTTCAAGGCCCCCAGGCGATGATGACCGTGCGCAGCACCAAGCAAGCTATCAGCAATGTTCATGCCATAGTTGGCGGGGCTTTGCTTGGGGCGGGTGCGCTTGTTTTTGCCCCGCAGTTTTTTATTGACCATAATGCCGCCGTGCTTGCCCTGCAAATTACCGGTGGGTCGTTGGCCTTATCAGGCATCATTGAGATGATAATCTCTGCCTTTTTCCGCAGGTCTGCCCGTCGCGAGCAAGAGAAGCTAGACAGACTAAAGGCCGAAGGCCAAAGCTTTTCCGGAAAGATTATTAAAATCGAACGCGTCCCTTATATGAATTTTGGCCGATCTAACCCGGTTTACATCGAATGTTCTTACGAAAACCATGAGGGCAAAACCTGCTTGGTTAAGAGCAAGTCTATTCTGCGCACCCATAGCTGCGGCGATTATTCCGCTTGGGTGTATGTAAATCCTCATAATCCTCATGATTACGCCGTGGAAATTTTTACACATGCAGCAGAAGCGCAAGGATTTTACGACTATCGATAGTTCTGTAATGGTTATCTAGGGTTGTCTTGCTATATTACGAAAAATTAAAAGACTGATAAAATCAGTCTTTTAATATGCATTTTTATACTTATTGCCCTCTACTACTTCTTGCCGAGCAAAAAACCCGAAAATGCTGCTAATGTATATTTAACGGATTCAATAAGCAATAATCTTATTCCTATATCAGGGGACCAATCGAGGATATGTATGGCAATTTCAACTATGTAAAAAAATATAAAAAGTGCAACGCAGACAAGCAACACGGTTTTATTTGATTTACGCTCAGATACCTTTGCTTTAAGCTTAGACATTTCTATCTCATGACGGCGCTCTGCTTCTTTATCATGGTTTTCAAGAATCATTTCTATTACCCTTAAACCATCACGCCGACTTTCTGTTGGTTTCTTGTCTTGCGCAGAAAGGTTTTTATCTTTAGAATCTTTGCTCAAAAAATTCACTCCGTCCACTTTTTGTTTTAACGCATATTACGATGCAGCTTCTAAATCTTTAAAAAACCTCTCTCCGTCTACGATAACTTCAGAATCTCTTAAAACATCATCGCCCCTATTGCGGGCCAGTGTCCACGCGGTGCCGTCTTCATGCGTCAAATTGGACAAATATTCGCCATCATAGCCCCCAAATCTTTCAAGCACCTCTTCGAGACATTTTTTAAAAACCGGGCTATTTTCTTCATCAATAGCGTATATCACACCATCTGCCTCTTTGAAATAGTTGCTACCAATGGAGCTTTTTTCACCAAGATTGTTACTGGTGAAAGCATTATGGATGCTGACAAGATCAGGGCCATTTGTCACGGCTTCAAACCGATTTGAAAACAGAGACCTTCCGTTTTCGTCCTGTGTAAGGTCCCTGGTCATGTATAGATATCTTGCGTAAAGAAAATATAGAAGCTTTTGTAGCTTCATAAGAGTAATATCATTTATGCCATCAATTGATGCTTTCCGTAATAGATTATTTGCTACTGCTAATGACTTGTCCTTCATGTAAAACACCTCCCTCTTTTGTGCAAAAATCTTCCTCCCTTTTGTCTTTCCATTATACATAGGGCTTTGTGTCATGTCAAGGCCTTTTTTGCTTCCAAACCACATTTTATCACCGCCTATGTAACAATTATGTGCTGGTTGTTGCACAATTATACGCAAATAATTTAGCGAATCTTGGTCTTTGCGTCTCAAGTTAAAAGTGGATATAGCAATTTGCTATATTATGTTGATGCCGTGTGCATCTCATCATCTTTTGGAAGCTTCCTGGCATTAAATTTATACCAAACCAGCATCCATACACTGCGTATGGTTACGGAAATTGCGATGCCTATCCAGATGCCGTCCAGTCCCAGTGCGGTTCTGGCCAGGGCGTAGGCGAAGATAACCCGCAGCACATTGGATGTGACGGAAACGATGGTGGGGTTGACTGTCTTGCCTTTGCCGCGGAAGGCACCGGCGGCCACCCCTTCCATGCAGGCCAGCACCTGGGTTAGGGCAAAGATGCGCAGATAGTTGCCGCCAATGGCAACTGCCTCGGGGTCGTCCAGAAAGATGGCGATGAGGGGGTTTGCGAAGAAAAACAGCACAAATGTTATAAAAACACCATATATGGCCATTGCGATGATGGATATTTTGTAGCCCTCACGCAGGCGGCCATATTTTTTTGCGCCGTAATTTTGGCCCATGAAGGCTGTGACGGCAGAGGCAAAGCCGCCGGCCATCATCCATGAAAGAGATTCTACCTGGCTGCCAACCCGCTGGGCCGCAAGGGCACCAACGCCAAAAGTGGCTATGAGGCGCGAAACCACCATAAACAATATGGTAAACAGCGCGGATTCTATGGCCACGGGCACACCCCATTTGAAGATTTGCTTGATATACACTTTTTCCGGCTTGAAGAAGAAGCGGAAGGTTTTAAAAGGCCTGTTTTTGTAGCGTTTTATGGCCCAAAGCTTTAGCCCAAGATTTACAACAGAGGCTATCACGGTACCAACAGCGGCGCCGATGATGCCCATATCCAAAACAAAGATAAACACGGGGGTTATGGCGATGTTAAGGGCCAGGCCAAAGGAATTTATGTAAAAAGGCAGGCGGGTGTTGCCAAAGCCGTTAAATGCGCCTGTTATAACGTGGTGCATGAAGAAAGCGGGGAAGGCTATGGCTGTGAAGGCCAGGTATTGCTCGGATTCCAGCACAACTTGCGCATCGTCTATGTTAAAAAAGGCGATAAGGGGCTGGCGAAACACAATCATTGCCGCGCCATAGGCCACACCCATTACAGCGGCCAAAAACAAGGCGTTTTGTGCGAATTTTTTCGCGGCGTCCACATCGCCTTCACCCATTTTTTGCGACACGCCAATTTCGGCCCCCATGCGAGCGATGAAGATAAAGGCCATGGAAAGCCACAAAAACTGCCCCGCCGTGCCCGCCGCCGCAACAGACCCATCCGATAGGCGCGAAAGCCAAAACATGTCCGCCAAATTAAAGGCCATTTGCATGAAGGATGTGGCCATGATGGGTAAGGACAGGGTTATCAGCCTTTGTAAAATTGGCCCTTGGGTTAAGTCGAATTTGCCTTTTGCTGCGCTCAAAAAAGTTTCCCCCTCGCACGATAGATGTTAAACAATTATTTCATAAATAGTCATAACTGTCAATCAAATTTAATAGAATGTTTATGGACAAGCACCTATGATTCAACTATACTGGATATATCAGAGAAAAAGGAGAGAGGACATGATGATGAGAAAATACAAGATGCTAACTGCCTTGATGCTGACCCTTGTTTTGGCCTTTACGCCAATGTCGCTTTTTGCGTCGCCTTGGGAAGAAGAGGGCGCGGCCTTTAAGGCCCAGCTGGTGTATGTTTTGGGCGAAGAAGATGCTGCTTGGCTTGCAAAAGGCATTATATGGTTTTTAGATGGTGGCTATCTTGTTGAAGAAGCCCTTGCAGAAGCCTTTACCATGGATATTGACGATTTTCTTGAGATATACCTTACGCCTGCGCAGATAGAAAACTTCTGGGACCCGGAAAATGAAGACAACAGGCTGTGGATGGTTTTCGATCTTCTTTTGCATCATGCTTGGAAACAATGGAGCGACTGGAGCCAGGCAATGACGGCCAACTGGAAGCGTGACCTTTCCTATATTTGGCATGAAGATGCCGGGCAAGCCTTTTTAGAAGAAGCGGCAGAGCTTGTGCTGATGCATCGTGCCGTGCAAATTGCGGAAAGCCTGGATGTGCTAAAATATCTGGGCTATTTAAGCGATGAAGAATTTTTTGAAATGCTTGAGATGGGTGCGGAAGCTGCCCTGAAACATTATCTTACATCCCAAGAGCTATCAGACTTTTTGGAGATGAACTACATAAACAGATATTGGTTTTTGGACGATACATTTTTTGCCAAAGTGTGGGATGACCGGGAAACTATAGATTTAGACAACTGGAGCTGGGAGCAAGAGCAGCTTGGCTTTCGTGCCCAGCTGGTGCATCTTTTGGGCGAGCACCGTGCCATGCTGCTTGTCGGAGATATAGAATGGCATCGCGATTTTGGCGAGCTTACTGATGAAATTTTGTTAGAGATATTTTCTTTGGACATCATGGCTTTTCTTGCAGAACACATGACGCGCGAAGAAATTGAAGAATTTTTTACTCTGGATGATGGCGAAGTACAATGGGGCCTGTTTGATATGATAGCAGAAGCCTTTATTTGGCCTACTTGGGAGCAAGAGCAGCTTGGTTTTCGCGCCCAATTGGTGCGGCTTTTGGGTGAAGATGGCGTTGTGCAGCTGCTAGAATTTAGCGGCCTAATTGATGAAACGCTTCACCGCCTTCCGGACATTAATGTAATGGATATTTTGGCAAGGCTGCTAACGCCCGAGGAGATAGAATCGTTTTTGTCTAAAGACTATGAAGACAGATTTTGGTACATATGGGATATATGGGATATCATTCAGGAAGTATACATCTGGCCCGCTTGGGATAATTGGGATTGGACACCGGACCTATCACCCCTTTGGGATGAAGAAGGCGCGGCTCTTTTGGCTCAACTAACTGAAATTGCAAGCAAAATCTCTGCCGCATGGATTGCCTATGATTTAGAAGCAAACAAGGAATTTTTAGGTGAAGAGCTTTTTGCTGAAATATTGGCCATGGATGTGATGGCTTTTCTTGCCGAGCATATGACAGCCGAAGAAATTGAAGAAATTGGATATTTGGATTTATGGGATATCATGTGGGAAGTTTTCATACGACCTGCTTGGGAAGCCTGGGATTGGCTGCCAACCCTGCCGGCCTTTTGGACAGAGGAAGAGGGCGCGGCTCTTTTGGCCCAGCTGGTTGAAATTGTAGGCAACAGGCGCGCCGTATGGATTGCACTAGACCTTTACTGGGATAGGGGCATTTTGGACGAAGAAGTTTTTGCTGAGATATTAGCCTTGGATGTAATGGCTTTTCTTGGGGAGCATTTGACGGCCGAAGAAATTGAAGCCTTTTTAGAGCAGGAATACCCCGATAGATATGGGATTTTATGGGATTTGATAAGCGAAGTCTACATTTGGGATGCTTGGCATGACTGGTGGGATTGGAATAATGACTGGACATGGACACCAGACCTATCGCCTTTCTGGGAAGAAGAAGGTGCTGCCCTTTTGGCCCAGCTAACTGAAATTGTAGGCGAAAGCCGCGCCGCATGGATTGCGCAAGACCTATACTGGGATAAGGAATTTTTGGAGGAAGAAGCTTTCGCTGAGATATTAGCCTTAGATGTGATGGCTTTCCTTACAGAGCACATGACGGCCGAGGAAATTGAGGCCTTTTTAGAGCAAGATTACACCGATAGATATTGGGATTTATGGGACATCATGCGGGATGTTTTCATTTGGCCTGCTTGGGATGCCTGGGATTGGGACAGCTGGGGATGGACGCCAACCTTTTCGGCCCTCTGGGAAGAAGAAGGTGCCGCCCTTTTGGCCCAGCTAATTGAAATTGTAGGCGAGCATCGCGCCTCGTGGGTTGCCGAAGACCTAGAACGGGAAAGAGAAAGGCTTGGCGAAGAAGTTTTTGCAGAGATACTGGCCTTGGATGTTATGGCTTTTCTTGCGGAACATATGACGACAGAGGAAATTGATGCCTTTCTAGGCCAAAATTATCTCAATAGATATTCGGATTTATGGGGCATCATGCAAAGAGCCTTCATTTGGCCTGCTTGGGATGCCTGGGATTGGACACAAAACCTCTCGTCTTTATGGTCAGAAGAAGGTGCCGCCCTTTTGGCCCAACTGGTTGAAATTGTGGGCGGAAGGCGCGCCGTATGGCTTACCGAACATCTGGAATTGGATATGAGTTTCTTAGGCGAAGAGGCTTTTGCTGAGATATTGGCTCTGGACATCATGGCTTTTCTTGCAGAACATATGACGGCCGAGGAAATAGAAGCCTTTTTCGAGCAAAATTATGACAATAGATATTGGGATTTATGGGATTTGATAAATGAAGTTTACATCTGGCCTGCTTGGGATAACTGGGATTGGGACAGCAATTGGGCATGGAGACCAACCCTTATGGCCCTTTGGGAAGAAGAGGGTGCTGCCCTTTATGCCCAGCTGACAGAGCTTGTGGGCGAAAGATATGCCTCGTGGATTGCCGAAGACCTTTATTGGGACCGCGACATCATAGGCGAAGAGACCTTTGCCATAATATTGGACATGGATATCCTGGCTTTTCTTGCGGCAGAAATTATGCTGGTGGAAGAATTTCTGGAGATGGACTATTCAGATAGATATTGGACTTTATGGGAAGCCATAAACGAAACCTTCATCTGGCCCGCCTGGGATAACTGGGGCGGCAGCTGGGGCAGCTGGGATTGGCCCGAAGGTGGCTTGGATATATGCCGCGAAGACATCGCATACACCCTGGATATCGTAATTTACGAATTTCTTAAATATGACGATTTTGACTTTATCGCCCTTTTTGCCGCCGCCGACATGACACGTGACGATTTTGTGGATATTTTGTACGCCCTTCTAAGCATAGATGAATTTGCTGCATCAGTGCTGTGGTGGTCACATAACGAAGATTGGCTATATCGCTTTATTGATGATATACTGCATGACCTCTACAGAGAAGTCGAAGCTGATGCTATAATGCTGCTTCGCATGATGCCGGGGCTTGTAACCATATTTGAAATATTGGGCGAAGATAGCTGGGATTTCTTGATGCTGCGCACCTTCGACCATATGGCCGACATCTTTGGCGAATATGAATTTATGTATGCCATGTTAGCAAACCCATACTTTGAGGATATTTTGCGCACATATAGCACATATCTGCTTAACCATCTAAACTTTAGCCTATACGAAGCCCTTGAAGCTTATTTCAATGACGAAGAAACACCCTACGGCTTTTCCATCTTAAACTATTTAGTTGGCGACCTTTTGACAGAAAATATGGATGTGCTATACGAACTTTACGCGGCAGGCCCAACCGCACTGCCGGAGCCGCGCCCTCAATTTTGGAGTATGGTTTTCGATTGGGAGTATATCATAATAGGGCATGAAGATATAGAGCAGCGCATTTCCTTCAACCCCACCGAAGGCACAGAATTTGCTATAGACTTTCTGGATATTGCGGAAGCCGGGGCCAACCTAAATCTTTTTTACAGAAATTTGGCCGATGCTTATGCCCATTTTGTGATAGAAGGCTGGGGCACTGCTGGGGAAATATATTATGCCTTTGAGGTGGCACCTTTTGGTGCTGCTGTTATTCAGCTTTCTGCCGAAGCACTTCGCGGCGGGGCAAGCTTGGTTTGGATAACCGTTGTTAACATGGATGGCGGCGAGGTTATGGGCGAATTTGCCTTTAGAAAAACCCGCTTGCCGCTGGGATATGAGCAATAGACCTATTTGGAGAAGAGGTAGGTCTAATAGGTGCTAAAGTGTTTAACACGTATGAAATGCTCGAACATGCACTGTTCGAGATTGAAAAAGATATTAAGGGCAAATTAAATGCGGAAAGCCTTGCCAAAGCTGTGTCTATGTCCTCGGCGCATTTGCAAAGGCTTTTTCGTCTTGCCTTTGAAAGGTCTTTGGCAAACTATATACGCTCGCGAAAATTGGCGGCAAGCCTGGAAGTTTTGCTTAAAACCGACTTTAAAGTTATCGACATTGCCGGCGAATATGGTTTTGAATATGAACAATCCTATATCAGGGCGTTTAAGCGAGAATTTGGGGTAACGCCCGGCGAAGCGCGCTCTGCCGGCGATATAATAGAAGTGACACCGCCCTTGCGGCTTATAGACAAAAACAAATTTGATGAGGATTTGTTTTTTGGGCCCAGCATTGTTATGGTGCCGGAATTTTATATGGTGGGCAGGCCACATATTTTGCCCAGACGCAGAAGCGAGGACGCGCCCCAGGTTGGAAAGCAATTTTGGCGGGGCGACCGAGAGAAAATTCTGCATAAATCCAATGAGGATGTGTATATCGGTTTAACAAGAATTATAGATGGCAAAAATTGCTATATGCCTTCTGTGCCGGTAAAGAAAATTGAGGATGTACACCAAGAGCTTGAATACTACACCTTCAAGGCCGCGCTATGCGCCAGGTTTCGATATGTGGGGCAACATCGCCCCTATGACATAAGCCCCAAGCTTATCAAAAAGATGTATGAAGCAGTTGATGCTTATCGCGTAGACGAAAATGCCGGATATCACCTTATGTCAGAACTGTCTTTTGAAAAAATTGACGCGGCATATTTTGACGGTGTTTTTTGTCAAATGGAATGGTTTACACCTGTAACGCCTAAAGTTGATTAAAAATGTTCATTGACGGCGGCAAGTTTATGCTAAAATTTTTATAACACCCGTAATTATAGTTTAAAAGGGGAGTGTTATGAGGAAAAAAGCATTAGGGCTTGCCGCTGTTTTCTTGTCTGCACTTTTTATCTTATAGCTATAGCTACACAGATGTTCGAATAAACTTGAAGACGATGACACAATTTTAATTAGACGTGACGAATGGCCACTAGGCATCAATTCTGTGTTGATGCGCATAGTGGATTACGGGGCTAATTGGCGAGATTAGGAGGAAATGTTAATGAAATGAAAACATCGGGTGTTATAGCTATTTTTGTTTCTATGCTTCTTATTTTAGCTGCTTGTGGCAGTGTATCCCCGTCCCTTGAAAACAATGAATATGCGCTTCCTGAAAACAATGAATATCCACTTCCTGAGGACGATGAATATCCACTTCTTGAAGCCTATAACCCACTTATCTTCGAGGGTCTGTGGTTTATGGTTACAGCAGGGGTAGAGCGCACATCATATGAATTCCATCAAAACGGAGAAGGCATGATGTCGCGCATTGTAACCCTCGGAATGCATGATACACCACTAACGTGGAGCGTTTCGGGCGAGAGGTTAGAAATATTTTTCGACGACCAACCCACACCGAGAATATATTATTTTGAATTTTTAGATGACGATACATTTACGCTTAGGCGTGAGGGATGGTCACCGTATAGCATCGTGACATTTGAACGCGTAGAAGTTATTGAAGACAATAACCCTCTTGTCTTTGAGGGCAGATGGCTTTTGGCTGCAACAGCAGGAACAGAAGGCATGGTCTATAAATTTCACCAAAACGGAGAAGGCACGACATCACGTAATGTGGTTGCCGGAGCACATGAAACGCCAATAACATGGAGCGTTTCGGGCGATAGGCTGGAAATATTTTTCGACGACCAGCCCACACCGACAGAATATTATTTTGAATTTTTGGATGATGATGCATTTACGCTTAGGCGCCCCGGATGGTCGCCGTATAGCTTTAT
>Ga0123355_10021028_pt1 | contig 10437 bp, 8 predicted proteins | sample TergutEmb28metaG_3_FD_89872 | JGI IMG/M metagenome (GOLD analysis project Ga0123355, IMG submission 89872) | Embiratermes neotenicus P1 segment gut microbial communities from Petit-Saut dam, French Guiana - Emb289 P1 | ecosystem: Host-associated > Arthropoda: Insects > Digestive system > Gut ... | reverse complement strand
TATTAGGATGGATCTCCAGGAGGTGGGATGTGTGTATATGGACTGGATTTGGCTGGCCCAGGATAGAGACAGGTGGCGGACGCTTGTGAGTGCGGTAATGAACCTTCGGGTTCCGTGAAATGCAGGGAATTTCTTGACTAACTGCAAACCAGTTAGCTTCTCAAGGACTTTGCACCATGGAGTAAGTAAGTAAGTAAGTAACGTCAAGAGCACGTTTCCAACATGCTACTCTCCACAAGAGGTGGCTCATATTTCAAAGGACAATGTCACATTCATGCCTTGAAAAGGTTAGTAAACAAAGTTTTTGAAATTAATGAATTACTTATGAAAATAATTACTACTGACTCTGTATCCTTGCAGTCAACAGGCAACTCTTCACACCCCTCATTATTATTCCCTTCTGCTATGCCAATGCCATCAGGACAACAGCCAAATAATGTCTCTTCACAGTGGGTTGGTGGGCAACCTTCTTTCTTTCTGCCTTTTGCAGGAGACACACCATCAGCACAGCAACCAAATTCAGTCTCATCACATGTTGTAGGCTGTGAACAACCTAAAATGAGACAAAGATTCATCATCCAGTTCAATTTTGTTTCAGTTCATGATGCTCTTTCCACTACATAAGATGTACAGTATTAAATCAGGGTCAAATTCCTAGGCTTCCTGAGTGGTTCTTCACAGAATATATAATGTGAATCAGTGACCTCCCAGTCTCATACACTCAGGTTCAGTTCCTTGTCATGTAATGTAACAATGGGGGTGGTGGTGGTCAGTGGTGAATCCTAATCTTGTGGTCAGGTCTAGCAGGACAGTACGTCATATTGTGTACCATTCTGCTAGACCTGACCTCTGAATCAGGATTTTCCACTGGTGCCAGTGGTTGCTGTGGTGATGACAAGGATAATGATAATGATAAAGAAGATAGTGCCCACAGTGACAACAATGGCAATAATAATGGTAAAACAGCCCTCACCTGGAATGGATAAGAAAATAATTAAAATATGCTGGAACCAAACCAGACATATCAACATGAGCCATCACTGTTTATTTAGCAGAACAAATAACCCACATAAATTATATTACATGATGTATGCACATAATGGTCTTCATCCCTCTAAAGTAATTAATGTTCAAGTGTTAATGTAAGTTCACAGTATTAATGTTTAACTAATTCCACAGAGCAGAGTCCTTCCTGAGAAGTGAACATTTTAGAGATGAAAATTAACCTGAATTATATGTATAGATTCAAATCATTCTGTGCGCTGAACATCTGCAGTCTTGGTAATAAAAACTAATTAGTGCTGTATAGGAAAATAATCACTGTTTGTTCTGAGAACCATATTAAACATACAAATACACTCTGCGTGCAGAACATATAATCTTTTTTTATTAAACCTAGTGGTACATGAAGTAACCACTAGGCTCTAAAGAACTGAATTCAAAACTGACAGCCCAAACATTCACAGATACTAGTGACACTCAGATTTCATGACTTACCTCTGCTGAATGGACCTTCTGCAACAGTGACACCATCAGAACAGCAGCCAAACTCAGTGTCTTCACACTTGACAGGTGCAAGTTTAGGCTCCTTTCTCTTCCTTTTGCACTTCTTCACCTTTTGTTCCTTAGTGACTGCCACTTCAATAGGACTTGGAGTGGTCTCTTCAGTCACTTCTGTTAAGCATAATGTAAAGAAATTACATCTTACATGTGACCTTTCTTGCCTCAAAATTAGATTATGGAGGAGCTGGTACAGTTACCCTACTTCCCACTTGGTTTTACAAAAATTAAATCTTTTTAAAATCTCCACATTTGTGGTAGGAATTATGGAAGATTGTAAGGAAAACACATGGACCTGTAAAAGAAAGAGAATGGTGGAGAATAAGACCAAACAATGAAATAAAGAACATACTGTAAAATTTATAAAATCCTTCCCTGTGTTATGGGTATGTTGAAGAAATGCAAAACCTAAAAATGCCAAAACAAATTGTACAAGCTACAATGGAAGAAACAAGGAAAAGAGGAAGACTTCATCGCTATGTCTTTTACACTAAAAGATGTAAAGATGAAGGTGAACAGAACATAAAGTAATGGGCATGAAAAATAGTCAGGCATGGAGGAAAACTGTGTTGAAAGCAAAAGTCTGCAACAGACAGTAGTGAGAAAAAGTGTGAAATACCAGCAAACCTACTGCAGCTGGACATTATTTCACAACAATTTCTGACATCTCTTCATGAGTTCCATACATTACTTTGAATTTAGTGGAATTAAAATTCCACTTTAGCCTACTTGACTTCCTTCTGAAGACAAATGTTTACAATATCACACTCCTACCTGTATGCATGCCCCTCCCCTTCCTTTAAAACTTTCAACAAACTGCCTGATTTTCAATGAATTTGTGACAAATATATCTCCATTCAAAGTCACTCAAAGCTCATTCTTCTTAAGTTTCTACAACTGAATTAATAACATGGGGTATATATAACTTCAAAGATAGGTGTGACATAGTACAATTTTAGGCATACAGGGACGTGAAGCAATGGACGGTAACAAATCTGCAACAGATGTACTCTTTTTTGCAGAATGTAGGAAAACATGGCTGTTGTTGTTACCGCCCTCCTTGTTCCTGAGATACTTTGCTTTTTGGTTACCTAAAGTGTAGGCCACCAGCCTTGACAGATGTTAGCGGGAAAGTGTCAATGCATCTTCTGTAACATTTCAACTGCATTTTGAATTCAAGACACATACATACTGTTCTCTCAGATATATGTCAGGCTTTATTCATTGTAGGTGGTTACAAGTGGATACTGGCCCACAGATACAAACAGCCGTGTCAGCTGCGTGCGGAATCCTGAGGTATGTAGTTTCCAGAATACTGTGAGAATATACTGAAACTGGATAATCAACTGCAGAAATACACTAGCACTATCTCCTGCTATTGTCTTGTTCCTGGCAATGACCACATTGTGCCCCTACTGATACCAAAGAGCAAGGAGACCACTTTCCTCTCAGAAGGCTAGCTGGGTGCCCAATCCCCACAACAAAATTACACGTAAAATTTGAAGACAGGCAGCCTACCATCAAGGCAGGACAAAACTGCTGTTACTGTCCCTACAACAACCATTAGGGTGGCTTGAACACCCTGTTTGCCATGCAATCCATAGAATGATAAAATGTATAAAACCCAAGCAATATCCTTGCCCTTCTATTACATAAAGTGGAATGATAGCTGTAATATCCAGTTCATTCTGTCAAATTTAAAAACACGTTCAGAGGTTCAAATTATGGACCTTGTGGTTTCATTGTTTAATAGTTATGCTTAACTTTCAGTCTGATAGAAATATCTAATAGATCACTAGAAATATGAACATAAATTCTATATGAAGATGTATTATAAATATGATTACAAATTATGCATAATGATTTGTGAGTCAACAAGTAATATATGGCCAAAGGGCAGAATTCTTTCTTAAACATCTGTTTTTATGCTGACAGCAGTACTTTCTCCCACTGTTCTAAACCCATGGCTCTTTGAATTTCTCTATAACAGAAAAATCAAAGCCTGTTGGATATCAATACAGATTTTAAAATACCACCTGCTCAAAGCAAGCAGGAACTTTTCACATACTTTCATTTGTTCTCACAGAGCACATTTTACTTCTGAACTATAAATTTAACATTCTGAAAAGTTTTGACAAGCTCCTCCCGAGTTCCTTGCTACATTTGTTGAATCTGGCGAATAATAGAGAATAAAATGGAGATAGATAAGAGTCGTTAAAAACCGACACTACTGCAGGCCCTTCAGTACTGATTTTTAAAGCTGATGAAATTATCTGCCTGAAAATAGCATCTTCTAGCAAATCTGAGCAGAAAGAATGTGCATGCAGTGGCCTCTTAAGTCACTCAAACAATAGAGGATCTAATCTTGACATCAAGACTTAAAACAGCATACATATTAATTTTACCAACAGTCTGACAGACATGATATGAAGTCCATGGTTAAAGGATAAAAATTGTGCAGAAAGTTTCAAGAGTTCAGGTTCTCAGAGCACAGCAGTATCAATGAAGACTCAAGTCTTCTGGGGCATGATGCAGTTTTGGTCAGTGCAGTAACTATTTACCAACTGACATGACATCACACCTCAGAACACTTGAATCTTAACATGAAAGTTTCTGCCACTGAAAACCTTCAAAATTCTGACCAAATGGGAGGACACATAAGCACTTCCCAAGCCCAGAAGTTAGGTTTGGCCCATATCTCTTGTATGGCCAAGATAGTGTAGTGGGTATAGTGATCTACTATGGCCTGGATGGTCCAGGGTTCAAACCCCAGGGAGATATTCTGGACTCACCCACAACACCCTTGAGGTCCACCCAACCTTCTGTATAAATGGTACCAGGTTTTTTTTGCCAGGGATAAAGCAGCTGGGGAAAGGCACTGATCACCCACCCCCTTCTAGCATCAAGGTTGTTTACAGATAGTGCTCTTCACCTCCCCTCAGTGCCTGCTTGGCTTGTTATGGGAACAATTTTTACCTTTACAATAACTCCTATACACTTCTGCCACAGTACAACTGATAGGACAAAATAGTTGTGTGAAACTTTTTAATCATTTTAATGTGTGCGCTACGCAGGAGAGGACTACAAGCTTTGTGTTCGCAAATGATGGTGTGTTCATCTTAGTATTTATTTAGTGGTTCGCAACTTACCTTCTGTTAACCCTGATATCTCCGTAGCTGTAGCTGTCACTTCAGTACTACTAATTACTGGAGTCTCTTCTGTAGTGCTTGTGTATTCTTGTGTTGACTCAGTGGTGATACTAGTTTCAGTCTCTGCTGTTGAAGACAATGATGTTAAAGCACTAACTGTTCCTTCCGAAATCTCTGTTGTAGCTCCAAAACTTGATCTGGAAATTTCTGTTGCATATGATGAGCTTTCTGGTGTATACAATGAGATTCCAGTTGTTTCAGTACTAGAATGTACACTGGTTTCTGTTTCGGAAATGGAACTCTCTGATGTACTTTCTGTGGTTCCTGATTCAGTAGTAGCTGGCAAGTCTGAACTGACACTGGTATGTATAATATCTCCAGAACCATTATCCTCTATGGAATCAGGATCAAATTCTCCACTAATGTCAGGATGTGTACTGTCGATGCTTCCCATGCCTGAACCAGTAAAAGTGCTTAATACATCAGTGTTCAGGTCTGTATCAGTGGTCATCCCTGAACCTTCCCCTGAGCCTGTTTCTAAGGTTATATCTGAAGAAGTGCTAATACTGGAAAGAGAAATTGATGATGTTTCAGATGATGTGGAATCTGTCAGATCAGTACTTTGATCAGTACTAGATAAATCAGATGAACTAGTCTCTGATGAAGCATCTGTACTACTTGATTCTTCACTGGAAATAGATAATTCTGATGAACTTCTTACATCAGTGTAATTTGAAACACCTGGTGAACTGGCAGTCGATGTATCTGGGCTTGGACTAGATGAAGAAGTAGTATCATCACTACTACTGGTGTCATCACTGCTGTAAGAGACACCTGAATCTGTAGGAATGTAAATATCTGAGGTCATTGTGGTATCAAAACTACTAGAAGCTCTGGCAATGGTGCTCTCATCCTCTGATACACCAGTGGAATCACTGAGCATGATGTCACTAGACATGCTTGCGGCATCCAAGCTGGAACTAGTGAGCGAAGAGGTTGCTTCTGCAATGGATGATGAACTAGTGGCAGAGGACTCTGAGGAGCTGATGCTGCTGCCAAACTCTGTACTGACAGCCAAGATGTCACTGCTGGCTGTTAGAGGAGTTGCTGCTGAAGTAATATCCGATGACGTGGTACCAGATGAAGTATCGGACGGAACACTTTTGGATGAAAAGACATCCAGTTCACCTGAACCTTCAAACTCTGTGGGACCAGAGACCGAAGTTGCACCCTGCCGGAAACCAAATTTCACATTCAGAGATACTTCATATCCAGTGCACACTTTTCAATGGAAATTACCAATTCATACTGAAAAGGCATTCAGGCCTGCTATCTGAGCCCTCGTGGTCGCAACCCAATAATGGAGTGCAGCTCTTGATGAATGAAACGGGGGCTCACACTGTGAGAATCTCCATCAGCTGTTTGGGTGACTGGGCCCCATAACGCTGGACTCTTGTGGGAATAGTATAAACAAACTTGCCACTCTACCAGTACTAAATACAATACTGTGGTACCAAAATAGATATAAATATATTCTGACAGTTTACACATAGAACAGCCAAACAAGAAACAGTGTAACATGTACAGAACCCAGTAATGCAAGTAATTACAAGTCGATCAACTTCGCATTGAACAGTCTCTCTTTCCCTCGTAACATAACCACACATCATTCTGTGTATACAAAGGCTTCACGCCTAAACAAGCCGAACTACAGCTTACCACAACAATGTTACGTTACACAGACTATCGTCTATTACAGTTCACTGTTCGTCTCCTTCAGCTAGACGTGGGCTTTACATACAATATACATAGAACACCAAAAAACAAGCCCTTCACAAATTACAGGTCTGACTCATACATAATTAGATAAACTGAAAATGCTAATTAAATTTACAGGAGACTAAAACAAAAGAAACTCCGTTCTACCTTGCCCATGCCGCGTAACGCCCACTGGGCAGACACCGAGTATGCTCCACAAAACACCAAAATGTGAATTTAAAATACAGCAACCAAAGATGAACTTTAACTTACTGCCATACTCGAACATCCACCCAACAACAGCGAAGAAACAGGGCAAAGCAGGACTCCCTCAGTTGGCCAACCTCTCTGAGATGTTGTCTCCAGGAAAAACAAAGTATGAGTCTGAGAGTCCGGGCATCGAAAATCCAACAGGAAAACTCTCAAAGTGAACGCCCCCAAACCTTTCACCCCCCACAGCAGCCAATCGTTGGATGACAACCTTGGGAGAAAGGTGACAAGGAGAGAAACTTCCAGAAACGATGCTTCCACATAGAGACGGCCTTGAGCCGAGGCTGGCAGGCACAGCTCATATCTCATGGCAAAAATTAAATGTTAAATTTTATGAGCCATGCATTGTGCTACTGCAGTGGCACATACACACAGTACAGTTGACTACCTATCTGTACAGTTTTCCTCCTATTCATGAGTTAAAATCTGGCTTCCAACCCTGTAGTAAAAGGAGATTTCAAACAACCTAATCCCAGATGACAAATTTTAATATGACAATTCACAACCCTGTCACTCAAAAACAAGTTTTACACACACACACACACACACACACATACACACACACACACATGCATGCATACACACAGTTGTATATGGTCTTGAATATGATAAGGATAAAATTACTTACTGTTTCATCTAGTCCCAGTGTTGTGTCCATAGTAATAAGCGTTCCATCTTCCTCTTCTTCACATTCCTCATCCTCCTCCTCCTCCTCCTCACTCACAATGTGTGTTGGTTCCATGGGCATGATCTGATCTGAAGCAGTAAATATCTTCCCTATAGAGACACATACATGTAGGTATATATATGAAAATCAACTGCTTTCCACAGCATGGCCACTGGGACTTCAATTCCAGAAAATATGTTCACTAGAAATGGAGTTGCTACTTCTACTGCTTTGTGAAGAACCTCTTCTGCTTTGAATAACTATGACCTCTCTCCCTTCTCCACTGTGAGCATAATCTGTCAATACAATTTCCCATACAGAAAAAAATAAACAGGCATTCCAACTCCTATTGGACATACTGTAGTTTGGTATTCATTATTTTATAAAGTTGGTATAAACTATGAAACATTCTGTCACATAGTGAATAAAAGCATGAGAATCCGTAACAAAAATCCACTAAATGAACTATAAATTTTAATCTTTTGCATAAGGTACTAATATGCTATGGATGCAATAAATGTTTAACACCATTCTTTAAACTCTCAAAGATCCATTACCACAATACTACTCTGTTCCATTAGACTTCATGTTGACATTGTCAGCAGTTCAAGACTGGTCCATACAGACATCACAAAAACTAGACACACTATCTATAGATTCTGCTATGTTTGGTATGGCACCCACACCCTGAACAATTAAAGTGCCACTGTGAGTGTACACACATAGGATACACATTTTATTTAGCTATGTGTCAAAAATGTCTGCTATTGGGTTAAATCACCAGGGAGGTCAATAAACATGTCTGAAACAATACACATATATTAAACCTACTCACTGGTTGAGACTCTTTTTAGGATGAGGATAGTTACTTTATGTCTACATGATATGCAAGGAGAAGATATTACCCAAATTCATGGTATGTCTCTATAAATAAAATTACCATAAATATGTTTCAAATGGCAAACTAGTTATTAAAATGAAATAAAATATATACTTCGTCAATCACAACTATCTTATGTATTATCAATTTAAATAATGGTGACTAGTTTCGGCCTATGCAGGGCATCAACAGGCCAAAATATTTATAAAAACTTATACGCTGGTGTATACAATGTATTATTTTATTTCATTTTAATATTATTCTTAAACACAACGGGATGTCCTCTAGTAAGGCACAGTATTCTTTATTTCCCAGTAGTAAGGCCAGAGTAACAGTCAAGCAACATAAATCATACCATAAAGCAAAACAAGAATACAATTAAAGTAAAAAACTTGAATATGTGATGTTTAAAGCATGACTCACCTCTACTACAAGGATTATTATTGCAGGTTTCAGATGAAAAGTGAATTAGACTAGGGTCACAGTTGTTGGCATCAACAGTTCTATTATCAATGAAGCACAATACCTTCCGGGACATAACTCCTCCCCCACATGGTTTCGAACACTGGTCAACAGTAATAAAACACATGTCACTTACCAGAATCAGCACCAATATAAACTTCATCTAGCTATCAGATACTGTGGAGATCAATAAAATTAACATATTAACATAAAACTGCACCATAATAAAACACCATGGAGTATATTCTTAAGAAAATAAAGTTGTGGCACAATGTCTGACTATACAGGACAGAGACTTTATCGAACAGCGAATAAAGGAGGACATCCAACATTACAATAAATGCCTCAACTGTGGTGGGAACTATGTGGAAAAGCAGTGGGAGAGCAGTTCAATTGAATCTGCTCTCATTCTTTTTTGAGCTGAAAATAAAAACCTCAAAACATATGCAATGTAAACTGGAGTTTCTAACTGCCCCTCAGACATCAGTGCTTGCTTATCCTTACATCTTTTCTGAGCTATGTTTCTGTGCAATTACAACATTAGGTGACTCACTGCAACCCTACCTGTTCCTTCCAAAAGGTGAGAAAGCAATATACAGAAGTTTGACATTTTTTTAAGCTCTTTTACATAACATATGTACTCAGTTTGGTAAACTCAAGAGGGTATAGAATGGCTGACGGCTGCAAACTCCTGTTCCATGCTCCTCTGACACCAGTTCTGTCAGGCATACACACACACACACACACACACACACACACACACACACACACACACACACACACACACACTTTAATTAATTTCCAACAAAAGTATTCATAGAATGAATTTGTGAGAAGAAACTGTTTTAAAGCTGGTCTACATTGTTTCATTTCACTAGATAAAATCTTAAGGCTGGGTGGAAGATGATTAAGAACCTTAATTCCAAAATAATAGGTTCCTTTTTGAAATGTAGTTAATTTTGACATAGGACAGTACAAATCAGTACTATGTCTGATATTAATACTATGATTATCAGAATTTGGTTTATATAATTCCCTATTCCTGACTACAAATAATAATAGGGAAAATATATACTGTGATTTAAGTGGAAGGATATTTAGTTTCTTAAATAATGTGCGACATGAGTCGAAGTCCAGTTGGCAATATGGTATTATAATAATTACTCCGAATTTGTGGGAAGATCCCTCAAGATTCCAGGCACAAGTCTCAACCTAGAGACCAGTTACATGAATGTTTCCTTTCTGTAGTTTTACTCAGCACCTCTTAGGAAATACTGGAAAAGTACTTCAAATGACGCTACAACCACTTCCTTCCACATTCTTTCCCACTTCCTTCCACATCCTTCCCAATTCATTATTCTCAATGTGAATAAAAATCCAACAGATACAACAGTATGCAGATATTCACTGCAAAACTACTCTACATTTTTCGGGTGTCACAGCACCCATCATCAGGAGTATTAAAAACTGTACCCGCAGCCTCCGGTACAGGTCATACTACTTGTACCACTACTCCCCTCCTACGTGGTCTGATCTGGACCAGATTGCAGTCCAGATCAGACCATGTAGGAGGGGAGTAGCGGTACAAGTAGTATGACCTGTACCGGAGGCTGCGGGTACAGTTTTTAATACTCCTGATGATGGGTGCTGTGACACCCGAAACATGTACAGTAGTTTTGCAGTGAATAAAT
>Ga0123355_10021026_pt1 | contig 10438 bp, 10 predicted proteins | sample TergutEmb28metaG_3_FD_89872 | JGI IMG/M metagenome (GOLD analysis project Ga0123355, IMG submission 89872) | Embiratermes neotenicus P1 segment gut microbial communities from Petit-Saut dam, French Guiana - Emb289 P1 | ecosystem: Host-associated > Arthropoda: Insects > Digestive system > Gut ... | reverse complement strand
CCCAAGTCCTTTTCGATGAACTCACGGACTTCGCGCCCGCGTTCGCCTACAAGTGCGATTACATTTATGTCAGCTTTAGTATTTCGGGCAATCATTCCCATTAGAGTACTTTTGCCCACGCCACTGCCTGCGAAAATCCCGACGCGTTGCCCTTTGCCTATTGTTAGAAGCCCATCTATTGCTTTAACGCCTAGTTCCAGTGGCTCTTCAATTCTGTTACGCTTTAAGGGGTCAGGAGCAGGGTTTGTTACATTATAGGATTCACCATCGTCGATGGCAGGTTGGCTGTCCATTGGGCGACCTAAACCGTCTAATACACGCCCAAGTAAGGATTCGGAAACGTCCACGGTGATTGGGCGTTCTTGTGCTTCAACTTGATTCCCTGGCCCTACGCCCTGCATATTTCCTAAGGGCATAAGCAGGATATTGTTGTTTTTGAAGCCCACTACTTCTGAAAGAACTGCATCGCCATACTTACCTGCTTTTATCAGACAAGTTTGACCTATGTTCACGTCGGGGCCTACTGATTCTATGGTCAAACCCACAACTTGCGAGACTTTTCCCAGCTTACGAATGTAGCTTTTTTCAAGCACGGCTTGATATTTGGCTAAAATACTCACGGCTGTGGCCTCACTTATTATTTAAAATGTAGGTAAGATTTGCGCGAATTGATTCAAATTGATGTCCCAGACTGCAATCAACATCACCAAATGGCGTTTCGATTACGCAGTCTAATGGGGCAAGGCTCAAGTCCTTGGTGATTTCAAGCTTAACTGAACCGTCTGTCAGTGCAAGTAGTTCATCTTTATTTTCTACAACTTGGTCGTAATCGTCTGCTGATACATAAACTGTCACACTACCCGAAATTGCTGTTGCCGCAAACCCTTGTTTCACCAAATTTACAATGACAGCAGGGTTTACTTCTGCGATATTTCCTAGCAATTTCTCCGTGATGGATATAATCATGTTTACGACTTCGGGTTCAAGATTTTCTTGCATTTTCTTGCATTCAGACTTTGCGTCATCAAGGAGTTGTTGTGCTTCGGCTTTTATTGCTTCGCCGTCACGACTTGCTGCATCCATTCCTTTTTTGTAGCCCATGTCCTTTGCTTCGGTTAGCACCCTTGTGGCTTCTTTTTCCGCGCCTTTTCGGATTGATTCCTGCTCGCTTACAGCGGTTATACGCGCTTGGCTTACTATTTCTTCGGCTTGTTGTTCTGCGTGTCTTATGATTCTTTTTGCGGCTTTGCGCGCTTCCTTTTCTGCACTGGCGGGGTCGTTGGTATCGGAGGGTTCATCATCAATATTTGACGACGAACCCGAATCTATAATGATTTTGTTCTCTGTGTCAAGACTTACCATGTGCGGCTTATAAATCCGCTTATTAGAGGACAACATCATCTCCACCACCACGAGCTACTATAATTTCGCCAGACTCTTGCAATCTGCGAACGATGTTTACAATTTTTTGTTGTGATTCTTCCATATCGGAACGGCGGATTGGACCCATGTAGTCCATATCCTCTTGAATCATAGCCGCAAGACGCTTTGACAAGTTGGAGAAGATATGCGCTTTCAATTCCTCCGAACAGCCTTTTAGGGCTATGCCAAGTTCCTTCTGGTCTACTTCTTTCAGCACCTGCTGAATATCGCGGTTGGAAAGCATGAGAATATCCTCGAAAACGAACATACGGCGACGGATTTCTTCTGCGAGTTCGATGTCTTCTACTTCGAGAGTTTCGATAATGTGCTTTTCCGTTGAACGGTCTACGGCATTCAGAATTTCTACAATCGCGTCTATACCGCCCGCTTGTGTGTAGTCTTCTGTCATAAGCGCGCTTAACTTCTTCTCGAACACTTTCTCCACTTCCTTTATAACCTCTGGTGACGTACCTTCCATTGAGGCTATACGGCGCGCAACTTCAGCTTGCTTATCGGGTGCAAGGCTTCCGATAACATCTGCGGCCTGTTTAGGTCGCAAGTACGACAAAATGAGCGCGATAGTTTGCGGGTGTTCGTTTTGAAGGAAGTTTGTAATTTGTATGGCATCCGTCTTTCGGATAAAGTCGAACGGTCGCACTTGTAGAGATACTGTAAGCTTGCTGAGTATCTCGAAGGCTTTGTTCTCGCCCAGAGCCTTTTCCAAAATATTCTTTGCGTAGGCGATACCACCTTCGGTGATGTACTGCTGTGCAAGACAGATTTGATAAAACTCTTCAAGCACGCCATCCCTTATCTCTGGCAAAACGGTTTGCGTATTTGCGATTTCGAGGGTGAGCGATTCAATTTCCGATTCCTTGAGATGCTTGAATATTTGTGCAGACCTCTCGGGCCCGAGAGTAATCAGCAAAATTGCCGCCTTCTCACGCCCTGTTAATTCTGCAACATTAGACTGTGCGGTAACAGGCATCGACTACCACTCCTCGACATTTATCCAGTTGCGCAGCAGTGCCGCAACCGCTTCCGGCTTTTCATTAACAAATTTCTCAATATGCTTCTTGATTTCGTTTTCTTTGAAGTAATCAATTTCCTCAAGTTCTTGTGTTTCATTTTCCCGTGCCTCATCAAGTTGGGTAGATACTAGCAAATCTTCCACTGCCAACTGTGGCTCTAGGCTCTCTTCGTCTTCGCCTGCGGCACGCTGTCTACGGAGTAATCCGAATAGCAACATGAGAAGGAGAAGGGCGAGAACTATCATCATAAGGATTGTTGCCCAATCAATGGGGGTTGTGATTGTATCGAAGGGAACATAACGTTGCATTATAATCAGACTAACATTGTCAGCAGGAATACCCATAGCACTGGCAATCAATTCGTGAAATTCTTCAAAATCATAAAACTCGCCATTTACGCTTGTGGGGGTAGTGTTTTCATTTTTAAATCTGTTCCAGTCAGAAACTGTGCGTTGTTCTTCACCTTCGGGGGTGGATGCCAACCAGTGTTCTTGGTCTATAGGACGGTCAATTACCGCAATAACAGCACCCATTGACCGTTCAGCATCAACCCAACCAGGCCCAGATTGCGTAATTTCTTGAAGGCTATCAACTAAATATGTCCTTGCCCAATCACGCAATGATGCACTCGTTAGTCCACCACCAGGCATCAAATAGTTAGGGGTTTGCGCAGTGTTATTTGGAAGCCCAGGCTCTAAACCAGCCATACTTCCTTCATATTCAGCACGCGAACCTGTGTAGCTTGACATAAGACCTAAGCCGTCCATGCCCACTGGAGCAGAATACACTGTTCTGATTGCTTCAGTCATAAGCGTATCTTCAAACACTGGATTAAATACAACAGTAACATCATCGAAAACAGGCGAAAGAAGCTGTGTTGTAGCCATTTGAACATGATTCATATGTCTGATTTGGATTTGTTGTGTGTGGTCTGCAAGGCTATGTGCTTCTGCGTCACCAGAATGTATTGGACGCATATACTGGTCTATAATCGTAATATTGTCAAGGGTAAGACGACTGACATTTCCTGCCACTAGCAACGCTAGATTACGACCTTGCGTAGGCGAAAACTCGCGTGCAACTACAAGAGTTACAGCGGCGGTAGGCTCTGGCGCGTTACGGTCGAACGGTCTTACATTAGGTATAGAAAGGGTGACATTTGCGCCAACTATATCATTCATTGCTGTAAGTTGACGTTCTATTTGCCCTTCCATTCCCAAAATATCTCTGCGTCTACGCTCGTCGTCAGTTGTACCTAGACCTGTGTCCAACGCATTTTCCCATGTAAAGTGTTCGCTGTTGGGGGCAGCCCCACCCACTTGAATTGCAATCATGGCATCATCACTACGACGGCGGTCTACTTGAAGCCCCGAACCATGGTTTATTGTGCGGTTACGAATACCCGCGTCGTCCAACGCGATACGCATTGGATTAATTACTTGTGAATTTTCCCTTGTTACAATAGTTTCCCATGGCGTGCGAAAGGCAAGCCATAAAACTAATATAAGGGCTACTAAAACTACAGCTACAACTCCTAGGAGTCTATAACGCTGTGGCGGCGTTAGAATATCCCAACGCGCCTTCAATGGGTCTGTATATTTTTTAAGCTGGTCTGGCATTACAATCCACCTCTACTCCACGCTACGATTTGATTATCGCATGGTTCTGGAACTTCCCTGTTACTTGTGACATTTGTGACAAAAATTTTAAAATTAGATTTGCATTCTCATAATTTCGCGATAAGACTCAATGATTCTGCTTGTGATTTGCGATGTAAAGTTTAATGCGTTTGATGCCCTGTCCATTGCCATCTGAACTGCTAGTATATCATCAGCTCGCCCAGTTGCAAAGTCAATTTGTGCCTGCTCTGCTTGCAATTGGAAGGCATTGGTATCATTCATCACATTCAACGCCGCCGTGAAGGCGGTGGAGAACGGGTTATCCTGTTGCTCTGTAGGTAGCTGAATTAGCTGTAATTGCGGCGAAAATGGCTCTATGGTTGGTGCTAATGTTGTATTAACTAACGCTGTAATTGCTGCCATAATTTACTTACCTCCCCGACCCTATTTCTAGTGTGCGTTGCACCAAAGTTCTAGCGGTACTCATTGCAGTGATGTTTGCTTCGTACGAGCGTGAAGCCGCTATCATGTTTACCATTTCTTCAACTATGTTCACGTTTGGCATCCTCACATACCCAAGTTCATCTGCATCTGGGTGTGAAGGCTCGTATTTTAGAAGACCAGGTGATTCATCTTCTACTATATTGGTTACACGAACGCCCATTCCTTGGGGCGCAGGAACACTTCCGCCGTTTCCGAATACATTACTAAATACCATAGAAAACGGGTCATTATCGCGCATTTCTTCAAACAAAACTGTTTTTCTGCGATAAGGCCCACCGTCTGCGGTGCGAGTAGTGTTTACGTTTGCTATGTTCTCGGCAATTACGTCCATCCGCAAGCGTTGGGCGGTTAGCCCCGATGCAGAGATATTCATTGTGTTAAAAAAGCTCATCTAATTACCTCCCCGATAAAACCATGCCCAACATACGACTGTTGTGCATTACGCTATTTACCATTACATCGTATCTTACGGATTGTATAAAAAGTGCGACCATCTCGCGTTCCACGTCCACATTATTCCCGTCCAAACGGAAACGAGCACCTGGGTTTTGGAAGCTTGTAGCAGGTCGCGCTCTTGATAAATCCAGATTACCTGTTGAACGGAAATCATCAATTGCGTCGCTTAGAGCGGCTTCAAAGTCCACTCTACGCGCCGTAAAACGCGGCGTTTCCGCGTTGGCGATATTATTTTGAATAGCATCAACTCTTGCACTTTGCCCCTGTAGAGCCGCGCCCATCATAGAATTTTGATGGTGTATTGATTGACTAAGCATAGAAACACCCTCCCCCTCATTTAAATCTTTCAGAGAATAACAAATTAATTAAACCCGTGTCAATGTCAAATGTTATAAAAAGAGGGATTCTCTTTCCATTTTTTTTGACGGATTTTTCGTTCGCACAAACTGCGAGAGACTAAAGTATAAATTAAATTCTCTTATCTTGCAACACATTTTCCTACAATTAATATAACAAGTTTTTCAGATTACCGATTTTAACGCCACTGCAAGCTGGTCTGGGCAGGATGTTCCCCGTGCTCCGCATTTGATTCCGCTTACTATATTTATTACTTCTTCGGCTTTTCTGCCCTTTGCAAGTTCTGCGATTCCTTTTAAATTTCCGTCACAACCGCTGGAAAATTTTACTTCTTTTATGATACCTTCTGAAACTTCCAAGTGGATTTCTTTGCAACATACGCCATTTGTTTTGTATACCATCACAAAACCTCCGATGTCAATTTTTTAAATTGGTCTATTTGGGATTTTATTACATCTAGCGCACTTTCCCAGAAATCCGCGCTTTGCACGTCTATCCCTAACATCTTGCAACTTTCTTCCACTGACATTTTTCCACTTGCGCGTAAGAAATTGTTGTATTTTTCTCCAAAAATTGACGGGTCTGCATCGTAAATTTTGTACAATCCATTAGCAAGCAAATTTCCAAACGCATATGGAAAATTGTAGAAGCTAAATGTTCCGCTATAATAATGTGGCTTGATTACCCACATATACGGATGCATTTTTTCTGGGTCAAGACCATCGCCGTAGGCTGTGCGTTGAGCATTTAACATTAATTCGTTCAACTCTTGCACGGAAAGCGGATGGTCTTGGCGCGCTTCAAACACGCCCTTCTCAAACAAATATCGCGAGTATATGTCTAAAATTACCTGCGTTGCGTCTTGTAGGCTGTTTTCGATTAGCTGTAGTTTTTCGTTGTTGGGAAGGGTTTGTAATGCCGCGTTGGTAACAATCATTTCGCAGAATGTTGACGCTGTTTCGGCTAGGGGCATGGGGTAGTGCGTGTTTAGAATACCTTCTTCCATCACTTGCATACTATGATAACCATGTCCTAGTTCATGTGCCAAGGTGATTATATCAGAAAGATTGCCTCCGTAGTTTAGTACTATTCGGAATTGTTTCACCGCGTAAATGTCGCCACAGAACGCACCGCTTACTTTGCCTTCTCGCGGCGATACATCTATCCAATTATTTTCAAATGCCATTCGAGCAACTTTTTCCATTTCTGACGAAAATCTGCCGAAATTCTCCAGCGTGAAGGTTTTTGCTTCTTCGTAGGTGAATGTTTTCGCGTTAGTCTGCCCCACTGGCGCGAACATGTCGTAAAACGGTAGCCCATTGGCCGAGGGGTTAAGGTAACGCGCTTTTGCTTTCATATAATCGCGGAAACATTGTATGTTCGCGTCGATTGCCTGAAACATTGCATCCAAGGTTTTGCGCGTCATGGAACTATCGAAAAGCGTGCGGTCTATTGGGTGGTTGAATTTTCGCAAACTACATAGCAGGTTTACTTCGCCTTTTATGCTGTTCATTGCCGCCGCGCAGGATTCTTCTATTTTGGGGTACGCCGCGAGTTCTGCTTCGTATGCGGCTTTGCGTACTTGGGAATCCGCATCGTATGCCAAGTTACGGCATTCGTTTATGCCTATTGTTCTTATTTTGCCACCGTCTTTTGGGTCGGCGTATTCGCAGGAAAGCATTGAGATTAACTTGTCTTGAAGCATTCCCCACGCGCTTGAACCTGTGTTACTCATTTGCGCGGATAGAGTCTCTTCGTCTTCACTCATCATGTGGTAGTATTCTTTTGCCATATGTTGCATCTGATATGTGTATTCCTCCAAATTATGTTGCTTTGCTAACTGGGCTATATTGCCGCCAGTTTCCTCTATTTTCGACAAAAAAGACGCAAGGCGAACTTTAGTGCGGCTAGTTTCCGCGCCGATTGCGTCCAACAAATATATGAATTTTGTTGCATCAGTATTCGCGGTGTCAGTAGCATACACAAAATGCGCATATGAACCCAAACGGTCATTTTTGGTAGAATACTCCTCCAACAGACGCACCAATTCCACCACATTTTCAAAAGTCGACAACTCATAAGACAACAAGTTCAATTTTTCCACCATCGAAGGAATCGACGTAAAATCCGCCTTAAACTCATCAGATTCAAAACCAGCATAAATATCCTTCAAGCACCACTTATCCGACATTAATATTCTCCTCTGTTTACATACGTGGGCTACTGCAAAGCTAAGACCTTGGGGACGCTGTCCCCAATGCCCCTGCAAGGGGACACAGTCCCCTTGACCCCATTTTTTGCGGCTGTATAGCTTGGCTAGATTTCCACTCAATTAAAGGCGCAAATGAAAAAGTTTTTTGGAAAGGGGGTTTGGGGGAAAACCTTTTCTTCTCACATTTCTTTCGCTTCGCATTAGGAAATATGATTAGAAAAGGTTTTCCCCCAAGGTCTTTCTTTTATTTACTCCACGATGAAATTACTGAGCATGGGTATGAGTCGCTCTGCTGTGGCTGGGTCGTGAATTGCTAGTTTTAGCGGCTTGGATAAATCTAAGCTGAAGATACCCATGATTGACTTTGCGTCTACAACGTAACGGTCAGAACCTAGGTCAATGTCGCCCTCAAGCGGTGCGACTGTGTTGACGAAGATTTTAACTTTTTCTACAGTGTCCAATTTAACATGTACTGTTTTCAATGGATTTACCTCCCTCATGTTGATATTCTTCAAAATATCAATGTGTCTACGAGTAACACCGATATTGTATCTGCTATCTTAGAGACTGTCAAATGTTGTTTTTCGTGCTATAATATTTGCAAAATGTTACGAGAGGAAAATTAAAAATGAAACTTGGAATAGTAGGATTACCCAACGCTGGAAAAAGTACATTGTACAACGCGATTATGCAAACGGGTGCAGAGGCATCAAATTATCCGTTTAGCACGGTAAGCCCAAATGTTGGGCGCGTTCCCGTGCCAGATGAAAGACTGGCGAAGTTGAATGAAATGTATAATGCGAAATCTGTAGTGCCAGCGGCAATTGAAATGGTGGATATTGCAGGACTTGTTAAAGGTGCGTCGCAGGGCGAGGGGTTAGGGAATCAGTTTCTTTCGCATATCCGCGAAGTGGATGCGTTGGTTCATGTGGTGCGTTGTTTTGCAGATGAAAACGTTACTCATGTTTACGACAGCATAGACCCAATGCGTGATATTGAAACGGTAAACCTTGAGTTGGTGTTCGCAGACCTTGAGATGCTGGAGCGTCGTTTATTGAAGGTAGAAAAAACTGCGAGAACAGATAAATCTTATAAACGCGAGGAAGAAATTTTAAGAAAAATAAAAGCAACCTTAGAAGAGGGACAACCCGCCCGTAGCATAAAATGGGACGATGCTGATGATTTAAAAATGGTAGAAAGTTTCACGCTAATTACGCAAAAACCAATGTTATATGCGGCGAATGTATCAGAATCTGATATTGGCAAAACGGAGGATAACTCCCCGCTAAAAGCATTGGAAGACTTCGCAATAAGCGAAAACACTCAATTATTCGTGTCCTGCGCAAAACTTGAGGCCGAAATAGCAACCCTAGACCCAGAAGAGAAAGAAATGTTTCTTGAAGATATGGGAATCAACGAAAACGGACTTGCGCGTTTAATTTCCGCAGGGTACGAACTTCTGGGCTTAATCAGCTTCCTAACAGCAGGGCCAAAAGAAGTTAGGGCGTGGACTGTACGCCGTAATTCAAAAGCCCCACAAGCGGCTGGGAAAATTCACAGCGACCTAGAGCGCGGATTTATCCGCGCAGAAGTAGTAGCCTACAACGACCTAGTAAGCGCGGGAAGCTACAACGCCGCAAAAGAAAAAGGACAAGTTCGCGTAGAGGGCAAAGAGTACATCGTACAAGATGGCGACGTACTACTAATCCGCTTCAACGTATAACCTCGCAATCTGTAGTAAAAATTTTTTATCCCCCCTCTCAAGTAAACCTTACAAAAAATAAAGTTTTTGAAAGGGGGTTTGGGGGAAAACTTTGTTCACAAAGTTTTCCCCCAAGGTCTTAATCTTTGAATCTTTAAATTGTTAAATGTTTTAAAAAAGGAGCAGTTATATGTTTGTGGATAATGTGAAAATTACGATTGAATCGGGAAGTGGTGGGCATGGGAATATTAGTTTTCGCCGTGAGAAATATGTTCCTAATGGTGGGCCAGATGGCGGAGACGGTGGTCGAGGAGGAGATGTTGTTTTTGTGGCGGATACGGGCGTTAATACGCTTGTGGATTTCCGTTATAAGAAGCATTTTAAGGCTGAATCTGGTGGGAATGGCGGCGGTAGCAAATGTAAGGGTAAGAATGGGAATGATTTGATAATGAAAGTTCCTGTTGGAACTTTGGTGCGTTATGGCTGGGAAACAGATGAAATTGGAAGTCCCAGTGGGCTGGTAATGGCCGATTTGAAAAGCGAAGGCGAACGCAGAATTTTAGCAAAAGGCGGGCGTGGTGGACGCGGAAATCAGCATTTTGCAACGCCTGCGCGGCAAGCTCCTAAGTTTTCGGAGGATGGGAAAACTGGCAAGTCTTATCAAGTTACGCTGGAACTTAAACTTATTGCAGACGTGGGCATTATCGGCTTTCCCAATGCGGGTAAGTCTACTTTGCTTTCCCGCGTTACCAAGGCTAATCCGAAAATTGCTAACTATCAGTTTACAACGCTATCGCCGAATTTGGGCGTTGTGCGGCATGACTTTGGACGTGATTTTGTTCTGGCAGATATACCAGGGCTAATCGAAGGCGCAAGCCAAGGCGTTGGACTGGGCTTCGATTTCCTGCGGCATATTGAACGCACTCGGGTTCTGGTGCATGTCGTTGATGCGGCGCGACTGGAAGGTGATGAGCTTTCCCCAACCCAAGCCATAGAAAAAATTAACGCGGAACTTTCGGCATTCAACCCGAATTTATTAGAACGCCCGCAAATTATAGCGGCAAACAAAGCCGACCTTCCACTAGACGAAACGCAAATAACAGAACTAAAAGAACACGCCGCCGCAAAAGGCTGG
>Ga0123355_10021025_pt1 | contig 10438 bp, 6 predicted proteins | sample TergutEmb28metaG_3_FD_89872 | JGI IMG/M metagenome (GOLD analysis project Ga0123355, IMG submission 89872) | Embiratermes neotenicus P1 segment gut microbial communities from Petit-Saut dam, French Guiana - Emb289 P1 | ecosystem: Host-associated > Arthropoda: Insects > Digestive system > Gut ... | reverse complement strand
TCGTCGCTTCCGGCTGCCTTTGTGCTTGTAATATTGGCTGCCCCCGTACTGGGCTGGCCAACCTCGCTTTTAAACGCGCTGGAAAAGGGATTTACAAAGAAAAACCCAGGCCCGCGAAGAGTCCCATTATACTTGCCAAAAAGGGTCAAGACAATGGCCTCCTGTGGGCGCAAAATACTTAACCCACCATACAACAGCCACACAGGTAAAGACAAGTAGAAAATCCCAATTACAATAAGTGGTACATTTGCCGCAGCCCCGTCGATAAAACCATAGACCACCACACCAATTGCCGCAAGCATAAGCAAGGTATTAATAACCAAGACAGGCATACCCGCCATGCGCCAAACGGGCTTTTCAGCCATGCCTGCATTCGCGCTTTGTGTGTTCATCGGTGTACCTTGTTGCATACTTGTTTGCGTGTTTACCATGTTTTTTTCGTTCATAATATCACCTCGTCAATTTGATATCAAAATGATATCATAATGAAAGTTCCATGTCAACTATTTATTTTCCTATTGACACCTCCGACGCAGCGTCGTACAATAACCCACATCGACATCATGTCGGAGCAAGTTTTGGAGGTGCGCGCATGAACAAACTAGGCAGGCTTTCCGATGTTGAAATGGAACTTATGCAGACGATATGGGGATTAGCTACCCCCGTTACCGTTACCCAGCTTCTTGCTATTTTCGATGATAGCAAGGGATGGAAAAACTCCACCATTGCAACAATGCTGGAAAGGATAATGACAAAAGGGTTTCTCACAAAAGAAATGAAGGGCAAGACAAACTACTACAGCACAACAGCTACACTTGAAGACTATCAAAAACAGGAAGGCCGAAACATTATATCCTCCCTCTATGGGGGCAGCATTAAAAACTTCATGGCTGCAATAGCCGAAGACGGCGGCATGACCGAAACAGATGTAAGAGAATTGCAAGAATGGTTTGCAAGCAGTATCACCAAAGGCGGTGATATTAAGTGAATGTGCTTACCGGCTTCATCACAAGCAGTGTCGTCGGAAGTTTATTATTTCTAATATTACTTCTGTTTCGTCCCATTACCTCCAGGATATTTTCAAAATCGTGGCACTATTACTGCTTGATTGTACCGCTTATATTTTTGCTTGGCGGTACGCATATAGCAGTAAGTTCCACCGGCCTAATACCATATGCTGTAACTGCTAGCGTTTCACAAACCTCTATATCACACGAAATCTCTGCGATCATTCCATACGAGGCCGCAAGGCCGCCGGTATCTGAAAGCGCGCATAGCATGAATATGCATGGTAGCAATGGTAACGACAGCGAAACCGCCACGGGCTTGGCTATTCCTACATCCACTGCAAATCGACCAGCAACGAATTGGATAACTACACGTCTTGAAAACACCACTCAACTCATACTAGCCATTTGGTCAGCAGGGGCGATTCTCTTTATTGCCATCAGCACAAAAAAATATCTACAATATCGCCGCGTAGTGCTAAATAACGCAAAAAGCGTCCAAGTTATCAATTGCAAACAAAGTTTCAACAACAAGATCCCCATAGTCACAAGCGCGGCTGCCCACACGCCCATGCTATTTGGCGTGATAAACCCGATAATTGTTCTTCCGAATATGCATTTTACACAAGTAGAACTTAACATGGTTCTAGCCCATGAAATGGTACATTACAGGCGCAAAGACCTATTAGTAAAAGCCTTAATGCTAACCGCAAACGCAATACATTGGTTTAACCCAGTGGTCTACGCACTAAGCAGGCAGCTTAACGCCGCATGTGAGTTATCCTGTGATGAAAAAGTCGTTTCTGCGATGAACACACAAAACAGAGTATTTTACGGCAAAACAATTCTACAAATTTTGCGCCACAGCACAGCAAAACAAAGCATAACCCGCGATATAGCCCTAGCCACCAATCTGTGCAGTTCCAAGAAAAATTTCAGAAGGAGATTAATAAGCATGATGAATACAAAAAAAATGAAAAGTCTACAGCAGCCCTAGCCCTAGTTATAGGAATATTGGTTGTCTGCGGCGGTTTTATTGCATCCAATATAGTAAATTCGGCAATACCCGTGACAGTGTACGCAAGTAAGGTAGCAGACCCTACCCCACCACCACGCGTGCCAAGGCAAGAGTTTCTTGATTGGCAAGCTTACTACAACAATCCCCACATCGTAGCGCATATCTACATCCCCAACACAACAATCAATTACCTAGTAGCACAGGGCACAGACAACGCTTTTTACCTATTTCACGACCTGCGAGGTAACCGCTACGCGCCAGGCTCGATTTTCTTAGACTACCACGCAGACCTCTATAACCCAGGCGACGACAACTGGGTACTTTTTGGTCACAACATGAGACACAACTATAAATTCCATATGATGCGCTACTGGCTCGACCAGGATTTTTTCTTTAACAACCGATATATCCACTTCAATACGATATATGCAAGTTATGTTTTCGAGATTTTCTCCGCATATATCACTCACATATATTGGCCATATATCAACGTCCGTTATTACGAATATTGGGACTGGAAAATCAAACAATTTGCACAAATGTCTCTGTTTGACGCAGGCATAGAGGTTTCCGCCGCGGACAGAATCTTAACGTTGTCAACCTGCGAACTCAGCTACAGACACGATAGAATCGCAATACACGCAAGGCTAATAAGCGAGACCTTCCCGCATTTGGAAAGCTGAGATTAATTTATCATAGGGCTTACAGTGGCGACAACCGGGTCAGCAGGTTGGAATCCGGATATGTGCGCATGTTACGGCTGATGTTGCAAAGCCATTGGCGGGGAAAAAGTCATTTAGGTTCGGATTATCATTCGCCTAAATGACGTTCTCCCATCGCCAAAGTCTTTACAACGCCTCCACAGGCGCGCATATCCGGACTCCAACCCGCTTTCGCTGCCTACCACATGGAAGGCTATATGAAAAACATAGCTTCGCTATGCCATAACATAGTCGAGGCAGGCCATATCTCTTTATGCGAAGCCCTGTAGACCGCATAAAACGGGGTTTTTCTCCAAATGACAAAAGCATTCAGCCTTTGTTTAGACATTGCTGCAAACCTATCCAATGCCGCCATAGCATTACATAACCATGTGCAACATAGCTTGTGTATAGCGCACAGGCAGGCTATGTTTTTCATATAGACTTACACGCGGTAGGCAGCGGAAGCGGGTTAGAGCCGGTTTTGGGTGCCTGTGGAGGCGTTGTAAAGCCTTTGGCGATGGGAAAATGTTATTTAGGCGGATGATAATCCGAACCTAAATGACTTTTTCTCCGCCAAAGGCTTTACAACATCAGCCGGAACATGTGCCCAAAACCGGCTCTAACCCGCTTCCGCGGTTATCGCCGCTGTAAGCCTATAGCAAATCCGACTAACGCGGTGGTAACACAATTTGCAATTTACCAACCAAAGCGTTACTATATAATCCGAAATCCAAGAAAGCTGAGGAAAGACATGATAAAAGACAGATTCGTTCGCAAATAACAAATACTAATCCACCACCAAAGCACAACAAGTGCTATCTGGATTAGTATCCCACACCAGCCCAGCGTAAAGACATCGCATCCAAGACTTCGCGTTTGATGCTTTGCGCGTCCGGGCATATTTGCGCCTGTCATTCAAAGCCAGTGGCACTAAACAATCCCGCCGGGCTTTGCCTATGACCAACGAATCGAGGGATAATCATGTCTATTTTATTGCTTGAAGCATCAAACATAGAAAAATACTTTGCCGATGAGAAAATCCTAGACATCAAAAGCCTAAAAATCTACGAAGGCGACCGCATAGGCTTCGTAGGCCCAAACGGCAGCGGCAAGACAACTCTTTTAAACATTCTTGCAGGTGAACTTGCGCCGGACGGGGGCACTATCCGCCGAGTTTGTAATATATCCTATATCCGTCAGTTTAACTTTAGTTTAACAAACCAGGATATTCTAGGAAGTGACCATGTCCAAAAACTTGGCCAGTACGGCGTGCTTTCCATTGCCGACAACGAAATCACAAGTGGCGGCGAGGCCACACGTATAAAACTTGCCTATGCCCTTAGCACCCCCGGCCAGCTAGTCTTCGCAGACGAGCCAACATCCAGCCTGGACATCTACGGGATAAAGCAGTTTTCAAACGAACTGTACGGCCTAACAAGCTTTATACTAATCTCCCACGACCGAGACTTGCTAAACCTCCACTGCAATAGGATATTAACTATAGAAAACGGTGATATTGCTATATATGAAGGCAACTACGACGCATACAAGCAGCAGCAAGAGGCAAAGCAAAAACGCCAGCAGTTCGAATACGAACAGTACCAAAACGAGAAATCCCGCCTACAAAATGTATACAAAGACAAAAAGTCCAAAGCCGCAAAAGTGGCAAAGAAACCAAAGGGTATGTCCTCAAGCGAAATGAAACAGCGGGCATTTGTAGCCACATCTCGCTCCTTTGACGGCAGGCAAAAACAAGCCGACCAAGCGGCAAAAGCAGTGCAAGCACGGATAGGCCAGTTAGATGTAAAAGAACGCCCAAAGGAAACAACAAAAATAAAACTGGACTTCGCTCTTACAGACCCGCCACGCAATAAAATCGTACTTTCCGGCAGCGATATCAACTTTGCATATGGCCAAAACACCCTATTCGAAAACGCAGCCTTCGAAATACAAAACGGCGCAAGAATATCACTTCAAGGCAAAAACGGCAGCGGCAAGACCACACTTTTAAACCTTATATTCGAAGGCCACCCGTCAATATATCAAGTACCAAAGCTGCGGATAGGCTACTTCCGCCAAGGACTAACAAACATCGACCACAGTAAAACCGTCCTACAAAACGCCCTGTCAGAAAGCGTCCAATCCGAAACAACAGTGCGCTCAGCACTTGCCCGCTTACTGTTTACACGCAATAATATAAACAAACCCGCAGGCGTACTTTCCGGCGGCGAACGGGTCAAACTAAGCCTTGCAAAACTGCTGGTTTCCGACTGCAATATGCTACTAATGGACGAGCCAACAAACTATCTAGACATGCCGTCGCTTGAAGTATTACAAGCAATTCTAAGCGAATACGAAGGCACAATGATGCTGGTATCCCACGACAAAGCCTTTACCGACGCCATTTGTACGGGTGTCTTATATATTAAAGACAAAGGTTGTCATTTTTGGCAAAACCGCTAAAGTAACACCCCGCAGCACAGCCATACCTTTTGTCGTTTTGGAAAAAGGTTATACCAACATAACCCCGATATAGTTGTGGATGATTTGGTCACAGCCGCTTTTGGTACTACTCCGTTCCTCATAAGATTCCGTAATTGCGGTACGGAGTATGGATGATTTGGTGAAAACCGCTAAAGTAACACAAATTAGGAGGAAAAAATGTTAGAAAAACTCAGTGTACGCAAGCCTTTTACCGTGTTGGTAGGGGTCATTCTAGTAATAGTTTTAGGTATAGTGTCCTTTATGAACACAACAACAGAGTTACTGCCGGAAATGGACTTGCCCTTCTCGGCAATAGTAACAACATATATCGGCGCAACACCGGAACAAGTAGAGCGAGACATCTCCATACCAATGGAAACCCGCATGAGCACCCTAAGCGGTATAGAAATGGTGCAATCTATTTCCAGCGAGCATTTCTCAATGATGATTTTGCAGTTTACTGAAACCACAAACATGGACTCGGCCTCATTAGAAATCCGCGAAGCACTGGACATGATGTCTTTACCAGAAGGCGCGTCCAGGCCTATGACAATAAGAATGAACCCCGAAATGCTGCCAATCATGACCGCAAACGTACACATGGCCGGGGTAAACATAGAAGAACTTTCGGAGTTTGTACGCTACGAGGTCGCACCGGCAATAGAAGGTGTGCCGGGTGTAGCGGTTGCAAACTTTTCTGGATTAGTACAAAACCAGCTGCATGTAATAATCCAGCAGGAACGTATAGACGCCGTTAACCAGGAAATTGCAGCAGCCGCAGAGGCACTGATGGAAGCCGCAATAGCCGAGGCAATGGCTGAAATGCAGCAACAGGCCGAAGCCATTATAACCGCACAAGTAGAAGAATTTTCCGAAACCCGCATGGCAGAGCTAATGGCCGATGGGCTAACCATGGAAGAAGCAGTGGCGCAGCTACAAGCAGAACTACCAATAGTAACCCAAGCCATCACAGAAGAAGTAATGGCGGCAATGGCAGGCGACGGCGTCCCAGGCGCAGGCGAGACTCCAAACGCTGACCATACAGGCGCAGACGGGGCTGGAAACAATGGCGCACCAGGAACAGGCGACACCGCAGCAGCACCAGGCGCAGCCGGTACCGCCTCCAACGCCGACACCCAAGCCCCCCCCCAAATAGGCATACCAGCCGCAATGCTAACAGTAGAAACAATCTCCGGTATGCTATTCGCCCAAAACTTCGCAATGCCGGCAGGCATGATAACCGACTATGACACCGAATACATGGTACGCGTAGGCGACAGATTCGAATCAGTAGACGAAATAAAAGACATGCTAATCTTCGACCCGGCGCAAATGGGGCTAATAGGTGCCGCCCCCGTGCGCCTTTCAGACGTAGCCGTCGTTTTTGTAACCGATGACAGCCATCTATCCTTCACCCGCGTAAACGGCAACCCCTCAGTAATGCTAAGCATCCAAAGACAAAGCGAGTTCCCAACAGCAGAGGTAGCATCCGCCGTCCGCGACCGTATGGACTTATTAACAAGCCAATACGACGGCCTAGGCTTTTCAATCCTAATGGATCAAGGCGAAATGATTGGGGTAGTAGTAGGCTCGGTACTGGACAGCCTTATAATGGGCGGTATCCTAGCCATTCTCATACTATTACTATTCCTAAGAGACCTAAGGCCAACACTAATCGTAGCCGCGGCAATCCCGCTAAGCCTAATGCTGGCCTTCACCCTAATGTACTTCACCGGCGTAAGCATTAACATGATATCCATGTCCGGCCTAGCCCTTGCGGTAGGTATGCTGGTAGACAATGCCATAGTAGTAATAGAAAACATCTACCGAATGCGAAGAACCACAGACCGCAGTGCCGCCCGTGCCGCACTCTCCGGCGCAAGACAGCTATCCGGCGCAATTGCGGCGGCAAGCCTTACAACGGTTTCCGTATTTATTCCAATAGTTTTCACCACCGGTATCACCCGCCAACTCTTCACAGACCTTGCGCTTACCATAACTTACGCCCTACTTGCAAGCCTTATAATAGCCCTAACGGTTATCCCGGCGGCATCAAGCGTAATGCTTAAAAACGTAAAACGCGAACAAGAAGGCCGCTTCTTCACCCGGTTTATCGACGGTTATGAAAAGTCGCTGCGCTTTGCGCTTCGCTTTAAGTGGGCAGTAATGGCCATTGCCATAGTCACCTTCGTAGTAAGCCTTTGGGCAATTGGCCGCCAAGGCACAGAGATGTTCCCCGCAATGGACATGGGGCAAATCTCCGTAACAGCAGAAATGCCCGAGGGGTCAACATTTGATGAAACCACAGCCATAGCCGAAGAGTTTTCTAACAGGGTATTTGCAATACCCGAAGTTGAAACCGTTGGCGTAAGCGTAGGCGGCGGCGGTATGATGGGTATGCTCGCCGCGGGGATGGGCATGGGCGACATAGGCGGAGGCCCAAGTACAACCATTACCATGTATGTAATACTAGAGCAGGGCCGCAATATAAGCGGCGAAGATATATCTGCCGAAATCCGAGAAATCGGCTACGACCTAGGCACAGAAACCAGCGTCGACGGCGGCGGGATGGACATGATGATGGGCGGTGCACAAATCTCCCTACGGGTAGAAGGGCGCGAACTAGACGATATAAGAGACACCGCAATTGCCCTCTCTAACCTAGTAAACTCCGTTGAAGGCACATTAAATGTAACAGACATAGCCGAAAGTGCCGCACCGGAGATGCGTATAAGCGTAGACAAAGACGCGGCAATGGCGCAAGGCCTAACAGTAGCCCAAGTTTTCATGGCAGTAAACAGCGTGCTAACCGCCCAAGAGCGCACAGTAAACATGCATCTAGGGGGCCGAAGCTACGAAATAATCATCTCAGACGGCGATTTCACCCCACCGGATGCAGCATCTCTCCCAGACCTACAAATAGAAACAGCGGCAGGCTATGTAACACTTTCATCCATAGCGGAAATATACGAAGATACAGGCTTTACAACAATAAGCCGCATAAACCGCAACCGCTTCGTAACCATCACCGGCGAACTTGAAGACGGCTTTAACGTCGGCCTAGTAAACGCGGAAATCGAACGCCTACTAGAAGATTTCACCCCAATAGGCGACAGCCGCGTAATAATAGGCGGCGACGCCGAGGCAATAGCCGACGCCTTTAGCGACCTATTTTTAATGCTTGCCCTTGCAATAGTCTTCATTTATCTAATCATGGTAGCCCAGTTCCAATCCCTACGTTCGCCATTTATCATAATGCTGTCCATTCCACTGGCCTTCACCGGCGGCTTTGCGGCACTAATAATCGCAGGTATGCCCCTATCCGTAGTTGCAATGATTGGCCTAATTCTACTAACCGGCGTAATAACCAACACCGGCATAGTATTCATAACCCGCGTAAACCAAATGCGCGCCGAAGGCCTAAGCAAAGTAGAGGCAATAATTGACGCAGGCCGCAAGCGTATCCGCCCGGTTCTAATGACAGAGATAAGCACAATCTTCGCAATGAGCGTAATGGCACTGGGCATAGGCGAAGGCACAGAAATGATGCAACCAATGGCAATTGCCACAATAGGCGGCCTGGTATACGCCACGGCAATGATACTTTTCGTAATCCCTGTTATGTACGACCTGCTACACAGGAATAAAGATGTCACAGTTAAAGATGATTTAAACGACGAATCAAACGTATAGTACATTCAAATAAAACGGCCTGGGCCGAGACGGAAAGCCGCGTGCGTAAAACGGGTTTCCGTCTCGGCCTAGGCCGTTTTGAATCGAAATTATAGTCATTCACCTTCAAAGCCGTCCCACTGCGTCGGTCTTTTTGCCAAAATCGTGCGCCTACCTATCCAAATATAGCAAGAGATGTTGCGATAACCCTATGAAGTTCATTTACACTCTTTTCGAGAGGAGGAGACGCAGTGGATTGGTTAAAGGGGATGAACAAAGTAATAGAGCATATCGAAGAAAATCTAACCCAGCCCATGCGGTACGAATCTTTATCGCAAATTGTAGGCTGCTCTGTTTACGAATTTTCAAGGATATTCTCATTTATGGCGGGGATAACCGTTTCAGAGTATATACGCCGCAGAAGATTATCACAGGCTGCTTTTGATATTCAAAATAGCCATGATAAAATCGTGGACATTGCGCTAAACTACTGCTACGAGTCATCCACCACCTTCGCCCGGGCATTTAAAGATTTACACGGCATTCCCCCAATGTCAGCCAGAAAACAAGGCCTAAACCTAAAAACCTATCCGCCAATCTCCTTCAAATTAACAATAAAAGGAGTGAACGAAATGACGTTCAGAATCGAAAAGTGGGACAGTTTTCAAATCATGGGCTTATCAGACAGCGCAGACATGCGCGACTACGAGCCAGGGGATTGCCTCCCAATAATGTGGCGAGAGTTTATGGAAAAATACAATCCGCGCCTATGGAACAATGGCAAAGACAGCTACTACACCGCCCCATTGTGGCAGGTAGGCGTATATGAGTTTAAACCCGAGATGGGCAAAGTAAAATCAATTATAGGTGCCGAGTACAAAGGCCGAAAACTAGACGGGATGGCAATAGAAACCGTCCCAGCGGCAACATGGGCTGTATTTACATTCACCTCCCCAACAGGCGCGCCATATGTGCCAGAGGCATGGATGCGCGTTTTAACCGAATGGTTTCCCCAAAGCCAATATAAACGCGACGAATCCGCCCCAAGTATGGAGGTATACCCAGACGGCGACGCAACATCAAAGGATTACAAATGGGAGATATGGATGCCTGTTATAAACAAATAATGTAACATAAGTAAATAATGCAGCATATGTAAATAATACTGCGTTAGCATATAATGCAAAAAGAGCTTGGAACTTGACCGTTCTAGGCTCTTTTTAATTGTGTTGCCAGTGTAAACACAGTTCATTATCATATTACTGAGGTAACTTTTATGTTATTATAGTAGTGAGGTGATTTCTATGCATATCCGTGAACAGAGCACTTACAGTAACAATGTGGTTTACAATGTACTTGAGATAAAAAACAAACTTGAACCTGTCTTCGCCGCTAATGGCGTCAAAAGTGCTGTGCTTTTTGGATCACATGCTCTAGGCTCTGCTACGACAAACAGTGATATTGATATATTAGTCGATAGCGGACTTCGAGGGCTTGATTTTGTTGGATTGATTGAAAATATACGCGAAACACTTCAAAAAAATGTCGATATA
>Ga0123355_10021024_pt1 | contig 10438 bp, 6 predicted proteins | sample TergutEmb28metaG_3_FD_89872 | JGI IMG/M metagenome (GOLD analysis project Ga0123355, IMG submission 89872) | Embiratermes neotenicus P1 segment gut microbial communities from Petit-Saut dam, French Guiana - Emb289 P1 | ecosystem: Host-associated > Arthropoda: Insects > Digestive system > Gut ... | reverse complement strand
TCTACAACAGAAGGTAAATACAGTTGTGTTAGACTAAATATAGTGATATACACGTTTTATTTGTATTGTTATTATACCACACAATGGGGATGACACACCTCAAGATCAATAACTCTAGTTTAAGTAATTTTAACTATCACTGTATGTCTGAATATTATTCCTTTATAGGGAATAACAGTCGGTTTATACATTTTAGCACTTTAACTGTGGAGGAGTGATGTCTACCTCTGTATACCAACCTCTCCATTTATGTTATTGTGATTCTATCTGATGATGGCCTACACAACCGGCCAAAACATGTTGTAGAAAATATTAAAATGCATAGTGTTTAAAGTGTTGTGTTCATTCTGATTATAAAGCAGATGTGAAATGGTTTCCATTTCAGGGTAAAAGAAGGTCTGTCATGGCATTTAAGATGTATCACAAAATACATTTTGCCTTTATATATTATTAAATCTCTACTACACAGCCGTTTGCATGTATTATGTAATGTATGAATGAAAAGAAAAGGGGTTAATAACAAAGTGATCACCATTGTAATGTTCGTAGTGATAAGTACTCTCAAGATTTATTTGAAACTAGGTTATATAATAGCACTAAAAGCTGTAAACTTGCCAAGATCCACTAAACAGTAGATTCATTTTGCAGTTCAAAACACACTAGTGTTTAACGCTGCATTGAATAATGTTGCTGTGGACAACAACTGGCTACTGAACGTTAATACTCTTTAAGTATAAGAAATTATTGTGAATGGCGGGTTGGAAGTAATCTAATATATGATTATATTACACTATGGGCTTTATAACGTAATGTTAAGTGTACTTATGTAGGACTCTTAATGAAATGTAATTTTGTAAATACTGAGAAACATTTATTTTTATATAAAGTTAACATTGTATATTAATTGTGTATATAAGAGATAATAAATATAATGCATTCTAATTATGCCCTTACAAATGTAGCAATATAATTGCTCATAATTTTTGTTTAATATATTTGCCATTCATCAGAGTTTCGCCTGTTGGGAGCAGGTGTGGAGTATTATATGATAGCACAGGAACTTTTTTTTGTGTCCATAGAAAGCTTAGGAGGTAATTTGATCAACAGAATAGGAGTGACACAAGAGATTTAATTTTAATGTTTGAAGTCAAATTTTTTGGTTGAGTCTGAAATTATGTACTTGCCTTCCAATTTCAGTGATAGGAACAGGTTTTTACCAATACAAGTATGCTGCACATATTGACTGATGTGTATTGTTTATCTCGTATTTAATCTGTATATGTAACTCCATATTTTAACATAACTGATTGTGTGCAATAAAGTATTTCAATTTACCATCCTATACACTCTCCTGGAGAACTCACAGTTTCTTCTACTTTGTTTTTGCTTTTGCATTTAAATGTGTATAAATGTTTGCCTTAATCCTGTTGTTAGAACTAATATTTTTCTTGTGTGTTGTTTCATTATTTATGTGTACACATTTTTAAAGAATTTTCTGCTTTCTCTTCTGTTTTGCATGAATGTTATAGCGTGTACGAACATTACTTCATAAACCCACCAGCATAAACAAAATGCTATGTATGTGTCCTTGAATTCTAAAGACTGCTCTATTCACGAAGTAAAGCAGGTATTGACTAATCTGGGTGTGAAATGTGTTGATGCCTGTAAGTGGGAGGGAATATATCTAACAGAATTCACAGGTTGTTAATTCCAAGTTAAACCATACTTAATGTGATCTCACTAGCACTCCCAAAGTGTTATAACATATAGATACAACATGTCAGTCAATAACACAACACTTTTAATTTATATACAATAAAAATAATATATTGTCAGAGCGCCATGTTTCGACCTTTATTAGGTCATCTCCAGGCCCTCTGAGAAACCAAATCCAAGAGCTATCTATATTTCAGTGCATTGTGGGATCCCAAATGCTTACAGATTGTGTTACAGTAATGTAAAATACATAAGTTTGTATATATTGAAATCTGTGTGACTGTCTTAGCATTAAAAGTTTAAAAATGATCTGAGATGATGGTATATTAAAACCAATTTTTATTGTATATAAAATAAAAGTGTTGTGTTATTGACTGACATGTATTTTTAGGCTTTTGTACTGGCACGTCCTATAGTTAAAACTACAGATGCAATGATGGTGATACATCAGGTATTAGGTCATTCTTTATAGTAAATGTATAGGTATTATGTGTGGGTGCACATTTTTGCCTCAGCACTGTTGTTCTGAATTCTCCCTGTTACAAAATTTCACTATGTAGAAGTCCATATATGCCTCGTCATCCCAGCTTTTCTTCAGGTGTATAAGACTTTTCATCCTAATCATTTGTGTTCCAGTTCTTGTTTTCATATTCGTCACTCCTGCTGGTACATGTACATCATAATGCAGTGCCTTGTGTAGTAGCTGATACAAATCTCTGAGCTTGGTGTCTGCTAAGCCGGTGTAGGCAAATTGAAGGGGGGCATGTTAGCATGCAGAGATGATTTTACTGCAAGATCTGCAGGTGTGTGCCTTAAGCCCACAAAATCAAAAGATGTTTCCTCTGAAAAATGTTTTGAGTTCAGGTTGTATGAAGTCATTTTGTAAGTTGTAATTACCTGATCCTTCTTATTCACCATGAAAACTTAAGGTGACCATTCGTCCTGGATTTTCAGGAGCAGTTCCTGAAATAAGACTTCTGGGCTGGACTAATTTTGTCTCTGAATTTAATCCCATTTTCTTTGTTGCTCCAATTTTATTCTGTTTTCCTGATAGTATTTTTCAGAATGCAGAATTTGTTGGATCTTGTTGGAGACTTTCCTGACAAAGAGATGGCAGCTGTGTTGCACAGGGAGCATTAAACTGTCAAAATGTATGTGAGACATAAAAGCATGACTGTAACATGTATATGATTTTCATTGTTGTTTCAATACCATCGCTTTATACAAACTGCTGCGCTAGCTTATCTACACTATTATAAAAATTATGTAATATAAAGCCATATAATAATGTATAAACAATGCATCCTGTAGAGTAATGGTTTTGTTACTATTACTTAATTGTGGAGTAATGGTTTTGATACTGTTACTTAATTGCAATAATGTTAAGTTCACTTACTTCCACATTTAGTCTTTACAATTTTATGTACATTGTTGACGATATATTTTGATCGGTGGTGGCACAAGATTAACAGCCCATTCCTTTTCCACGTTCATTAAATTAAAAGATTTCGGACCAAAAACTAGCTGGGGTTCTCGGCCTTCAATGTGTTACGAATTTCTGCCGAAATTCAATTTTGGTTTGCTTGTGTTGTTCCTAAGTATATGGACCTTTTCATACTTTTGACGGATTTGTGCCCTGGTTTAAGCTCACGAGCCATGCACGTAAGACAGTTGTTATGTGAATATCGCCATTAAACAATTAAGTGGACTTGCTGATCTTCACGTACATGCGCTTATGTAGTTTTTCTGTCTCATGGCTAGTTGGTAAAAGATCATCACACAATACCAAAGCGTCTCTGTGCGTTGAATAATCATGTGGCATGCTTTAAGCTTTGCCAGAATGTGCGGATCACAGATTACTGCGGATTACGTAAAACCATTGCATTACCTGTCTGTGCTCGTCGTTTATCTGTGACTAGGAAGGCGAGTGGAAGAAGTGATATGTCGTCTGCTTGGGTTGTGTTGTTATCAGAATGGAATGTTTGAAGGATGGGGACGTCGTGTGTTGTCTATTAGGAAGAATGTGGAGTTAGAATTTTGCAGTTAAAAGTGAATTTCGCTTGTTACTACATGATGCCAAAGGATTGGAATCCTGAGACACATACACGACTACAGAAATACATATTGAAATATTCAGCCGGTTCCGGCAAAATTAAATGAAGCCTGAATATATCTTGGTCACATTACAGCATAGGCCTTAAAACCACGTACGTTGATTCATATGTTAAGGGTCCTTTATTTTGGCGGATACGGTTTGAGGTTAATGCTTTCTTGTAATCTTCGAATACTATCAGACAGCGTAATGAGGGCAGGGCAGCTGTGTTGCTCAGCATGTCTGTGTTGTGCTGCTTTATAACGCTATATCAGAATACCATGTTGCTGTAGTTATGGCTACAGCAGTCAAAGCATTAGGTGTTGTATAGTATTGCAATATGTTACTCAGAGTGCCTCCTGCTTTCCCTCATCATATGTATTACTTGAGCACACATACCATAGTTATATTTTTCTGCGATGAGACTAGAAGGAAGTTTATAGAGTTGGGGGTTTGAGGGTGGGCAATGTCATTCGACATCTGTATAAATTATGTGTTAATTTTCTTCATTGTTGTTTATGCAGCCAATACAGAATTTCTCTCTGACACAATAGAGAAAGTGAACCCAACCTTGGTGACCTGTATTATAATGTGTAGTAATGTGCAGATTCTTAATAGGTGAGAAGAGACTGATTTGCCACCTAACAAAGGATGCAGTGTTGCTGCAATGTGGATGCAGCACCTCAGTTGTGTGTCTACTTCACAGTCCTTCAGGGTTCTTTGGTGTAGCACTGTGTTGAAACAATAAAGTTTACTGATGCTTGAAGGAAGTTTCTGCCATGTCTTTTCTGGTCATTGGTAAAACATCAGTAAACATTACTATTTTGATATGGTGTTGGCCAAGGATCCATAATTGTCTTCTTTATTATACATCGATGCAGACACATTTGACTTCAGATGGTGGGTGACCAGCAAGTTCCTTCCAGTCCATTTATTACATCTGAACTATGATGTGTCTGCATACCAATCTGCAGGTCAGTGTCTGTATTTTGTATTGCTGAATTTAATTTCACAGGTTCACTTTTTCATGTGTATTTATACTTTATTGCGTATAAGAAAAACAAAGAAATTATGGACAGTAATAAAGAAATACACAGTGTTTTACAGTTTACAGTTGTATGTTACCTAATTGTTCTTCTTTTGGGTATCCTGCAGTGGCATTAGTGAAAGGGAAGCTCTCTGTCCGGTCATTTGAAGGATGTCTATCTTCAGGGTCACTAGCCATGACTTGTGGATCTTAAACTGTGGACCATCCACAAGGAGTGCCTGTAATAAAGGTGTGTTACTCTAGATGCTGAGATAGATCCAATATTCAAGTTGAACAAAGGGATCTTAGGCCTACGGTGTTGGGTAGGGCTGTTCATTAACTGAAATTGGCCCTTGTTAGAGAGTTTATTTATTGTTCTGACTAGAACATAGTGAGACGGAGTAGGGTAAGGTTCATTGTTAAAGATATAGCTGAGGTGAGGTCTATGCTAGTTATCTTGATAATTCACCAAATGCCCCATTCTGTGTCTAGTACTTTGAGTTGAACATCTGTTATCTTCATTGCAATAGCTTTTTATATCCTTCTATTCTAAATTAAAAATAATATTTGTATTTTGGTGAAGCAGTGTGTGAAAAGAGTGTCAGTGACATGTTCATATGCCAAGTCATTCATCACGATTTTGTGAATCCTAGTGGGCAGGGTCCAAAGTCCCAAGTGGGAATTGAAGACCACTGTTCAAATCCTCCACCATCCATTACACTGACAGGGCCGTCATGGTTCCATCAGTGTCGGCAACATAATTACTGCTACTACTCTTTTCTCTGACTGTGTGTTTCTCCCAAGGCCCCATCGATGTTGTTACTCTGACACAGACTGTACACTATTGGTACTTCAGTTTAATCACTTCATTAATAAGTAGAGTAATGAAAAGACTGATATGTATCCAGTCTTCTTGTGATTATTCGTATACAAATATTTGTGATTTCAAAGCAACCCACAAACAAGTGATTTTTCAAGATATGAGGTTCTCCCATTGGGGTTGGTGAAGATACATTTCTGCTAGGATGTGATGCCATTTCTTTCATTATATAGTCACATTTGGGAGGAGCTTGCTGCCTTAAACAACAGTAATAGTTTTACAAGCAACACAGCCTTTAATCTCATAGACAGAAAACTTATAGTGATATTTTGTCATCTCCTACCATATATCATGCAACAACACTTTTTTTATATAAAAGTCACTTGCTGTGACTCTTCTGTGGCACACTGCAAACTTCACTTCCCCTTCACAATTAAGCACACAGAATCTAAATGCCTTTGTTTACTTCCAACTTCTTTTATAAGGAAATAGGCATTTATATCATCTCTGTGTGTTTTATCCCTTCTACAGAAGACTTGAAGTGGGTGATGAATTTTCATTTTCATGACACTTGCTCTGAATATTCAAATTCACCTTTGTTTCTTTTCACTTTTCCAGGATACTGGCAATTGACTGAATTGTCATCATTTTCCTCATTCTCTCCAAGATAGTATGTTGTAAAGGACATGGGTATTTGTCATTTGATATTGTGTAGTCTGCAGTAAAACATAAGTATCCACGTATCATACACACACACGCACACGCGTGCTCTGCATGCCTTATACTGCGTAGGTGCAGTTGTGTTGAAGCGTTCATCAAGTACCTTAACTACAAAAGAAACATGTCATGGTGGATGGATGGTAGAGTTGTAATTTGGCATATTACCTGAAAGAAAAATGTCCTGGTACAAGTTGCAGAGAGACAGTGTGTAAAACTGATTTAGAGGAAATGTTTGTTTACAGTCATCACCATGTTGTTAACTGCCTCTAGGAACCCTGCTGTGGTCGCTGTGAGCTGTTTCCTTGGAGCTTTAACTTCATAGTACTTTGTGCCTTCATTAACTGATGGCTTTTGTGTTTACTTGAAAATTACAGGAAAGTGTTCAGTGCTGTTCTGCCTCCATGTTGAGCAGCCTGCGCCAGGTTTTGAAGTCGGAGGCAGTCAGTAGATGGAAAATACTGAAAATTTCATAATGTTGTGCTTTGTTTATTCACAGTTGGGTGCAGGGCAAGGAAACACATCCCTGTGATTTGGATCAAGTGTGATGTTTCCTTGGGGCATCAGGTGCGTCACAGAAAGTAAGTTTTAAAAATAGATTTTCATTCTCTTAAATTTAAATTAATTTTAATTTAAATGGCCCCCTCAAGAAAGTAAAGTCTAGGTTTCACTGTGTTAGCTTGCTAGCAGTGGTTTGGAAGAGGGATGGACAAAATCATAAAAGTTTTGGAGCACACCAGAATCTTTAGGGATCAGGCTTCTTACACAGTTGACAAAAACCAATCAGGTCCATGAAATGAAGGCCACTTGGGGGAGTGGAGAAATGGCTCCATTTACTCTTAACCTCAGGGCTGGACACATTGAGTGGTCAACATCACTCTGCAGCCAGCCCCTCTGCCTTTGCCTTGGGGTAACTGCATCTGATACCCATTGAACAGGAGGCTGGATGGAACTCAGAACGACTCTTGCCACTGCCGGGATTCGAACCCCGGACCATCCAGCCCATAGCTTCATCACTGTACTGACTACACTACTCCCACCCTGCAAGAAAACGCAGGTGCAGAAATTTTTGGGTGACAGACAGTTGTAAATTTCATTGTTACTGACCTCTTAGTGACTTAAAATTAAGGTTCAAAAAGATGAAGTTGTTTCTGTGCATGCAATGGAGGCATAGATGTGAGAGTGGAGGTATAGCATCAGTCATTCTTAACCTGGAAACTCTGCTAACTTGCTGTGTGGGGGGAAGAGCATCTGAGACACATTCACCATGAGGCTGGTTGCGGCCAGAAGCCAGTTTTGATGTTAACTGAACGAGGATATGCATTTAAATATAATACTTCATTATGCGATATTTTTGCAAGATAACTTGTACACTTGCGAAGTAAATGAAATCATGTGGGGTAGGACAGTGTTTTTAAATTCAGTTACTGACAGTTGACCTGGCCCAGTGGGTGGTCAGCTATAATTACTAGAGTCTGTTTTATCACATTTCTTATAGATAGGTACAATGCTTCCTTGCCCCAGGCAATTCCTCCTTATTCCAAATAGAAATAATAAGTTTATGGATCTCATAGCGAATTGTTCTACCCCGAGCCTTAATCATTTCTGCTGGTATTTGATCAATACCTGGTGATCTGTGACTTTTTAGCTTTTCAATAGCCAACTCAACCTCGAAGGCACTTGGCTCAGGCACTAGTGTTTCTACTGTGTGTATTTCTTGCTGCCTAGCATCATTAACCCCATGTACGTACATTCAGTAGCTGAGAGAAATAGTTCCTCCACCTATCCAAAATACTGTGGCAGTCTGCAACCAAATCACCCTTCTCTTAAAGTCATTGAAGCTCCTATCCAAGCCCCTAATATTTTTTATTTTACTGTTAGTTTCAAGTTCCTCAATTTTAGCTTTCAGATATCCCTTTTTGTTCCTGAAATGTCTGCTAGCTTCACGTCTTACATTGTTCAGATTATCTACATTGCTTTGGGTTGGATCCTGTACCCACTGCATTTTAGCCGCTTTCTTTGATCTAAATAATGTAAATATTCTTCATCAACCCATGGTTTATGCTGCTTCAATTCGTGCAGACACAGACTCTTTTTAGTTGAGGTTTTGATATTCTCTTTAATGTTCTCCCAAGCCCTGTTTTTGTCCTTGCTATCTCTTAAGTACTCCAAAGCTGCAAAGCTGTTGGAAATCTCTATCTGATACTGTATTCCACATTCATTTAACATACTTAAATGTATAATTCCATTTCCTTAGGAGATGTCAACATTATTTATACCCATACCCTCCTGTTAATGTGACACCTGAACACACAACAGCTATAAATTCTCAGTGCTGGACAGGTTAATGGGGTGGGGGACATCACTGTAGTGCCCAGGGGTTGTGTCCACACCGCTGTCACCAATCTATGTAATGACATGGGGGTTGTGTCCACACTGCTGTCACCAATCTATGTAATGACACGGGGTTGTGTCCACACCGCTGTGACCAATCTATGTAATGACACGGGGGTTGTGTCCACACCACCGTCACTACTTTGTGTAGTGCCTGAGCCGAGCGGTAAGTTCAGGTGACTCTACTGTGGCCGTAAAGAGGCCTATCCTGAAATTCCCATGAGGTCAGGGATCAAATGGTAGCAATGGCCTAATCGGAGGCTTCACGGTTACCTAGGTATCAAGGATTCCTTTGGGTTTAGTGGGGGGACGAACTGCATAACAAGTTAACAAAAGATTCTGTTGTCTACTATATATACATAAATATACATGTAAGTTACACTGGTCCGAGATATGTTCTTCAATCCTGTACTTACGCTAATTAGTCTGTTACAAATTTGTAAGTTAATTAATCGTCACGCCACTACTCAATCCCAAGCGTTAATCATAAAATTTAGAAAAGTATTTAGTTTCCGAAAGTAACTCGCTAAAACAAAGAATTTAGATAATCGGTCAGATCAGCTTACCTCCCGTTATCAGCCAGAGTGTGAAGCAGCCCAACATCTCAACCAATGATATTTTATAAAGTATAACTTCTTCAGGCCACAGAATAACGCCGTGTCGTAGACCGAAATCAAATCTTGTGAGTATGCAAGTCTATCTTTTAACCTAATTTCCTCAGGATTTTATAGTGGCGTTGTGCTGACTCAAATATTTTTCTCAATACTTACATCAATTAACTGGGGCACACATACACCTTTCAACAAACAACTGTGAAATAAGCTGCCCAGTTTTTCCTAGTTACGTCAACTAAAGTTTCACTGCCAGCACATTCCAGTTTTTTACAAAGAGACCAAGTGATTATCAGATGTTGCGTACATTACATCACCACGTGTTTTGTGAAGTGAGAAATTTACTGTATATATTTTGAGGAATTTGATGCGCAGTTCAGAGACCCTGGTGCTCATGTATATTAAACCTAGGCATATGATATGTAATGGGGGCTTCAGTTTGTTGAGAGTAAAGTCATATGATGTGACTCCATGAGGTTTGGTAGATAAACCAAAACAATTTGGAGGAACCTGCTGCACCCCTCTCTTCAGGGTACGAGAGTTCTTACCTTCTAACACTGATGATGGAATATGCCAGGTTCCACCAAGATGTTGGTACCTATGTGTCAGGCACCACTGCAGCGTGTACAATGAACCCATAATCTTAATACTTTCTACACTGCAAACACAGATTTCACATGCATTTTGTTAGCTTTTAGAGTAGCCCAACATGACTCTTCTAGCTGAAATGGGTCCATAGTTAAGATGTCATGCAAGGAGTTGACTTTTCTTTAAATTCTTGCTACAAAAGATTTATGAGGCTTAGAGGCCTAAAGTTTGGCATTTTCATTCCTTAGGGTGTACAAGCTTGGCAAATTTAAGTGCAGTATGAATGTATGTTGGGAGTTGCACTTTTGTGTGTTAATTTGGTGTGGATTTACAAACTTTGCAAACACCAGTTATACACATATTGTGTGTTTTGTTTGCATTGTGTCCTAAAGTACAGTAAGCAAGAAACCTTATTGGTTGCAATGTTTGTTGTAAGTATAGTATAATAAATATAAACAGTTATAATTAATGTC
>Ga0123355_10021023_pt1 | contig 10439 bp, 13 predicted proteins | sample TergutEmb28metaG_3_FD_89872 | JGI IMG/M metagenome (GOLD analysis project Ga0123355, IMG submission 89872) | Embiratermes neotenicus P1 segment gut microbial communities from Petit-Saut dam, French Guiana - Emb289 P1 | ecosystem: Host-associated > Arthropoda: Insects > Digestive system > Gut ... | reverse complement strand
GGTTTTTAGGCGCGTTCGCAAAATTGCGAAAAGCGATTATTAGCTTCGTCATATCAATCCGTCCTTCTGTCCACATGGAATAACTCGGCTCTAACTGGAAGGATTTTCATAAAATTTTATATTTGAGCGTTTTTCGAAAAACTGTGGAGAAAATTAAAGCTTCATCGTAATCGGACAAGAATAACGGGTACTTCACACGAAGATCACTTGACATTTTTGTTCGTGTCTCGCTAAATTCTTTTTAGAATGAGAAATGTTTTGAGATAAAAGTTGTTATGGAAATAAAAACACATATATTGTGTTCCATAACTCTTTTCGAAAAACGTGCCGTTTATGAGATAATGTGGGAAAACACTGTAGAGTGGGGCAGGGCACAGATGACAATATGGCGCATGCGCGTTGCATGCTGGATAACTAAGGTCACACACACATACACATGCTCAGAATATGTAATAATTACTGCTTTTCCGCTGCAACAATGGTTGGACGAATGCGCCTCATTGTTACGTTTTACGTACATTGACTGTCCTGTATTGTTTTAATATTTACAACACAACGAAATTAATTAGTTTACGGTTGTAAACACTGAATTAGACAAAGACAAATATTTGCCTGAGAGAGGTTATTCTGGTGCTTTCAGCTTACCCTAACGACAGCGATGTTGTTTTTCCAGGAATCATATTTGTTATATCTTTCATGAACGACAATTTATTCAACTTCATGTTTGGTTCTTCCATTATCCAGACAAATTGTTCCAGCCAGAATCGTGATGCTAGATGCAGAAGAACTAGAAAGTTTGACAGAAACGATTACAGAGATTCATGAGTACGGTACAACTGTCTAATTTTCTTATAGCTCCTACATTGTGAGGCTGTAGTGCAAGGAAACACATCTGAAATCAAAGAGAACAGGCAAATTTATCTGTCTTGGGGGTGTCATTAAACAGGTGAACACGTAGCCGTAGTTCAACAATGTGTTTTAAATGGAACAGGCGTGAGTATGTCTGTTAAGCAAGTTTCGATAACACTTGCAAAGGCAAAAAAAAAAAATCCCCCCCCCCCCCTTCCCCCGGATGGAAGGAACTCATTGTGGATCGACCCGACTTCATGGTAGGAACACGCGACTCTTCCAACTTATTAGTGATTTTCTGTACATAAGCGTTTTTATGTAAAAGCATATGGCATGTTATTTCATGAACACTTAACTTAGTTTATAATGTTGTATGTCACAGCAGATTTTATTGCGTTTTTTTTTGTTTAAATACTAACAATCTATCATTTTTATTCAATAACTTTTACTCTCAAATGAATACTGAAAGAGGTGGGCCCAAAAACGTATTTAGACCTTTATGTAATATGGGCGTCAAGTAATGATTTAAAGCTAACGATGCCCGATGGGCAATAACGGTGTGTTACAATCATCGCTACGCTAATTTCCATCAAAATCTACCAAAGAATTAAGTTTACAAACCAGAACTTATTATGTTCTTAAGCAAAGCCGTTCATATAATAAAGACAAACAAAGCAAAATCAAAGCGGCCCGATAAAACTCCATATACAATTTTGCACAATATAGAATTTAAAAACAATCAGTATACTACTGGCTTTAACCCCCCCCCCCCCTTTCCAACCTAAGAAAAGTAAAGAACAGTGTACAGTCGTATACAGGGTTTTGGTGGGAAAATCTGAGGGGAATACACCACTTGGAAGACCCAGACGTAGATGAGATGACAATATTAAGGTGGATCTTCAGGAAGTCGGATGTGGAGGTGTGGACTGGGTCGTTCTGGCTCAGGATAGGGGTAGGTGGCGGACTATTGTGAATTCGGCAATGAACCTTCGGTTTCCATAAAATGCAGGGACTTTCTTGATTAGCTGAGAACCGGAATCTGCTCCATTGAGTAAGTAATTGAATATACTGCTAAGTAAGGACAAGCATTTTCACTTGTAACTTGTCCCTTTTGTCACACTGAAGTGGACATTTTGGCGATATTTTCGAACGATAAATATCTTGATAATATTCTCTCACCCATCAACACAGTGGACTGCTGTAATTTCCCAGTTTTCGTTCAAGATGGAATCTCCACAAACGTGAAATCCGAAACATTGCAGAGACGGCTGAAACAGGGAACATCACATCACTTGGCAAATAACTAGATTTTTAGCTGTAAGATGGAAGACATTATTCTGTGAGAATGGAATGTCTCACATCGATATTATAAAGATCGCATCTTCTGACAATCTTCAGACGAATTTGCTGCCTTCATCTTTATAGTCAACATCTGTCTCCACCATTAGGGTTCCGATATCAGGACCCTCATGAAAGAGACGGAGCTGATCTCTAAAAACGTAGGTTTACTTGGACCAACCGTCGTGGTTGTCAGCCCGAAAAGATTTTATTGGATTACCTTGAAGACCAGGGGTACACAAATTCCGGGTGCCAGGGGGCCCGAGCGACTGTATATTGTCGGTGGCGCTTAGTACGTATGAGTCTTCAGTATGGAACTTGCTTCATGTCACAGTCTAGCCCCTAGGATTTTGAGGAGGTACCTAGTTTTTTTAGAAAACTTGTGCGCCTCCTTTTCTAAACAAATATCTATGATTATCATGGAAGAGATAGGTTCCTCTGAAACGTCAGTACGCACGACACGGCGTCACGATCCTGATAACAACCATTTACAAAGGATTCTGAGCCAAAGGCAATCAGCATCCTGCTAACTTAATGTGCATTTCATTCGAATTTCACCACATTTCCTAAGAATTTATTTGGTGCAGTACGATCCTCCCCTGTACCCTGGTGTTGTCATGTTTACATTCGCTTAGTTTTTTCTGCGCTTTCGTTTTCTGTAAATACAGTATAAGAAATAAACGCCAAATTAAAGTATAAAATTTGGCATGGTGCAGCAAGCCAGTAAAGAAACTGGAAAATATGTCTATGTATCTTAATGTCACGAAATGGAGCTAGGGCCGATCCTAGATAGGTGGCCGCCACGGGCAGGCTAATAATTTGGCTTAGGAGGAGGCTGACAAATTTTTGAGGGTGTGTGACAAATTTTGAGGATCATTTTAGGAGAAATACTTTCGCGTGTGGAAACCTGCTTTTACTACCCCCTTATTTGCGAGTGTTCCATTGACGTCATGGCGCCCTGGTCAATTGCCGTGCTCGTCCGCTTCTCCGCCCGGTCCCAAATGGAACAATGCCCAAAGTCATGTCACATGACCATTTGGCAGCAAGACTCGAAGGTTCAGCACTGATGATGCCAAAACTGGCCATTTGACAAGTTTCCGAGCCAGTTTCATATACCTCACATTCCCGCAGTCTTTTTCCCAAAGATCCGTTGTAATATTATCTTCCAATCTAGTTCTCGAAATTCGCAGCCAATCCTCCGGCAAAATTCCCTACTATTTCCTTGTCTTCCTGAACCGAACTCACCGTTACCTTTTCGAGTTCACTACGCCAGCAGTGTAGTGTATCATCATTGCACAGCGCTCTTTCTTGCGGTGCTCATTCCTGGCGTTGAATAATAATTCCTGTATCAGGTTTTCGTTTTGAGACATTTTCGTCTACAATAGAAGGCCAAGTTCTAAAACCATAACTATCTACAATCCTATTGAAGTTATCATCCCTCATCAACTGCTTTCTGTTGTTTATATATTCACACTTCTATATCTTTACCACCTCAAACCATGCCGTAGTAAAGAATTTTCTACTTGAAAAGGCCTAAGTCGTAGGATAGTACTTCGTATGTAATTTGTCAATGTTTCATAATTTCAACTGTTGTTAAAAATACAATTGATAGGAATTCACAATAAACTCGAACACTTTATATTCTGACATATAGTACAACTGCTGGCCCCATGTATGTACATTATTAGAAACAAAACGAAATGTTAAGAATAGTCCCACACAAAGAGATATTAAGGCAGGAACGATGACGCTTCATCACTAACAACTTCCAGATATTAGATTCAAGAAGGTCGCCATATGCTGGCGAAATGATTCGCACAACGGACAAGATATGTGTTCAGACTTGAGACTGAAAACCCTCAAGAAAATCAATTTCAATTCCACAAGAGTGATGGGATCATAAATATAATTAAGAAATTAGGACACAGATTATGACGATGTGGATGACATGTAATGGCATCAAAATAATTTCCACAGGTGAGCCTCCTCCTCCTCCTCGTCTTCTTCTTCTTTCTCTTCTTCCTTTTCTTCCTCTTCTTCTTCCTCTTCTTCTTCCTCTTCTTCTTCTTCGCCTTCTTCTTCCTCTTTTTCCCCTTCTTCCACCTCTTCCTCTTCTTCTATCTCTTCTTCTTCCTCTTCTTCTTCTTCCTCCTCTTCTTCCTCTTCCTCCTCTTCTTCTTCCTCCTCTTCTTCTTCCTCTTCCTCTCCTTCTTCTTCTTCGTTTTCTTCTTCTTTTTCTTCTTAGAAAGCAATGCATTCCAATGCGGACCATTGCCTCCTTAATGGACTTCTCCCAGTCAGCTCTGTTTTTTGACCCCTCTTTCCAGTTTTTAATTATTCATCTATTAATATCTATTTGTACAGAGTTTCACCATCATTTTTTTTTTTCGTTCATTTAGTCGACATCCTGGTGGATTATTATTAAATACTCGTACTTGACTTACTTCACTGGACATTCTATTAACACGACTAATCCACTTCAACCGACTTATTCTGACGGAGGAAAGTACATATAAATCTAGATTAGCCTTTAACGATACTTAATCCACCAGATCTAGGTGAGCCTTTAACGATGTTTAATCCACGAGTTATTTTACCCGAGAATCAGTACTCATCTGACTAGGATATTCTCCCGGTTCAGCATCAATTCCATTGATAATACGATTGTGTCTAATGAGTGGAACTCTTCGGCGGACCGACCGGCCTACCAACACAAAAGTACGTACACAGTTTTAATTTTGGTCGACCTTAAGAAAATTTTATGATTTTATTTAAAGACGCGAAGTTCATTACTTAACAGTACGAAAGGGGTCGCGATCATGACTACTTACATCACTATGACATGTAACAGAATGATTAAAAAATACACGCTACTGATATTGTATTCTATTTTAAGGCGTGTTTTACTAAGCAAAAAGAGAAAGCCTTATGTGAAGGCCATGTCCATCCGTCCACGCTTTCGTTTGTGACCTAGCATGAAAGACTAAAACCCTTGGCTGGGCTTTCATGAAATTCGATATAGGAGCTCTTTACAAAAGATGTCTCACAAGCGTGAATTTCGTAAAATTGTTGTCATGAAAGCCATACTCTATTTAGGGGGTAAATGAATTTCTGCCTGTACTTTCCAGCCCATTTTCCGATTTGGGTGAAATCGGTATGCGATCTGCACACAGTGCAGTTCAACATTTCTGAGGTTCGTGAAAACCGGTGCAGGGAAGGCCGTACTTTTCAGAGTTATAACTGAAATTACACTTCCGCTTGTACCGCGAGTTGGTACAATATCTTAACAGAAAAGAACGCCGCGTACTATGTCACGGAGTATATTATTTGCAATCCCTTCAGAAATAGGAAAGGCAGCTAATGTTGGGCAGTATCTGAGAACTGATTATAGAAAGAAAAGAAATTATAATTTATATAATGGTGTGTATTTACAATTACTACAATACTGGAAAACAAAAGAAATTTAATGGCTAGTCTATACTTTGAATATTCGCCTAAACACGACCTGCACAACTTTTTTTTCCTCACTCTATTTCGATAAATAAACAATTTTAGCAACAAATAATTTTGCGCCAATTTCATTTTTCTCCGCACCAAAAAAAAAATAATTTGCTTCCACCATCTAACAGTGACAGCAACAAAGAGTAAATCACATACATCGAATGAAGCAAAAATCAAAACTTGAGGGTTGTTTGACCGTGCATATTCCTCATGAAAGAATGTGAAATGCCAACTTGATGCAACGAGGTAATTTTATTGATGTATTCTTAGCTCTACATGTTTCGGGCGCATACGCCCATCATCAGGAGCATTAGATGTTGAGTCGCAGCGTATGGTTTTCTGCTCCGAGTTTGCGGATGGATGGTGGTCTTGAGAGCCGCTGTGTAGGGTGTGTGTACGGTGCGGACGGTGCCACCTGTATGGACTACCTCACTGCACGTTTGCATGAAAACGCTAAGGAAACCCATGAGAAGGCTCAGTCAAGGTATAGCTAATACACCCCAACGTCGAAGCAGATAGCTTGCGAACGTTACAACAATACGCACCTCCGATACTCCCTGTAACCAAAATGGCCAGAAGTGCAACTGTTTGCAACATTTTGTAAAACCGCACCTTGCAGTTGTCGGACTGGTGTAATCTGATATTGGTCACCATTTTATATACTACAACATAGTGTACGATCATCGGAGATCGCTTTAGAAATCCCATTGACTTCCACCTAAATGTAAAAATAAAGAAAGTGAGGTGTGATTGATGGAGCGTCGTTTTTTGAAATATACTTTCTCTTCATGCCATGTCTTTGACGCTGTGGATAACATGACTGCATATCGCAAAGCACATACAGGCTTGTTTTCTTCGATTTCTTTTAAATGCGGCCTTCAGCCTGCTATCATGTAACTGATAGAACTGTGTTGACTGCTTTTGAAATGTGATGGCACACGCGCAGAAACCAGATATTGTCTTTCGGCGAAACGAACGAGTCCATTTAAATCGGCAGGAGCCTTAGTTCAGTCGACTACTGGCAGCCGAGGTGTGCGCTTCAGCGGTAGTAATGGTAGTAATGGTGGATACACCATGTTCCAGAGGTGGTGTGAAGGGTACTGGCTACCCCCTCCATTCGGCAGTTTCCCCTTCACTTCCCCTCCCGTGCGTCACCGTGTGCCATCACGTTTCAAATGGACTCTACCAACGAATAGAATTGTCTGCTGACCACGTCTAATTCGATAGAATTTTCTGGTGACCGTCCCTACGTCAAAGGTGCTACTTGAATATTCTTATAGCCTGCAGTAGTTAAGGAAAGATAATTCACGGCATATATTATATACCTTTATTCTTGAAAATTTCTGGACCAAAGTTGGTTTTAAAGTGTTGTTTATAATTCCCAGTATCTGAATAAATTTTGCTAGTTTTTGTTAAATATCCTTTTCATTTTCATAGGAAATTTCATTGCCGAGATGTTTAAAATTCTTTACTTGTAAACGTGTGTTTATCCTCAATGATTTTAAATCTTACTGGGTCTTGTAAATTTTATTAAGTTCATGCTCTATAGAACATAAGAAATGTGGCTATTAAATGACAAGACTGTGCCTGCAGCTCCTGCCTCAGACTCTTAATAACTGATAGAAATTTTAAACTGTTAATAACTGATAGTAATAGACTGTTTCCCAAATAATGATATTGTTAAGATTGTGAAGAACAAGATAAAGAAATATGTACTTTAAAACTTTCATTTGGTGTTTTAAACATGTGCATATTAACACTTTATAGAGTCCCTTCGGGGAATGTTAGCAGCTTTTTACTCAACTTGGACACTATGCTTCAATTATTATATACTCCTACTCTACACATCATTATTTGTGGGGACATAAACATCAATTACCTAATGGAAAGTGACAAGAAAAACCAACTGGACAATTTATTACTTCCATATAACTTAACTAGCATTATTAAATTCCCAACAAGTGTTCAAAATACCTCTGTTACTACAATAGATATTTTTATTGATATATCTCAATTTGGAAGTTACACTATAACTCCTATTTTCAACGGTTAGTCTGACCAAGATGCCCATTTATTAATGATTAGCACTGATTATTCCCACATGCCTAAACAAAAACCTAAAACCATCAGGAAAATTAATAAAGACATGATATCTGGCTTTATTGTTAAACTAAACAATTAATCCTGGGATACCATCTTTCACAATGATGATGTCAATGCTACTGTTTAATTCCTTTTTAAATATTGATTTAAGGATCTTCTATTTCAGCTTCCCTCCGCAAAGAGTAATAAACAGGAATAATGATGATAATAATAATAATTGGATCACTTTAGGCATCAAAAGTCATATAGACATAATAGGGAATTGTACTTAGCATACAGAAATAGTAATAATCTGGAATTAAAAAGGCATGACCAAGTACACTGTAAAATTTTGTCTAATGTAATTAAGGAGGCAAAAGAGTATATTATTATAAAAATAAATTTAAAATCAAACAATAAATGTAAAACTATTTGGCATATCATTAAGAAGCTACCTAGTAAACAACATTCTAAAGTTGATATACAAGAGCTAATAATAGTTAACAAGATAAAGTGGATGCCCTCAATAACTATTTCTCATCTATAATTGATAAAATAAGTAAAAATAATGCAGATAATAAATGACGAAAATCTTTCTACTTTTCATTACTATCTAGAACAAAACTACATTCATCCCTCTTCACCTTTAGTTTTTAAAACTTTTTCAACCAAAGAAATTACGTCTATATATCTATATGGCTATGATGAGATTTCTAATAAACTATTAAAAATAGTGCCACTTATGTGTTCACCATTAACTTATATCTGTAATAAGTATCCTTCCTCACCTTTAGTTTTTAAAACTTTTTCAACCAAAGAAATTACATCTATAATAAAATTGCTAAAATCAAAAACTTCTCATGGCTATGATGAGATTTCTAATAAACTATTAAAAATAGTGCCACTTACATGTTCACCATTAACTTATATCTGTAATAAGTCTATCTTGTCAGGAATTTTTCCTGATAGTTTGAAGTTCACAATTACAAAACCTATATTCAAGAAAGGAGATACACTGAAAGTAATAAATTATAGACCTATATCATTATTGATGTCTTTCTCGAAGGTTTTTGAAAAAGCTTTGTACGTGGTCGGACAATTTAGTTCGCGAACTCGCCACCGTGTGCTTGTTGTGGCAGCACTGGATGGGTTGATGACGTTGACATATCAGCGTTTCACAGCTGTTGTTGTTGTTGTTGATATATGGCAGTGTCTTTCTGAGTGGCATTTATTACTGTCTGCGTGTGTTTTGGTGTGCCGCTGCGAGAATGTCGGAGCTTGAATTAGAGCAGCGAACGAACATTAAATTTCTTGTTAAATTTGAAAAGAGTGGAAACGAAATCAGAGAGATGTTAGTGCAAGTTTACCGGATCTAGCCCCCAGTGACTTTTTTCTGTTCCCGAAGATAAAGGAAATATTGAAAGGAAGGCATTTTGATTACATTAATGTCATCGGGAATAATACAACGGCAGTTCTGAAGGCCTTTCCACAAAACCATTTCCAAAATTATTTTGAAGTGTGGACTAGGCACTGGCATCGGTGCATAGCTTCCCAAGGGGAGTACTCTGAAGGCGATCACGGTGGTATTCAGCAATGAGGTACGTAGCACTTTTACCGCGATGAGTTCGCGAACTTTATTGTCCTACCACGTATATTAGAATGACTGAATATTCTTATAGTAATACGTTACTACTGGGAAATCAGTTTGGTTTCAGAAAAGGCGTAGCAACTGAAGATGCCATTTTTAAATTAACAAATGAAATTTTAAACGCTTTAAATAATAAAACAATGGCTAGTAGTATCTTTTGTGACATGGAGAAAGCTTTCGACTCTGTTAATCATAATTTATTACTGTCTAAACTACATTTTCATGGAATAAGTGTTAAGGCTAAATTATTACTCAAATCTTATCTTCAAAATAGATATCAAAGAGTATAGGTAAAGTTCACCCTCGAACAGGCCATGAAGGCCCAGAGGGGGAGTAGAGTTATAGCCCTACTCTTTCCTTAACCTTGGTGCTAGATGAGGGTGTGTGGTCAACGCCACGCGCCGGCCGCTTTACACCCGGGAAAAGACCTGGTACCCATTGTACAGGAGTCCGGGTGGGCCCCAGGGCCGGTCTGGACGGGTGCGGAAAATCTCGCCCCCACCGGGATTTGATCCCGGACCGTCCAGCCCGTAGCGAGTCGCTATACCGACTGAGCTATCCCGGCCCGATATCAAAGAGTTCAAAACGTTCATTCGTACCTTAATTTTAACAGTCTCAAAATTGACCAAAATAAAATATAGGATGCTGCAGGGTTCAATTTTTGGTCCATTGTTATTTCTAGTATACATCAATGACTTACCTAAGGCCGTAGAACACAAGGCTATAAAGATTTTTAGTTTGCAAAGGAGGCTATTAGAATTATGATGGGTTGTAGTAATAGTGACTCACATAGAAAATTGTTTTTTAATTTAGAAATATTACCACTCCCATCCCAATACATTCTTTCTATTCTTTTTTTGTGAAAAGAAATAGGAATCAATTTCTGGTCAATTCTGAGGTACGTAGGTGGGTCCATAAGTTTCCGGCCTGACATACAAAGACTGCGCCAAATGCAAAATGCTCTGAGGGATATATAGAGCCATCTATTGTGAGGTTACTGTATCAGTTTCAGGTGGCTACG
>Ga0123355_10021022_pt1 | contig 10439 bp, 10 predicted proteins | sample TergutEmb28metaG_3_FD_89872 | JGI IMG/M metagenome (GOLD analysis project Ga0123355, IMG submission 89872) | Embiratermes neotenicus P1 segment gut microbial communities from Petit-Saut dam, French Guiana - Emb289 P1 | ecosystem: Host-associated > Arthropoda: Insects > Digestive system > Gut ... | reverse complement strand
TGTTTCTGTGAGAATTGTTGAACTTACTGACAAAGTACCGTATTATGTTTCTGTGAGAATTGTTGAACTTACTGACAAAGTACCGTATTGTGTTTCTGTGAGAATTCCGTTCTTGTTTGATACTTTTAAAATTGAGGTCTATCTGAGTAATGCTTAAAATTTCAATAGACGGTACTACACAAATTATTATTATTAGTGAATTAATTAGTCACGTCGTCTCATAGCAAAATGTGTCGTCTGTATTGTGTTCTTCTTCAGACGAAACCAATGAATACAAATATATGAACATAGTAAAATGTATAAAATTATAAAAGTTACGTGTCAATTTGCAATAAGATCTCAACTTTACTATTGTTTTATAACAAAAATTGATTTTGTTATTGTTTTGATACTTTTCGGGTTCATCCGAAGGCGACTTACAATGGTCGAAATAAGTGGTTATGACGTTATGTGACTAATTGCTTTAATAAATATAAAAAATTGTGTTTACCTTGTGTAGTACCGTTTTGCATTATTATAAACAGCACAATAGGATGCCAACCGTCAACATTAAAATGAAAATTTCAGTTCTTGTCTCCACTGCAAAGAACAAGAAATTAATCATGTTGAGGGAAAGGAACATTGGCCATTCCCAGAAGCACACGAAGACATACACATATGCCCTGCAGAGTCTGTGGACCAAGAGCATACTTCATTAATTTAAAGTTTGTGTATATATATATATATACACACACATATATATATATATACACACACACACACACATATATATATATATATATACGTTGAAGCAATCTCTGTGAGGCTCCCAGGACTTCTAGATAATTGCCACTTGAAGGTGGTAAGGTCGTCAGCCCTACGCACCGGCCGCCTGTACTCTCAAGAGATACCCTTTTACTCATTTCTGTTAGGGGCTCAGTCGGCTCGAGGGCCACAGTGCTGCTGGACATATTACGCAATTGAAAAATCTTAATTACCCCATCGGTAATCGAACCCTCGACCTTCCGGCTTGTAGCGCAGTGCTTTTATATGTATATATTATATGTATAAAATATATAATGTGGGCCGGGTAGTTCAGTCGGTATAGCGACTGACTACGGGCTGGACGGCCCGGGATCGAATCCCGGTGGGGACGAGATTTTCCGCCCTTCCAGACCGGCCCTGGGGCCCACCCAGACTCCTGTAAAATAGGTACCGGGTCTTTTCCGGGGGTGAAGTGCGGTCGGGGCGTGCTGCTGACCACTCACCCCCTTCTAGTGCCGCGGTCATGGCCACACCGGGCCTGTAACGGGAACACTTTACCTTTTTTAAATAAAAAATATACATATAATATCTATATATATAATAACCACAATGCTTGACACAAGTAAATGGTAATTTGCGTGAAACAGAAACATGTTCATCCCCTGTATTCCATTACAGCAAGTTTTATTGTGTAACTAGCGTCGATTTATTTCGAAACGTGGCTGCAGAGGATCTTTTGCCCTGCGCTAACGCTTGCTGTAAACTTGTCTGCATTTGCCGATCGAACATAAATACCATAGTGCTGACCGATTGGAGACAGCATTTTCGGCTACGCAGTAAATTTCAATGTAAATACTGCATACAGTAGCAAATGTAACTTCACGTTACCACCTAAAATTCGTTCAGTTACTCTCGGCTCGAACATAGGTTATACTGACCGAGGTTTTGCTTTTCTTCGGTTCCTCCAGGCAATTCACAATACTGTACCAAAACATGACACGAATGTCTGCTCTTATACGCTTTCCAAATGATTACTTCCAAATCGCTGTACATTTTCACGACAGAGAATCTTAGCTTTTGAAGTCGATTTTACGTAAAAGAAGAGTGACTAAACCAATTAAATCCATCAAGTATACACCATCTAGTTACCAACTCAATGTACATTCTTAAATTAGTGAAGGTAAGATAAATCAGTCCATTACAGGCCCGAGGTGCCCAAAGAGTTCCAGGAAGTTAAGGTTCCTAGATTACGTGACAATGGCCCAGAATGTTGGTAAGGATGTCAGCCTTACTCACCGGCCGCTTTTACGCCCAGGAAATACTCCTGGTACTCATTTCCGTTACAGGCTGAGTCGACCCCAGGGCCATAGTGCGATCGGAAGGATTATGTCAATGAAAAATTCCAATGACACCATCTGGAATCGAACCAGTGACCTTTCGATTTGTAGCGCAGCACCTTAACTACTGTGCTACCGCGGTCCCCTTTCTTAAATTAGTACAAACATTAAACAAGCTTCTCCATGGTGGGTGTGTACTGTACCATCTTGTAGAAGCGTGTTTAACATTCCTACTAATTCAAGACGGCACATTTAGTTGGTAGGGATACGCTGTTATAAAAAATGCACAGAACGGACAAATTTACAATAACCTCATTAAGTCCATTTTTGGAAAGCTAGCAGTTCCTCAACCAGTCCGCAAATCACCCGCATTTTGTGGAACCTGAAAGTTCATAACCATGTTCACACACACACACACACACACACACACACACACACCAATTATCCCTATTCTCAGCCACATAAATCCAATCTGCCTCAGCCCATCTTATTTCTGTACTCTTCATTTCTATATTATTATCATTCTACTTACGTATAGGTTTCCCAATTGGTCTCTTTCCTTCATGTTTCCCCACCAAAATCCTGCATGTATTGTATATTGGTGGTATTGTATACGCTATTTACTCCCATTGTTTGATGTATGCTTTCTTAATGATTCTCTTTTGTAAAGCACGCTAAATATATCACAGAATAAGAAACATCCAGTAGGTCTACAGCGTAAATTCTCTAAATAGCATGCAACTGTTATGTCTTTTGTTTTACGCAACGTACTGCTGGAACGCGTGTTACATAAATATCAATAAACAAGTCTTCATCCGTTTTATTGTTAGTTCCTTACAAATACCCAGTTCCCTTCTTGTTTAGGCAAATGTCATTCTGTGTCTAATGTAAGAATGGTTGCTGGGTTCAAGGTTAAGGCCGCTGAAGTGCAGAGTGCAACGTGGAAGACACCTCACACGTGCGGTGTCTATAGATTGACTAATGCGTCCCGTGGGTCAGTGACCTTATTAATTTTGTGCCCAAATTCATATTTGTGGAGCAGTAAGACCCAAGCAATAGGTCATGCAAAAAACACAAAGCAGTAACCTGGTTCCCACTTCTTGATAAGCATTTAATTTCTAGTCCATACGATGTAGCATTGTAGCCTTCAATGGACTTCACATTATTTACCACTTTGTGTAAAAAATGGACCATATTAATAGTTACAGATTTTTCGAAAATAAGTCGCCACACTTAAAACTAATTTACGTTCACCACAATTTGTAAAGAAATAAATATCGCCTTATTTTATTTAAAGAGGTCCTGGGTTCATATCTCGATCCGAAGATCAGCTAGCCTGAAAATTGTTGTCCTTTCCCTCAGTCCCTTAGTATAAATGCCGAATTCGGGCCTCCAGTAACTCTAGACTGTTCCTGCCACACCCACTCTAAGTCTTTATTCACTAATCATGCTAAGTTACATCAAATATACATAAATGATCTAGATGTTGACAGCACCTGTACGTAAAGTAACAAAACACAGCACAATCATAACCTGTCGTCTATTGCTGCGCTCAAAGCAGGACATAATACATAAGTATGCACTTCGTTGTTTTTTCTTGGCGCAACAGCCCCTACGGGGCCAGGGGCTCCTCATTATCGAGGTTTCACGAACACACTCAGACGCACAACACTCGTCAGGATTCCTCTGGACGAAGGATCAGCCCGAAGCAGAGACCTCTACCTAAAACCATACACAACACTCACAACAGACAGACACACATGACCCAGGCAGGATTCAAACCCGCAATCCCAACAAGCGAACGACCGCAAACCCACAAACCCCCAAGATGCTACTGGGGTCGGCATACCTCACAGTAAACATGCTGCCTCTTTATTATAAAGGTTAGGAAGTCTGTTTAGGAAATTAAACGCTATCTGTCCCGAGAATAATAAAAAGCCCATTTCTGTTGGCGAAATGCAGAGTTGGTGGTTCAGATAACAACCACTGTGCCTGAAAGGGACAAAATTTATGGAGCAATTTTTAAATTCTGGGCACTCCAAAGAAAAGAGATGCAAATATCCTCGATATTATAAGCCATCAGTCCGAAAAAGAAGAAGAGGAAAAATGATTTTTTTTATCAATAGAAGAAGAAAGTAGCCGAAACCAACAGTGCCGATGAAAGTGTTGATGAATGACGTCACTATAGCTTTCAATTTTTCGCCACAGGTTTGCAAAGAATATCGATGAGAGAGGGTACTGTCTTCTGGGGTGTAATGCGGAGTACTGCTGCAGATAGGTATAGCTAGATAACATCCACAACGTCCCAGTCATTTTGCATCACAACCTTCACCGCGGGTCTCACAAGATTTACGGTCCTCCTATCTCGGTCAGGTGACTGCAGCGGCTACGTCAGCAGATGAATGCTGGCACATCCGCCGCTCTGACTGCAGAAACTCACTGATCTACGCGCGCCCTTCTGACTTGTGACATCAGCCTAGGCTCCGTAACGTTACCTGCGCCTCAAGCTGGAGACTTTGTGGAAATACTCCTGCTACAGGTAGGTAGGTAAGTAACTAGGTACTTATCATCTCGGGCGGAAATATTCTTCGGTACCTATCGTGTGCCAGAAAATGTCTGCCTCCAGTTACTAATCTACAAAAGCATATCTTGTCATATCCAAGAAGGCGGCAATCTTCAGTCACTTACCTACCAAGCTTTACGGCGTTACATCCCAGGAGATAGTACACGCTAAAAGCAAGAATTACGTCTCAAACAGCGATTATGCCTTCTCAGCAAAGAGTGTTTAAAGCGATGTGTTCTTCCGCCTGGCCGAAACTACTGACCGGAGTATGTACAGTAAACATGGTGGCGGCCCGATTTAATATTAATCCGAATCGGTCGAGTACTAAACTTGTACTTTATAACGCCAAATAATCGACCATTTTTATGTACTTATCAAACTTCTCACTGAAAACTAGGGCAATGGCTAACTCTAAAGCGCGGGCCGTACCAAGTTACACAACGTTGCCCGGAAACAGTTCCAGATGTGTGAATTACAATTTGTTTCACTCAATCAGCTATTTGGCTTGCATTTCCTCAACCTTCAGCAATTACTCTGTTAACTACTAAGAATAGGGCCCACGTTTATAAGACACTTTGCACTAAAACTAGTCCAATTGATAACCTTCTAATATCTGACAAACAATATTATATCTGAAAGACCCTTCGTGGGACACGCTGTGTTTAATGCAACTGAAATCACGCTGCGATCCTGCTGTCACTAGCTAAGCAATAATAAACTCCATATAATTACCAGGGGGTCGAGGTTTCTACGTTGTATTCGAGGGGCTTCAGATTCAAATCCCTGTTTCAATACCTGACGTACTAACGTTTTCGTGGTCTTGCTCAGTTTCTCCACGCAGGTTCCGGGACAATACATGCACCTACAATTATTCCATAACAAATTCTACAGAAATTATTTCTAATTCATTAACATCCACCATTCGACTGCAGTCAGAGGTAATGACCCTTTAAACGCCGAATTAAATCTCATCTGCCATCTGCTGACATTATTAGCTCACCATATTCTCCACGTTGGCGGGATAAGTGTCAAATAATACATCTGTGACGATTCAAGATTTCTGGGATGTGACGCCGTGCAGGTACCAACAGTTCGGAGGAGTTTGCTGCGAACATCTTCGGTGTATAATTTCAGGGCTTCCGCCGCGAAACAGATGAGAACTACGGTCTTCTGGAATATTAGGCAGCGGAGAGGGCTAAGGAGGGGTATTTGCCGTGTAATAGTCAGGGAGGGTAGCCACTCCTCGTTGCGCTATAGTCCAGAGGAGCGCAGTTCTCATCCCCAGCGTAGTTCACTCTTCTTGGATTACCCTGCAGATGGAGGCATGCCTCTTCGAAACGTCGGTTCCAATATACCGATGTAGAGAATGTCATAAACCAGGGGATTAGAAAAAATCTCAAAACTCGTACAATAAATTTATATCTGCAATAGTCAGTAACAGTAACACGAAACAAAGGGGCGCCGCCTCTTCCCCTTGCCTTCATCTTTGGGTCACCTCCCAGGATTCTTACGATGTGGTGAGTACAGTCCGGAAAGTGTGACTCACCTCGAGCGTCTGTCTGAGTGTAAGGTCGGGGAAGAAGATGTCCTGCTGCAGCACGTAGCATATCTTCCGCTTCCATCGTTTACTGAGCCGTTCTCTGTTGAGACGGATGCTGCCGGAGTCCAGCTTCACGCGTCCGGACAGACAGTTGAGTAGCGTCGTCTTCCCGCAGCCTGCAACCCACAACAGAGCTGACCCTTACATTTAGCCCAAGAAAACAGCGCTTCTGTATGAGTCGCGACACACTGATGCGTCGCGAGCAGATGATGGGTGTGTAGCGAGAAATTTGACTATTCGCAACACGATTCGCTAGATAGAGACTAAAACTATGGCACTGTGGATCGCTGAACGGCATAAATTGAGACTCCTATGTGGTGGGAAGGGAAAAGCTTTCGGCTCTTGTGCCTGTGCGTCATGTGCAGTCGAAGCACCGCATAGCTCCCGAAGCGACGCGACATAAAAGTAAACTCATATTCATATTATTGTACGAGTCGTAAAAGGCATATTTTACATGCCCCTGGTAATGGGCGTATACTGAAAAAGAAAAGTCACGGAGACTGCAAGCCGTTCTCTGATTGGTTCTTTTCAAGTTTCATTAAAGTTTGGTTATTCCCATGACAGTGGGTCGCTTATGTGGACGCCATTCTTCAAGCATGTTACTGCAGGAAAAAATTGACAACCGCTGCAATAACATATCCAAACATACGTGAGCCTTATTTTGGGCCCACTGAGTGTACCATCAGCAAACACCAGAGCCTTCCATTGGGTCTAATTAGTCTAGTCACACCACACGTGATTCTCGTTTCTGGCCACTCAGTCTAGTCTAGCACAGTCCAGGCTTACTTTGAGCCCGTCACAAAACTGAGTATCACTCGGACCCACCCAGTCCAACTAAACACACGCACACACGCACGCACATACACACACACACACTTGATCCTTGCTTTTGGCTCACAAAGTCTACCAACAACACAGCTGAGTATCGCTTTGGGTTCACTCAGTTTAATCGCACCACTGAATCTGACTTTGGGCTCACTCATTCTACCCACAGAACATTTGAATCTCTTTTTGAGCCCATGCACGTCAGTATACTAGTTACACAAACTTCAGCCTTATTAGGCCCATACAATCTCTACACTAGAGGATCGTACGCGTTCACAGCCTTACGCCTAATTCCACGTACGACAATTAACCCTTTCAGGTCCAGTGGTTACTTTATTGCACAGGTAAGTTTCACATTAAAAAATTCTACGTTCTGCCCACAAAATACGTTTATGCGTTTTGCGCCGTTCTCAGAATAAAGTACCGATTATTCCTCTATGAAAATAAACCGAGTTCTTTTTTAAGCCAAGGCGAAATATATTTACTGTGAGTCTTGAAATCAGCCTTCAGTTATAATTCAGGTGAATCAACTAATCAAATCCTTCCTTCAAGTAAAACGCTTCTCTTTGTTACTAACCTCTCCCGTGTAACGTACTGAATGAAACGGAGCAAAGTCCTGTGTCCTGCGCTTTACCGTAACCTACTACATCCGTGAAATGATACGTAGGAATTTCGGCTGAGTGCCTACTTTATTCTAAGGCGCCCTTTCAACTTCTAACATTAATACACGGTCGAATGAGATGAGAATACTGTGACGTATCTCGGATAAGTAATTGTTTTGAATGGGAGGGATTGGTGAATAATTATTCAAATACCACGCCAACATTCATGTGGACAGTTTGAGGAAAACCATGACCGACTTCAATCACAATAGCTGGTAATCCGAAGAAGCTCCAAATTGGGCGTCTCCCAGATGTATTACCGCTAAAATAACCTGACTGGTTGTGAGGGAACATAGCAAGTGGAGGGATGACTGACGCACGCACGCACACGCACACACACACACACTGTCGGCACAATTCGAACCCTCGACATGACTTTCTTTTGATAATCTTAACACTGGTGCAGGGTCTTACATGCACCCAGTTGCTGCCGATGTCAGGCCACTGAGCCGTAACCACGCTCAGCGTTCCACATTACAGTTTTTAAGGACGCAATCCCGTTGTGTTGTGCACAGTAACAAAAAGCGGAAAACAGTACCGTCATCACAACTGTTATTTCGTTATAAATTACTTGTTTATTTATATAATAGCAACTAGTTTCAGCCTTAGGTCATCTTCAGGCGAAATCACGAGCTAAAAATATCAAAATGTGTTTTAATACTGAGAGCAATAACGAAGTAGAATACAGAATACCACGGGAACTATGACTAAAACTTAAATACGGAAAAGTCCAGCTAAATATATCTATAACAAAACTGACTTCGCAAAAAAAACTTTGAGCTTTTATTGTCTCCACAGCTCTTACCTGATGACTTTATACACTGCTGTTTTGTAAATACCTTTAAAAAAGGTAAATCAGTCCCATTACAGGCCTGGAGTGGCCCAGAGGGTTCCAGGACGTTAAGGTTCCCAGATTTCATGACAACGGCACAGGATGGTGGTAAGGTTGTCAGCCTTACGCGCCGGCCGCCTTTACCCCCAGGAAATGCTCCTGGTACTCATTTCTGTTAGAGGCTGTTTCGACCCCAGGGCCATAGTGCGATCGGAAGGATTTTATGTCAATAAAAAATTCCAATGACACCAGTTGGGATCGAACCAGCGACTTTCCGATATGTAAGCACAGCACCTTGACCACCGTGCCACCGCGGTATCCTTATGAATACCTTTACAGAGTGTAAGTATGCCAATTCCAACCAAGTATATTATACACACAAATGCAACGGAAACGGCCTTTCTGAATCTTATACCGATTTTGATGCTCTTCACTTATAGTTTCGCCTAAAGAAGCCCTAAGGCCGAAACTGTTTGCGATTGTATAAACAAAGAACTAATCTATAATGAAATGGCAGTTTGTGTTGACGGTGCGGCTGTCTTTCTTTTTTTAGCTCCGTATTACTGCCACAAGCCTCCCCACGTTACGTAATTCGGAGTGGGAGGAAGGGAGGGCAGTCGTCTCCGAACATGACACAACAGACGGGGTGAAAGGTCGCTGGCCTAGACCTTTACGGCACGCTATTCTGACGTCTTTCCTCCACACGGTAGCAGGAAGTCGCGAGGCTGCCAGGAAAGTAACAGCGAGCGTAAACACTGGCAGCTCAGAATACGCTTTGCCTGCCGCTCGTATACTGAAGCGAATATTTGGAGTTAAGTGGGAGGAAGTAACGGGAGAAAACTGCATAATGTTTAGGTTCATATTTGGTCTCTTCATCGCGTATTAACTGGGTGAGCAAATTATGTAGGTTGCGTTGGTAAATTAACGTACCGCGTATGAGAGAGAGGTGAATGCATACAACACTGAAGTCGGAAAACGTTACAGAATGAGACCACTTGGTAAACCTAGAAGTAGAAGAGGATAATATTAAAGAATTAGCGTGAGTGTCTAAGCGTGGACTAGGTTCATCTAGCACAGGGCAGGGAAAACCTTGCGACCTTCTGTGCATAATGCAGTGGTCGTTGGAGACACTAAGAGGGAGAACACCTTCGTTTATGGAGCAAATATGGTCTCCCGAAGGAGGACTCTGCACTATGGGTTAGCTGCAGGTGATGGCTCACCTGATGGGCCCATGACTGCCAGCAGTTCCCCAGGCCGCACCACCCCACTCACATCTCGCAGTATGGGTCTCTTGTCCACTGCAACCGTCACACCACTGAACACCAGCTCCAGAGGGCGCTGTTGGTCCAGACATGGGAAGTGGATCGTTGTGCTGGGGACATTCGACTCTACCCTGCAACACAAATACCAACATATCCTGAAAATAAGTGCGGTAAAAACACGTACCATGATTTTGAAACTAACACAAATTGGATGGAGTGGCGTACAGTACACTGAATTCACATGGCTCAGGATAAGGGATGAGATTGGCTGTTGTCAATAGGGCAATGAACTTTCGAATTCAATAAATGCGGCAAATATCTAGACTGTCTGAGCAACTATCAGCTGCTCAAGAATGACTGTGTTTCACGGAGTTAGTTAGATAACAGGTAGAGCAGAAACGGAACGTGATGGCACACGCGCAGAAACCAGATTTGGTTTTCCAGCGAAACGGACGAGTCCATTTACATCGGCGGGGGTGTCAGTTCAGTCGGCTGCTTGCAGCCGAGGTGTGCGCATCAGCGGTAGTAATGCTGGATAGACCGTGTCCGATACAGTGCACGACTGCTGGCTACCCCCTCCATTCGCCTTTTTCCCCTTCACTTCTCCACCCGTG
>Ga0123355_10021021_pt1 | contig 10439 bp, 3 predicted proteins | sample TergutEmb28metaG_3_FD_89872 | JGI IMG/M metagenome (GOLD analysis project Ga0123355, IMG submission 89872) | Embiratermes neotenicus P1 segment gut microbial communities from Petit-Saut dam, French Guiana - Emb289 P1 | ecosystem: Host-associated > Arthropoda: Insects > Digestive system > Gut ... | reverse complement strand
AGGATTCATGTACAACCTGAAGATGGCTATTGTTAAGAGCCGAAACACGTACTTGTACCTTAGGTAGTAATGTAAATACACCTCTGCGATCAAATAAAGTAAGTTGTGTTAGAGAAGAACATACACTGTACTTTAATTCATTTATTCAACACAACGGGGGTTACGAACCTTATGAAGTGTGGGCAGGTTCATAATACTGGTGGTCAGCATTGCATAATCATCCATCCTGGTTCTGATAGGGGTTGCATATCTAACTTTTAAATCATAAGACAGATTGTGATGATTGCTACGACATGACATGACCTGCAGAATATTTTTAAAGTGGGTTTAGAGGTGTCTTACACCCAGTCTCCCAGCAGGTTGCCTGATACTCTTAAACAATGAAAGTTTCTTTCCATTCTGTTCATACTTATAAAACTCGGACTTTGGAATAAAAAAAAAAAGCAAATGCAAGACATCTTGAACACTCATGTGTAAGTTAGTAAAAAAATGAAGTAGCAAGTGCAAATTGTTTTGTAGTCTTTGTTTCGTAATGGAAGTCAGTGCTTGGCAACCCCAGGCCACATATGGCTAATTTCATATAGTGTGTTAACAAATGATATCAGCTGAGGTTTTCATTTGTGACTCTAATAAGTGGGGGGAGACGGGACAAAATGAGTAAGTTACTTTAGTCTGAACCAGTGCATTATCAGTTGCAGAATTGGAAGGTAATTGAAAACCTCTCAATTTGTTAAGTGTTATATGAAAGTAATGGAGTAACAGACAGTGAACAGTTGATGATATTCGTTCATTGCGTTGATATTACCATTCATATCGTGATGAGCTTTCTAGTCTGTGCAGCTTGAAATGCATTATGAGGGCTGAAGATTTGTTCCTGAGAGTAAAGAAACACTTTCTTTGGAATTGCACTGGGAAGAACTGACAAGTGTCCTAACTGATGGTAGCAGAAATAATATGGCTGTAGTAGCACCATAGTAGGATGAATCTGCAAGGAAGTTATGCGTGTGAGTTCTTGCAATCTGAGGTTTGTTTCACAGCGATATTCATCAAGAGGCACTGTACTTCAGAATCTATCCATTTGAGATGAAAGAAGTTATAAACCCTGTGATTCTAACAGTATGAACTATTTTTCATGCAACAGTTTTAAATGCCGTTCCAACATTTTCTGGAAGAAGTTGGATCAGAATGTGACATTGCTGTCTGCCATGCACATGGTAGTGAAATGGATTCCAAAAGAAGCAGTGTTGGATAGATTTTTCATTTTCAAACTGAAGCAGACATTTTCATGACAGAAAGGGACACAGCTGTATCACAGTCGTATGAGATGGTTAGTGATCTTGCATCTGTTGTGTAACAGCCTGTCTTAATGCAATGAGCACAGAACTTAATGGGAAGGGCAAATTACTGTATGATATATTTTCTGATGTGAAAGCCTGTAAAGAGAAACTTATCCTGCTGTATTGATGGATCAGTAAACAAAATCTTAGCTACTTTCCTTCTGGCAGATTGTTTTTTAATCTTCCATCTCACCAGGTGATCAGCAGATAGTGAAGAACAAGTCCATTGCCTTCATTCAACAGTTTAAGAATTAGTATTTGTCAAGGTCTGTTTGTTTTCACAAGAGAACAAATGAAATCAAAATCCATTTGCCATGGCATAGAACACCTGCAGTGCAAATGCGAATGGATGTAACTGAATTGCGGTATAATGACGCCCTGAAATAATGCTTTCACTGCGGAAAATGTACAGCAGTTTAAGGGAACCTACCTAGAAATTTTAGTGCCATCTAAACTTTTGTGAAGAAATTGTTAACAGTAGTTGCTAGCACTTGCATTTGCAACTAAGTGTTTTTAGTCATGAACTTTTCAAAAAGTGGTATTTGTTCCCAGCTTACTAATGAAGACTTGCATGCTATGTTACGCGTTGCTTCTTCAAGCTTCATGCAGGGACATCCAACCTGAGGAAGTCCAATCAACAGTGTGATGAAAGAGAGTGATGATTTTGCAAACATCTTTATTCACTGAACTGAGGCAAGGATTTTGCTGCAGTAGTACATTTGAAATGTCTTACTTTGAAGTCTCTGAAGTAAATGTATGGGTGTGTGTGTATATCTGCTGCCTCACGATCTCATATTTGGTTCTCAAGAACCACCTGTTTTTTATCACTCTATTCCACCCAGGCAGCCCACATTATGAAGTTGAAAGTTAGATGTTGCCTGCTGGCATCGAAAGGTTGCTGACCCATGATCTGAGTAATTGTACATTTCCAGTGACACTTTTCAGTTTGGGTTAACTTTTTTGTCTGGGAATAGGAGATGTTAAACCTCCACCCCCCACCCCTGCAGAGTATTGTGCATTTGGTGGCCAGATTGTGACTGAGGGTTAATAGTGTTAATATTAAACCACAACCAGCTGGATTGCACAATTAACACCCTTCTAGTAGTAAGGTTCACAGTTAATAAAGGTTAAACTGTAGATCTCCTCAGCTGTGTTCCTGAAATTCTATCTGTGGTGATATCATAGGAAACTTGAAGCAGAATGTGCACTGAAGTAATCCACATATATTGAAGACCTTATGGAGTGAAGTCTGAGACTTTATTTGTGAAACTGTGGAAAATTAACTTCAAACACCATCTCTGAATTGTTTCTTCATCATTAAATGTGTTTTAATAGGATGTAAAATAATTATATCATTATCATATGTGTTTGAATGATAGAATCACCACGCTGAACAGGTCCTATAACTCATGGTAAGTGCAGCGATTGTATGATAAAATTTTGAGTGGTTACTGTGGCTCAGTGTGAATACACTAATAAGTGCCCAGAATCCTTAAAATATGTTGACTTATTTGACTAGCTGAGTGACTGTTACCTATTCAAGAAGGAAAATGTAACATAAATATAATAATTGTAATGTAAATGCATGCATAATGAGGGAACTTGAGCTCGAATGTTATCTGATTTTCTGCCTGCACACATTATATTATAAATTTCTGTTTAACATACTATTTTACTGAATGTCACAGTTGAGTGGTTAACACTGCTCCATATTTTCAGGTTTGATACTGGGTCCAGAAGCAAGCTATCCTGATTGGCATTTTCCCTGTGGCTCTCCTCAGTATTTTATCCAGACAAATGTTGACTTTGTACTTAATGACCACATCCTTTCTAATCTAGTTTTTACAGTCTTCTTCCCATTCAGTTGAGACAATGTTGCTAAGTAAACTCACAACCCTGTTACACTTCTGTGTGTTGTGGTTGAGTGGTTATGACAACTGATTCATATTTAGGATCTATGTCTGGCTGTACATTGTGGGCCACTAGTTTCAAGTTGCCTGTGACATTTAGCAGAAAATGAGGAACTCTGGTAACATTTTGTAACATACCACACATTGAGCCTCAGAAGCTTCTAAACTGTAAAGACAAAAAAATTCGCATTTCTTTCATGTTTTGTTACTCACACTTGAAGCAGTGTTGCCGTACAAGAGTAGCACTGTGTCTGGACATTGGTGCTTTGGGCTCATCATGTTGAGACCTCAGATTTGGTTGCCTCTTTAGTTTCAGCTTCTTTTGTGCTTGATTGTTTTGTTTGAACTACTTGGCTTTATCTACCCATCCATCATAAACTTTATGAATAAATATAAAAGTCGTTTACTTCCACAGACACTTAAAAATCAGTGAATTAAATTAATGAAATTAGAGGAAAATAAAATCTGTTTGTTTAATTCTTATACCACTGCAGCTTGAGCATAACATGTTGAACTGTTGGCTTGAGCCACATATTTTGGGGGCCTTTTCTGTTTATATTTACACACCCATTCGGTATGCTTACAGTTCAAGAATATTACGTAAAACATTGTTTGTGATATACTTGACGTAACAGGTTCTGCTTCTGTCGTCAGGTAAGAGTAAATCCATACTTCACTTCATGAACTTATTGCATGTTAAGGTGACTGTCTGTACAGTAAGGGATGGGTGTATCATCATCTCATATCTCATAGTTTGTGGAGCCATGGTTGGTTGGTTGATAACCTGCTCTGTTCAGAAGAATATAGGTCTTTCATTTTCCTCAAACATATTTTGTTGTTTGTGTATTATTTCTGTGACAGACAAACATGCACACATTGGGTGCAGATGTGGACAGTAGTTTGCCAAGAAGAACACTCATGATCAGAATTAACCAAACTTAAACATAACACAAATACAGGAGATATGTCAAAATCACAAATCACAACTGAAAGGTACCTCAGACAATGGACAATGTTAATTTTAATATTCTTATAATAATTAAAGCATTCCAGATGGAAATAAAATCATAATGGAACAGGTCATCAGCCAACCAAACCTTGTCATGAGCCCCATGTGGCACCTACTACAAGACAAGAAGTAATAAGAAAAGGAACATGTGTTTTTATGACATATATTTCCAAAATGTGTTTGGTCTTGTCCCTCTGCCCTGTGTGGTAGTTTTTTTTATTATTATTTCCTTTGGCTCTTAATTCAGTTTTGTCATTATTTAGAGGGCATATGATCACTATTTACAATTTTTAGGAGTATGGTTCTCCAAGAACTGTTGCTGTTGTCAGGGAATAGAGACTAGCTGGATCTGATTGACCCAGCAGAATGGGTGTCGTAATAATACTGTACTTTTTCTTGATGGTGGAAGCTGAATTAGAAGGAAAGCTGTATTGTCTTTAGTCTCTGAACAGCCATTACTTCTGTCTCTCACTCACACAGACATCACACTGGCCCTAAAATAGCAATTTGATGATCAAAACTAGAGCAATTTCAGGATCTCAAAAGACCCTAATACTTAACACATTAGCATTGTGCTTCAACTTGATTACTTGTGGAACATGTATCTTGATCAGTGTGTTGCAGTTTACTCTGTTTTATTGTACATGTTTTGGAGCCAAGAGAATCTATGGGCTGGATGACTGGGGTTTGATTGGTAGCTAGGGAAGGACCTTTTCTCTTTGCCACTGTGTCCAGATAGTCTGTGAGGCCCACCCTGTCTTCTGTCCAGTGTGTAGCAGAAAACTTGTCCTGGGGCTTAGTGACCAGAGTGGATAGCCAACCACAGGCCTCCATCCAGTGCCAAAATTAAGTTTTCATGGAGTTATGTCTCCACTCCCTTGTACATCTTCATGGTGTGATCCATAATTACATACAGCAAGAACCATACCTTTAGTCTTCCTGTAACTTCTTATCTTTGTAATTTTACAGAAACTGACCAGACAACCTTGACGAGAAATTCCTTTAGTTGTTGAACATGTATGTTTTGTTTTATAAGCAGCAGTGGGGAAATCTACTACAGAACTGTAAGCCAAATGAAATATGTCTTCCCTTTCTTCTCTTGATGGTTTAGTGGTAATGATTAGATTTTCTGTCATATTATACTGTTACTGATTGATTATACTGTTACTGATTGGGGTGGGTATAGTGACTCACTGTAGCTCAGTCGGTATAGCAACTGACTACAGGCTGGCGGTCCAGGATCGAATCCCGATGGGAACGAGACTTTCCGCCCATCCAGACTGGTTCTGGGGCCCACCCAGCCTCCTGTAAAATGGGTACCGGGTCTTTCCTGGGGGTAAAGTGAGGCCGGGGCGTGCTGCTGACCACCCCCTTCTAGTGCCGTGGTCATGGAAGAGTAGAGTTATACCTCTAACCACACCGGGCCTGTAACTGGAAAAATTTACCTATAGTGACTCACTACATGCTGGACGGTTCAGGGTTTGAACCCCAGTGGGCACGAGATTTCATGCACCCATCCATGGCACTGTCAGAGTTAAAGTTACAAATGTAAAAATGATAGTACAGTTTATTTAACAAAATTATGCAATAGGGTCAAATCAAAATAAGTTAAATGAACTAAGCACTGAATTTGGAATCATTGGAATCCCATAGTGGTGTTTGTTCATGAGTTGAGAGATTTGAAGAAGTGGTGCAAAATGTTAAAGGCACTTCTCTTCAAGAACTCAAACGTGAATATGATGATTGTGACATAATGACTGATGCTTGGAGTTCAACCCCAACACATATGGTGCTTTGCAATATGTAACACGGTGAATGTCAGCACATCACTGTGGACTGCATAGACTATTGTTTTTATTTGCATAACAAAATTGAGGCACATTGCACTTCTGCAAAGATGGCAGCATGGCAGACCAAAATTGGTGACAATCTATATTAATCAGAATAAAGGACATTAATCTTGGTAAGTGGAGCAGACAGTTTTATACCATATTATTATTATTATTATTATTATTATTAGTTCTTTGAACAAATTGTTGTCATTGATAGTACATAGAGTAAACAGTAATATCACAATGATTTCAGCCTCTTTACTTAGAAAAGTACAGTTAATATTAAGTATTGCTTGTGCACCATGAGATACTGTGATTTGGTGTTGTCTGTTTGATTAAGCAGAAATATCAGTGAGCAACCTTAACACATTATACTGTTAATATTGACACATTGTGGTGACACTAGGTAATCTGAAATTTCCTCCTTTTTTTTTTCCCAACACCTCTGTTCCCTATGACTGTTAACCTAAATGAATGGGTTGGTATTTAAATTTTGGCACATGGTTAATGGAAAACGTATTATTTGAATAGGAGAAGATTAAATTGTGATATAAATGACATTTTATGGAAAATAAATGTTATTGTTGCCTATATGAATTTTTAGGGGTGCTTTTTTTTTTGCATGTGTTTCCATATGTGAACACAGGTCATTTAGAGGTCAAATGGTTGTGTTTGATTGCTGTAGTATTTTAGTGTTGTTAAACAGGTACATTTCTGTTCTATTTTCTCTCCCTCTCAGAGTAATTTTCTCTGTCCTTGTTTTGTATGTCCAGGCACTATGTTGAGTCCAGATCCTCTTTGCTGTTGGGTGTTACACTTGTCCTATTATATGATGTTTATTCAAGTTGGGGAATGAAACAATTAAGTTCATCAGTTTAAGTAACAGTCTCTAAATTCAACCGGTGGAAAAATTTCTGTTGGGTGTTAGAGAATTGTTATCTGAATTTCATTTCTTTGTATTCTACTGAAGTGCACCTATTCGTACCGAATAATATGGGACACTTGATGTGAAGACACCGTTTTTAATTCAAGTGCAGGGTTATTTGAGGTGGCAAGACACAAAAGGCTGTTTGTTATTAATGGAAGGTATAAGTGCATAGAATGTAATGTGGAAGAAATATGGTTAGTACTGTTCTGCCCATGTTACCCTGAAACTCATTCGTGTGTGAGTGTATATTTGTATGTTTTATTCTTCATAGAGGTTGCTTGGCCTTGGTGATCGGACTGTAAAACGGAAATATTTCATTATAGATCAATGTACAGAAGTAGAATCTTTGTATTGCACTTTGCGATGGAGCACTGGTCATGCAGGAAGTTATGTTTATTATTTATCTGCTATACAGGAGGGCCAGATTCAACAGGTGCCATGTAAGGTGTTTGTGGGTCGATGCACTGAAGAAATGCAGTCTGAAGACTTACGCGAGTATTTCTCCAAGTTTGGCGAAGTCACAGACGTGTTCATACCGAAGCCATTCCGAGCATTTGCATTTGTAACCTTCCTGGATCCGGAGATTGCCCAGGGTTTATGTGGAGAGGACCACATCATTAAAGGTGTGTCAGTTCATGTGAGTAATGCTGCCCCAAAAACTGATCCAAATGGAAGGTCATATGGAGGTGGGGGAGGGATGGGGGTTGGAGGGCCCCGGGGAGGACCTGGTACACGTGAGCCAAAAAACTTGGCAGGCCCCTTCGGTGGGGGGGCAGGTACAGCACATCATTATCACCACCAACATCATGGCGGCCATGGGGGCAGCAACATGGGGGCTGGAGCAGGAGGCTGGAACCAGGGTGGTCCAGCTAATAGAGGCAACATTGACATGCCGAATCTTCAGGCACTAGGTATAACAGGTCAGCCAGGAGCAGCAGGCGGTGGTGGAGCACAGAACATGAATAATCCATTGGGCATGGGAACTTTAAACTTAGGAGCTCTGCCTATGAATCCAGCATTAGTTGCTGCAGCATTAAATCAAGCAGGTTGGGGACTCATTGGAAATTTGCAAGGGAATCAGGCACCTGGAGGTGGAGGGGAGGGCGCTCCTCAGGGATTCGGCAATCCTGCTACAACAGCAGGTTTTGGTGCAGCACCAGCAGGACCTCAGCAAGGGGCAGCACCACCTGCAGCAACAGGGCAGGCAGGGGGTGGGTTCCTTAGCTGGATGAATCAAGGGGCAGCAGGAGGAGCAGGTGACGCTGGTCAGGGTGCAGGGGCTCCGGGGTCAAATGCACCTCAGCAACCTGGTTCATGGCCTCAGAGAGGAAATAAGCAGGAGAGCTTCCTAAAATATGACTGAGTATGATGCTGGGGAAATGCATTAAATTGCATACAACGGTGCTCAATTGTCACTCACTGTGCCATCATTTTTTTTTTTTTTTTTGCAAATTTTTTGACAAAGAGTGAATATTCCGGAAAACATCAAGTCATTCTTAACATGAACTTAATTTTTAATCTTACCCTGTTTTTACTCTTACCATGAGTGATTGAGTGGGTGACATTTGGACTTTGTTGTATATTGTATGTTTGACTCTGAGTGTATTTTAAATGGAGAATGAAGAAACTAAACACTTGAGACACTTTGAAGCATAATAATGATTGATCCCACTATTATATTGTTGACAATTAAGAATTATGTGTGCATCTTTGTAGTGTGTGTTTGGTCACAGTTTTGATGAAGATTATACCACAGACACAAGAGAGATCTTTCAGCATTTCACTGGAACTGTTAATTCAGTTAGAGTCAGGTATAGGGTTAGCTAGACATTTATTTAGTTCATACTGTCGAGACTTTCAAGCAAAAGTGATGGATGAAATTTCTGTAATTTTGAAACATTTCACATTACCATTCTCTGCATTTATTTTTCAAACCTTATAATATCCTGGGAGACAGCATTCTCAGCAATGTTTTATGTGGTATTGGCATGAGGTGTATGGATGTTTTTATGTACACAAACAAAAGAACACACACATGTACAATTATTTTATGTAACCGTTTATGTGTTGTATATAGCCACACATACAAGCATTTTGATTATATGTATATCTGATTCTTTTTAATATCTTTACAGGAACACCTGTAATATATTCTATTTAAAGTTCTTTTGAAGTTCTTAAAAGTACCGTATTTCTGCAAAACGTAATCATGATTTTGCTGCATTTCAGGCATATTTCCCCAGTTCTTGACTTTTCTGAATAAAGGAATCTTAATTTGTATCTTGAATTTGCTCACATGAGGTGTAGTTCATACACGTCGCCACATAACTGTCAGTTTGAGTTACTGAACTGTTATATTAGGACATTAAATGTACCTCGTATTTGTGTGGAAAAGTTTTGCACCACCGACACTCTACAATGGACACCTCATTTCATCTATTCTTTTTGTGTGGGATGTTTACATAGAATGTGGAAATGTTTTATTTTACTCTGTTAATTTGAAAGATTGAAGAAATATGGAATCAGTTGTAATGTGTAAAAGATGGTTTGTGAGTGGTGTGCTTTGTAATTTATAAATTGGTAAAAGTGCTGCAAGCATGTTCAGAGTGAGGGAAGGCTGTATGATGATCTGAAGGATTGCTGCTGTACTTCTGTATAGCACAGGATACATCCGCATTTTGCTATTATAATTTTGAGTTTTGGTCTGGCATGCTTAAGTAGGTGGTGCTAATGTCATGGAAACAGGATAATATGTGAGTGGAATATTCCTATTAAAATTCTCGTTATAAATCAGTACCTACAATGGTTCTGTAAGGTATGGTGATGAGTAAAGTAGTGGCAGTGAGACTGTCCATATTAAGTTATAACTAAGCATGTCCTTACATGACAGTTCCAGTGCGTATTAAGAGAGGGTTTCTTTTCTGTGTGATAGTAATTCGTTACAAGCCACATGAGATTGCAGTTGCATCGTATATGAATCTGTTTTTTACGCTTGTCTTGTCAATGAAGTTTGTGAAGCTTTTAATTTATTCTTGACATTTTTCATGGTAGTCATCTGACATTTTATATGTGAGGTTACAGACTGTAATTTTGAAAACTTACTGCTGATGTAATTTTTTTCTGTAGAGTCTTATGTCCCTTCCACTGATAGTTTCCAAACTGATCGTTATTATTAGTATTCTGTTACAGTTTTTCATTACAGTTTTACATATACAGCCATTTTTCAAGAGATGGTCCTCATTTGTATTTATATGAAGAAGGGAGGTAGCAGGTTATTTCATAACAGACTTTGCCCCCCCCCCCTTTTTTTTTTATGTTTTTTGGAATTTTTTTTTTATTTTTTTTGTTTTTTTTTTTGTTAGTAAATTTTTAAAAAAAAAATTAATTGGCAAAAAATTTTTATCTTTATAGTTGTATTTTTTT
>Ga0123355_10021020_pt1 | contig 10440 bp, 6 predicted proteins | sample TergutEmb28metaG_3_FD_89872 | JGI IMG/M metagenome (GOLD analysis project Ga0123355, IMG submission 89872) | Embiratermes neotenicus P1 segment gut microbial communities from Petit-Saut dam, French Guiana - Emb289 P1 | ecosystem: Host-associated > Arthropoda: Insects > Digestive system > Gut ... | reverse complement strand
CCGCTCCGCGGCCGGCAGATACGCGCCGCGCCGGTACAGCTCCTCGTAGCTCTCGACCAGGTCCGGCCGGTGTGTGGCCAGCCACCCCATGAACACCTCCCGCACGCTTCCGCGCAGATGCAGGGGGATCCCGATGATGTAGCTTGCGCCCGCCTCGGAGGCGAGCCTCACCACCTCCTCAACCTGCTCCGGCGCGTCGTTGATCCCGGGCATCAACGGCGCGATCATGACTCCGGTCCTGATACCGGCGCGGGTCAGTTCCGCGACCGCCTCCATCCGGGCCCGCGGGTTCGGACTGCGCGGCTCTGTCGCCCGCCATGCGGCTGGATCCAGCGTCGGGATCGACAGCGCGGCGCTGAACTCCGTGACCGCGTCGAGCTCGCGCATCAGCGGCAGGTCGCGCAGCAGCAGCGGCGACTTGGTCAGGACCGAACAGGGGTTGCGGGCGTCTCGGAACGCCTTCCAGATCTCGGGCATCAGCTCGTAGCGACCCTCGACCCACTGGTAGGGATCGGTGTTCGTCCCAAGCGCGACGTGCTCCCGCTTCCACGACTTGCGAGCCAGCTCGGCGCGCAACCGCTCGGGCGCGTTGACCTTGACCACGATCTCGCGCTCGAAGTCCCGCCCGGCGTTGAAGTCGAGGTACTCGTGGGTCGGACGGGCGAAACAGAAGGCGCAAGCGTGGGTGCAACCCCTAAAAGGGTTGATCGTCCACCGGAACGGCATCCGCGACGCCGGCGGGACGCGATTCAGGATCGATTTCGCGCGGACTTCGTAAAAGCGGGTGTCGATCGCCTCCGGCGCGTCGAAGTGCCGGACGGTCACGTCGTCGTAACCGGGCAGGCGACGCTGATCGTCAAGCCCGACCCGCTGCTGATCCCAGCGCATCAGAAGCCCCGCCGGTAGCGCTCAAAGCGGTCTAAGGTCACCTCGTGCGGCTGACGCCGACCGCGATCGCCACCCCCAGCCTGGTCCTCGAGCCGCTCTCGGTAGACGGCGCCCGAGCGATCGTCGCCGGCGATGTCACCGGTGTCCGCCCGGGGCGAGGCTGGCCGCACGCCGACACTGTCGACGGCCTTCGGATCGCGCTGACTCGGGGCCACGCGCCCGGCTGGCTGATCACGCTCGACGGAACCGTGATCGGAGACTGCGGGACGCACGGCGATCCGGACGACCGTGGCGACGTCGAGCTCGGCTTCGGTCTCGCCGCTCCGTATCGTGGCCGTGGGTACGGGAACGAGGTGGCTGGCGCGCTGTCGCGCTGGCTCCTCGCCCAGCCCCCCGTTCGCCGCGTGATCGGGCGTGTCGAGCTGCGCAACACGCCGTCGCGCCGCGCGCTCGAGCGCGCCGGGTTCGTCCTCGAGTCGTCGGGGACTCTGTACGCCATCTACGTGCTGTCCGGCAGCTGAGCCGGGTATCCGATCCGCCATCGAACGTATGTTCGCACAACGTGCGGACGGACCTTCGGGCCAGCTCCCAGTGCAGCGGCTCCAGGCCTCCTCACCCGGGTGTCGTACGGGTAGCGCGCCGTTGCGTGGTGAAGTAGGACCAGACGGTGAAGGCGATCGCCAGTTCGAGACCAAGCAGAACCGCGAGCCAGGTGGCCGACGCCCGCGAGTGCGCCTCGGGCGCGCTCAGCGCCGGCGTGAGAATGACCAGTGAGAACCACAGCACTCCCGAGCCCCAGAGCACCAGCCACGCCTTCTGGCGGTATCTGCACAATGCGTAGCCATCGAGAAAACGGAGTGGGATCAGCGTGAAGGCGAGGATCTCCATCCCGGCGACGGCCGTCACCGACAGCGCCGCGTCGAGCGTGAGGACCGCAAAGCTCGCCCCCGGATGGGCCGCGGCGTTTCCGACCGGGATCGAACCGGCCCAAGCGGCCAGGCTGATGATCGCCAGTGCCGTGTCGGTGATCACGACCCGGTTCGCGTGGTGCTCGAGCTCCACCTCTGACGACCACTCGCAATCTCCGGTCATCCCCATGATCAGTCCGGGAACGAAATGGGCCAGGCGCGATACGGCGACGCAGAACACGCAGAACGCTGCCTGCCCGGGATAGACGTGCCAGCGCGCCGCGAGCTCGGGCAGGTTCCGTCGCTGGTACCAACGCCAGGTCACCACGGTGTTGGCGACGACCACCGTCCAGCCAAGCAACATCCCCAGAACCAGCGCCCCGGAGCCGGGGCGCGTCGGGAATCCCGGACTGAGGAAGGCGTGCACGATCGCCGCGGTGACGACCGACGTTGCCGACACACGCAGCAGCATGCGGAACCGTTCCGGTGCGAGCCTCGCCGGTGCTCCGAGCGTCCGCAATGCTCGCCCCACCCAGGCTGCCAGCTGGCGTCGATTCGCCTTGACCGTCATGTTGAACAGCCGCGCGGGCAGACCCAGCAGCGCGAGCAGAAGCACCGCGGCTCCGAGGCTCCGGGCGATCTCCGCTGGGGACAGCAGGAGATTGTCAGGCCGTCTCAGGAAACTCGCGAACAGCGGTCGCCGAGGGTTGCCATGAGCCGCGGCGCTGCGCTGACCCGTGGCCCGGCGGTGGCGCGCGCCAGCCGGGGTGACACCGAAGCGGCGATGGCGAGCGGCGGTCGAGCTGGTGCCGCCCGCCGGGACGGCGCGCCGGAGGCCGGCCGCCGGAGGCGTGCCACCGCCGACAGAGGTTGACCCTGACCCTGAACCTGGCCCTGAGCCTGAGGGTGGGCGCCTGACCCGCACAGCCGGGGATGTGACGGTGCCTGTGCTCCGTGCGGTCGGCCGCCGACCGGTCGTCCGAGTCGGACGATGCCCAGACTCATGCCGGGCGGAGCGCCGCACATGCTTGTGCCTCGGGTGCGTCACGTGCCTCGGGGCCTTGTGGGAGTTCAGCGTCGGCCGCGGCGAGGTCGCCGTCAGGACCCGTGCCGGTGGCGAGGTCGCCGACGAGCTCGAGGGTGTGGTCGGCGGCGGGGACGGCGTCGTGGCCGGCGGCGACGTCGAGGTCCGCGACAGTATCGTGGCCGGCGGCGACGTCGAGGTCCGCGACGGTGTCGTGGCCGGCGGCGACGTCGAGGCCGGCGACGGCGTGGGCACGGTGGCGGTCGACGTCGGGCGCGCCGTCAAGGACGCGGCCGGCGCCGATGGCGGCGGGGACGACGCCACGGCCGGCGTCGTGGCCGGCGGCGACGACGCCACGGCCTGCTGGATGCCGACGGTGTGCGACACGGTGGCGGCGGGCGATCCGTTACACGCTGCGGTCTGGCCTGTGAACACGAGTGTCGTCCCACATCCGGCCGAATCGGCCACCGTCAGTGTCACGGCGTAGGTCCCCGGGGAGCGGTAGATGTGGGTCGTGACCGGAGTCGTGGAAACCGCGCTCGAGCCGTCGCCGAATGTCCACGAGTAGGTCGCGACCGTACCGTCCGGGTCCAGGGAGCTCGACGCGTCGAAGCTGGTCGCGCTGCCGGCCGCCCCGGGGCTCGCGAGGAATGCGGCAGTGGGCGGCTGGTCGGGCGTGAACGCCACCGAAGTCGGGTCCCCGGCTGCCAGGATGTCGCTGCCCGTCGTGCCGGTGGCGACATTGATGGGGGACACGGTTTCAAACCCCGCGTTCGTCACGTAGACGGTGCGACCATCGGGGCTGAACGCGACTCCGACCGGCAGCTGACCGACCGGGATTGGCGTTCCGGCCTTGCCTGTGGCGAGGTCGATCGGTTGGACGGAATCCTGGGAGGTGAGCGTCACGTACGCGGTCTGGCCGTCCGGTGCGATCGCGATCTGGTCGGGGATGCCGTCCACCGGGATCGGAGTCTGAGCCTGCTTCGTGGCGAGATCGATCGGGGTGACCGTCGCGGCCGTGTGATCGGTCGCGTAGGCCTTCGTCCCGTCCGGGGTGACGGCAATCGAGGTCGGTCCGTCCGCGACCGGAATCGCCGTGCCCGTACGACCGGACGCGACGTCGATCGGGGTGACGTCGTCCGAGCCCTGGTCCGCAACGTACGCCGTCCTGCCGTCGGGCGCGAACGCGATTCCCATCGGTCCGGTCCCCACCGCGATCGGCGCGCCGGCGGTTCCCTTCGAGACGTCGATCGGTGTGACTGCATTCGCGTTGGCATCGGCCACGTACACGCTGTTCCCGTCGGGAGCCACGGCGACCGCCTGGGGCAAGGCGCCAACCGGGATGGTGGCGCCCGGCGTTCCCGATGCGGAGTCGATTGGCGTGAGCACGTCAGGGTCGCTGCTGACCACATAGACGGTGCTTCCGTCGGGGCTCACGGCCACAGCCCTGGGAGCGCCCTTCACGAGGATCGGAGGCTTCGGCACGCCAGAAGCAAGGTCGATCGGGGTGACCATCCCGAAGACGGAGTCGGTTACATAGGCGGTGCTTGCCAGCGCGGTGTGCGGCAGCAGCAGGATCAGCGCCAGCAGCAGACAGGCGCACACAGCACGCGCGTCTCTCAGCTGCCACCTGCGGCGGCCGCTCGGCGCCCGTACGTAGCCCACGGGACCTAACCGGTGACTTGAGGACGCGGTGCGCAGCGAGCGAAATGCACGGTACGCGCCGCACGCGTCCCGTCGATATGCGGACCGCTTGACGTGGCGGTGATCGTCACCGCAGGGTCGCCGAGGCCGGCTGGGTCGAGCGGAACCAGCAATAGGAACGTCCGCCGGGTGCTGGTCCGGAGCAGCCGGTCGCCCATCCGGACGACCGTGGTCACCCTGACCGCCGCTCCGCCCGTTCCGGTCTGCCGCGCTGCGACCGCTCGCGGCGACAGCGAGATCGTGACCCTCAGCGGCATCGACGAAGCGGTGCACGGGGCCAGCGGGTTTCTGACGACCCGGATGCGTTCCGTGACACGGATGAGCCGGTGGTGGTGATGCCGCGGCTGGTGGTGGCGGTGGTGTCGCGGATGCCGGTGATGCGGTGGCTGGTGGTGGCGGTGGTGTCGCGGATGCCGGTGTGGCCGTGGCTGGTGGTGGCGATGCCGTGGCTGGTGGTGGCGATGCCGCCGCGGATGACGGCGATGGTGTCGCGTGCTTGTTGTCGCGGTGCTTGTCGTCGCGGTGCTTGTCGTCGCGGTGCTTGTCGTCGCCGGCGGCGACGGGGCAGCCCCGGGCGGCGACGGCGCCGACCCGGGCGGCGAGGGGGCAACCGCCGGTGGGGTCACGGCCGGGGGCGTCACAGGACACGCGGACCCGGCGGGCGGGGTGTCATTACGCATGATCGACACTCCGGATTCTTCGCTCGCCAGCGCCAGGTCGGGCTTGCAGTCGCCGTTGAAGTCGCCAACCGCAAGCGCATCGGCGCCGCCCTGGAAGGAGAATGGATCGTCGACGGTGTCGTCGTAGCTGAAGGTACCGTCGCCGTTCCCCTTGAAAACGGCGGTGATCGGTGCGAGGAAGTCGGCGACCGCCACGTCGGGCGGATCGCTTGGGGAGAAGTCCGCGACCGCGATCGCCGCCGGGTTCGCCGCGCCGGGATAGGTGTACAGCGTTGGCGCTCCCAGCTTCCCGTTGCCCTGGTTCAGCAGAACCTCGAAGCCACCGCCGGCGGTCGTGCTCGCCGGCACCAGCACGTCCTGCACGCCCGTCCCACGGAGATCGGCCGCCGCCACCTGACCGGCGCCGTCGACCGGGTAAGCCACGGTCGGTTCGAAGTCGCCTGTGCCGTTGTCTGTGTTCGCCAGAACCTCAATGCACTCAGAATTCGTGCATTGACCGTGGCCTGGGGCGCCGAACGATTTGACCGAAAGCACCAGGTCCGTATTGCCGTGCCCCGTCAGGTTTGCCACGGTCATCCCGACGACTTGATCGTTCACGCCCACTAGCGGGAACGGCGAGCCGGATGCCGGCGTGAAGGTGTCGCTGCCGCGGTTCAGAAGGACGGACAACGTTCCGTCGCCGTTGGCCACCGCGATGTCCTCGCGGCCGTCGCCGTTGAAGTCGCCGACGGCGACGGCCTGGGGCTGGTTCACCCCGTCGCTGAGGTCGATCGGTGTCTGGAAGCTGCCATCACCGTTTCCTTTCAGGATCGACACACAGCCGAGCGAGCAGCCACCGTTCCCCGCCGTGCTTGCCATCACGAGGTCGAGGTTTCCGTCACCGTTCAGGTCGCCCACGGCCAGCGACGCGCTGCCTGACGGGGGCGCTCCGTCAACCGGGTAGTTGACCGGTCCGGTGAACGTCCCGTCGCCCTTGGCGAGCAGGACGCTGACACAGCCCGTCAACGGGCAGAACGGCGGGGCGGTTCCGTCGCTGTTGTCGAAGGCGATGTCGACCTTGCCGTCGTCGTTGAAGTCGCCGGTCACCAGACTTGAGGCGGGGCTGTTCGACGGCGGCACATAGGCGGGCTGCAGCTCGGTGAACGTGAACGCGCTAGCCGCAGCCGACGCCGGCAGCCACAGCGCAACGATCGCGAACGCGGTCGCGAGCAGCGCGCCCACGCCCGCGCCCACGCCGGTGCCCAGTTGCACTGGCCGCACCGTCGCATGCTCACCACCCGTCATCCAAACCTCCACGCTGGTCAAGTAGCCACGAATGCGGACAGCGCCGCACCCCGAGACTTCGGACAAATCGGCGCCGCCGAGCCTAGGCAGCCCCGTCAGACCCGACAAGGGACCTAGGCCCCCTACAGACGCGGCCTGAGTCCCCTTGCTTGAGCGGGGACCGGGCTACCGTTCGTCGGGCGACATGGCGCGCCCATCGGGGTCCTGAGACCCCTTGTGATGACGCCTCGCTGCGGTATAACCGGCGGTGTTCCGAAGCACTCGCGCTGAGGGGAAGGACAGGACAACAGCTCATGAGAATCGTGATCGGGGAAGATCAGGCGCTAATGCGCGAAGGACTGGCGCTCGTGCTCGAGCACGCCGGGTTTGCCGTGGAGGGCCTCGCGGTCGACGGCGAGGGCCTCGTGCGCGAAGCCCGCGCCCACAACCCTGACATCGTCATCGCGGACATCCGGATGCCCCCGACCTACACCGACGAAGGGCTGCGGGCAGCGCTGGCGATCCGCGAAGCCAAACCGGACACCGCGATTCTCGTCCTATCGCAGCATGTCCACCGCCAGATCGCCGCGGAGCTACTCGAAAGCAGCAGCGGGGGCGGCACCGGCTACCTGCTCAAGCAGCGGGTCGCCGATGCCGAGGCATTCTGCTCGGACCTGAAGCGGATCCGCGGGGGTGCATCGGTGGTCGACCCAGAGGTGGTGGCGGCGATGCTCGGGCGGGCGCGGCGCGACGACCCGGTCGACCGTCTGACCGCGCGCCAACGCGACGTGCTGGCGCTGATGGCCGAAGGCCGCAGCAACGCGGCGATCGCCCAGCGCCTCGATCTCACCTCGAAGGCCGTGACCAAGCACGTATCGCAGATCTACGACGAGCTGGGCCTACCTCCCGGCGCCGACGACCACCGCCGCGTGCTCGCCGTCATGCGCTACCTGAATCGATAACGAACCCGCGGGTCGCGCCCCTCGCGAACCGGGCCGGAGGAAAAGTGTAGGGGTGAGGACAGGGTTGATCCCTGTTGTGCCCTCGCCGGATTGGGATAAAACTACCGGCGTCGTTTGGTTGCAGGAGGCCGAGAGAGGCAGAGGCGTGTTTATGTGCGCCATATGCCGAAAACGTTTTCGGTAAACGTTTTCGGAGACTGGCTCCCTTTGGGCCGGCGCCCACTCGGCGGTGAGATCGAAAATCACTAGGGATTGGGAATGCGATGACGGTCACGGCAGAGACGCAGGGCGAACGGAGGGCGGTGACGCTTTTTCTTATGTCCGGTTGCGAAAACGTTTTCGGCGGGAGCCCGCACCATGGTGGAAGCCCGCGGCGCCTCGCCCCAGGCGCTCACAGCTTTTTTTCATGCCTGTGCGCGAAAACGTTTCCGCGCCCCGTTGCAGCAGGGGCTCGCGGAGCATCTGGGGCTGATTGGGGGGATGAGGCATGCCTGTGAGTGCCGGATCCTTCGCGGCGGGAAACCCGCCCGCGCCAATGACCGCGGCCGGATCGCGCGGCTCGGCCCGTCCCCGCCCCCGGCGGGCGCCGATCATGCGGCGCGGGGTGTTGATGCCGCTGTTCGTGTACGGGATCTTCGCGATCGTGTTCGTGCCGGTCACCGCGCAACTTCCTAGCGGAGCGATCCCGTTCGTGATCGCTCAGGTGATCCTGCTCGCCGGCGTGTCGGTCGCTTTCCTGGTGAGGAAACCGCGCCCCACGGCGATCGGGACGACCGGCCTCGAGGAGCTCGGCGAATGGCTCGGCACCCACGCCCCGGCGCGCGACGGACTGGCCGGCGCGCTTGCCCGCTCGCTCGGCGACGATTCGATCCAGCTCGCCTTCTGGGTGACAGAAGCGGGTGGTTACCTCGATCACGAGGGTCGGAGCGTAACGCTCCCTACGGCAGGGTCCGATCGCTCGGTCGTGGAGGTGTCGCTGGGCGGCCGCCACGTCGGCGCGATCTGCTACGACAGCTCGCTGATTCGCGACCCCGGTCTCGTGATCCGCGCCGGCCGCGTGATTGCGATGGCGCTCGACAACGAGCGGCTGGTCGTTGAATTGCGCAACAGCCAGGAGCTGCTGCGGGCCTCGCGGGCTCGGATCGTAGAGGCCTGCGACAGGGAACGCCGCCGAGTCGCCCGGGACTTCCACGACGGTCTTCAGTCGCGTCTCGTGCTGCTCGCGATCAAGGCACACTCGATCCGCACCGATCCGTCGCCGGGGCAAGCCATCCGGCGCGAGGGCGGCGAACTCGAGGCCGACCTCCAGACGGCGATCACGGAGCTGCGCGAGCTTGTCCACGGCGTGATGCCGGCCGCCCTCACCGAACGGGGGCTGTGCGCGGCGGCGGAGGAGCTCACCGACCGGATCCCGATCCCCACCGAACTGCGGTTCAGCGACGACCGCGCCAGGCTGCCGAGGCATGTGGAGAGCACCTGCTACTTCGTGCTCGCCGAGGCCCTGTCAAACGCGGTCAAGCATTCCCGCGCCACGGAGCTGCTGCTGTCACTCGAACATTCGGCCGGCATGCTGCGGATCGAATTGCACGACGACGGTGTCGGCGGCGTCCGCCCCACCGGCGTGGGTGTGCGCGGGATGACGGATCGCATCGAAGCCCTTGACGGACATCTGACAATCGACAGCCCGCCCGGAGGCGGAACCCGACTCATTGCGGAGGTGCCATGCGCGTAGTAATCGGAGAGGACCAGTCGCTGTTGCGTGAAGGACTGGTGCTGCTGCTCAGGCGAGCCGGATTCGACGTGGCCGGCGCCGCCGCCAACGCCGACGATCTCGTGCGCAAGACCCGTGCGCACAAGCCCGACGTCGTCATCACCGACATCCGGATGCCTCCGTCGCATACCGACGAAGGGCTCCAAGCATCGCTGGCCATCCGCGAGATGAACCCCGCGATCGCGATCGTGGTGCTCTCGCAACACGTCCAGCGCTCGTACGCTCACGAGTTGCTGGAGAGCGGATCCGATGGCGGCGCGATCGGATACCTGCTCAAGCAGCGCATCGCAGATGCCGAGACCTTCTGCTCGGACCTGCGCCGCGTCTGTGCCGGCGGCGCGGTCATCGATCCCGAGGTGGTGTCGGCGCTGCTCGCCCGCAAGCGGCGCGACGAACGACTCGATTGCCTCACGGCTCGGCAGCGCGAAGTGCTTGCACTGATGGCCGAGGGACGCAGCAACGCAGCGATTGCGGAGCAGCTGTTCCTGACCGAGAAAGCGGTCAGCAAACACGCTGCCCAGATTTACGAAGAGCTCGGGCTCGAACCCTGCATCGACGACCACCGGCGGGTGCTGGCCGTCATGCGCTACCTGGGCTGCTCACCGAAAGCGCGCGCGACCAGCGACATCTCGCCGGTCAGCGTCTGACTGGTGGCGGCGGTGATGTCGACCTGCACCAGCTCTCCTGGCGCTCCGAAGCCCTCGAAGTTCACAACCTTGTTGTGAGCGGACCGGCCCCGCAGGCGTGCGGGGTCGGTGCGTGAGGGACCCTCGACCAGGACCTCGAGCGTGCGGCCGACGAACCGCTGCGAGCGCGCCAGCGCCCGCCGCTGCACCACCTCGACGAGCCGCTCCATTCGCCCGACGGCAACCTCGTGCGGCACCTGGTCGGTCAGCTCCGCGGCTTCTGTGCCGCGTCGCGGCGAGTAGATGAAGGTGAAGGCGCCGTCGTACCCGACCTCCTCGACGACCTCGAGGGTCTCCCGGAAGTCCGCCTCCGTCTCTCCAGGGAACCCGACGATGATGTCGGTGGTGATCGCGCAGTCGGGGACGTGCTCTCTGATCAGCGCCACTCGATCCAGGTAACGCTCGCGCGTATACGTCCTGCGCATCCGCTTCAGCACCGCGCTTGAGCCCGACTGCAGCGGCAGATGGATGTGCTCGCAGAGCGAGGAGAGCTCGGCGTGGGCGCGGATCACGTCCTCACGCATGTCCTTCGGGTGTGGGCTCGTGTAGCGGAT
>Ga0123355_10021019_pt1 | contig 10440 bp, 9 predicted proteins | sample TergutEmb28metaG_3_FD_89872 | JGI IMG/M metagenome (GOLD analysis project Ga0123355, IMG submission 89872) | Embiratermes neotenicus P1 segment gut microbial communities from Petit-Saut dam, French Guiana - Emb289 P1 | ecosystem: Host-associated > Arthropoda: Insects > Digestive system > Gut ... | reverse complement strand
TTCATCCACAATTGCGAAGTTACCTGCTATCGCTGCTGTGCTCGGATTTGTTGCTGTTATTGTATACGTTATCGTATCTCCTACAGCTGAGGTTGTGCGGTTCGCTGTCTTAGTAATTGTTGGGTTGACTACCTCTGCAGGAGTAAATGTCCAGTAACCTGTAAATACTACATCGTTAGCTGGCATGGTAAATGTACCACCACCTGTATCCGGGTGCCTTCCGGCAACTGTCAAACCTGATGGCACTGTCCAACCATTGAAAGTCCATGTACCGTGTTCTGTTACTCCACCTACTACGCGAGTTGTTTCACTTGTAGTTAGGTTATTGATAATTTGGACATTCGCCTCATCATGTAGACGATATGTCGGAGGCGGAATAGGTGTTGGACTAAAGTTCGCAGGAACTCCATCACCAGCGCCTACATTATATATTACCTGAAATCGGCGAATATTTGTTACAGTTCTGGACGGACCAGCCGGTTCAGTCAGGTCAATCACAAACTGTTCGGAGACAACCGTGTTTAGCGGTGGTCCCATAAAACCTTGTGAGCTTGGAATATGGTACGGCGCAGGAGTGTTCACTTGAATAAAGCGATATGTGCCTCCGTTGAGTGAACCAGTTTGAACATAACCCTGTGCATTGGTTGTATAAGCCCTTCCGGCCATAGTTGTCCATGTGCCGCCAATGAGCTCTTGAACATGGAATACAGCACCGGCAATTGGCTCACCCGTAATCTGATCATATAGTCGAATCTCGGCTCTGTCAGCTGGCATTGTTGCCTCGCCTTCCATATAGGTTTGTGTGCCAGACGCACTTGAACTTTGCGGATCGCCACCGGCACGTGTGACATACATCGTATTGTGTCTAACAGTGTCTACCGCTACAGGAGGAAAGCTTTCAGTCAAGTGGATAAATACATTTGATATGCGACCACCGATGGCATTATTATCGCCATATGTGGTGGTAAAATAATCAATCAATAATTGTCGCTCAGCTGCGACAAAGTTCCCTTGTGCTATTGATGCATCTGCAGCATTTGTAGCAAAATTTGCATTTAATGTGCTTACTAGTGGACCATTTGCACCTATTGTTCCAAAATTTGCAATGAATGTTTCTGTTCCATCAGCTGCTTCCCAAACACCCCATCGGAAATAACCTGTTGTAACGCGTCCTCTAAAAGCTACTAAACTTTCTCCGGTCGTTGGCAAAACACGAGTCATATAAGAGGAAAAATCGATAATTATAGCAGCTGACCCTGAGGCAAATCCATAATTTGGACTGGTAGGGTCCAGAGTTGCCGGTATGGGAATTCTCGTTTGAAACACTGCTGATTCAAAGCTTCCGGCAAGAGAAAAAGTGTCTTCCACAACAACAGTTTGTTGCTGAAACCACGTGCCGTATGTTCCGGGTCGCGCCGGCAAAGGCCGGGTACCGGTCAAATGAATTTCTCCACGATGTGCATTTAATAGCCAACGAATATATGTCGATGAAGCAGCAATAGCACTTTTACTCTGCAGGGTAACTACTGGGTTAAGCTCATTTTGACGAAATGTAGCCGTTCTCGTCTGACCTGCAAATCTTATATCCTGTGGCCCTCCGGCTCTTACACCATTTCTAATTGTTAGACCGGTTTGAAAAGAACCACTTACATTGCTATGTCCCTGGGCATTGCTTCCAAATCTTGCTTCGATGTGGTCGTTCTGTATGCGAAATTGACCTAATACAACACCGGTACTCCCATCATGGAAGTCCACCCATCCTGTGTTTAGAAATGTAAAATGACCCTGTGTTACAGGAACTGGTCGTTCAAAGCGAAATGTATCACCTTCTTGTATTTGAGCACCACCGGCCAGGTTTGCAGTCCATGAAAATACAAATCTGAAATAAGTCCCATATACGACTTCAGGTAAATCAAACATGGATGTTCCGGCGGCATTCACCAAATCCCAACTCGTCACTGTAATATAGTTAGTTAAGTCAGCAGACAATGGGGTTATTCCCACATAGCTTTCTTCTCCGTAGTAGTGCATGTATACTTCGTCGTCGATATGCACTTCGTTATCTGATTCCGTTTCGAGCTGTGCCGCGTATTCAGGCTCGCTCGCCTCTACTTCTTCTACAGGTGCCTCGTCTGTGACTGTCTGCACCTCATTGAGGGCGACTACTTCGTCATATCTGTTATAGTCATCATCTGTAGCAGCCACAGCTGTGGCTATCAGGCTGACTATAAGACAGACTGCCATTAGTAGACTAATCGCTCTCTTTTTGTTTGTTTTGCTCATAATTTTCATTGTTGTTTATTTTCCCTTTCTTTTATTGTGATATCTAACTTCATTTTTTGATTTGGTTTATATTTAAAGATGCCATATATTCATGAAGTGTTTATTTTCAGAAGCACCTTACTATCCTCCTCGTCATAAATAAGCCAAAGCGAATTATAGCCTATTTCCTAGTGATTTTAAGAAAAGTGCGGTAAAGTGACCCCGACTAGGGCTATGTTGCCCCCTCGCAACTAAATATAGTTCAGTATCTGAAATATGTATTATCCGCAATTCAATTTGATCTGCATTGCTATCTGCATCGTCATAAACTTTAAAAACAATTAGATTCTCTCTGCGATCCTATATTTTGCCCACCTTTTAACATCTACAGCAATGTGGCAAATTCATGTATATTATTCCATCGCACCTTGACAACATCTTTTGTTTCATTGGTTTGTTTATCATGCATCTCTACAATCAACTCAGGGAAACCGCTTTCATAGGATAAGCAGGCTAGGTAACCATAGTTGTCACACTCCGTGCTCCACTCCAAGCTGTAACTGAAGCCGTCCGGTGCTTTGCTAAAACGTGTGTGTGCCATATTTGGTATAGGACCAATGTGTCTCTTTATCGCTCTGAACAGCTTTGTTTTGTTCACTATAATTTGCACTTACGTCGCCTCCGCACCGTGGGCATAATTTAATATTTGCGAATGTGTTTCAAATCCACCTGCAAGAGCGTTGTAGCTTTCTTGCTGTAACAATAGTTTATGTCTAATCTGATGCTCGCTTCTTATCCCTTTTATCATTCCGCGGTTTACAAGGTCATTGATCTCAAGCGTGCGTATCATATGGTTGACAAATGATTCACTTAGCTTTTCCTTGTACTGTATTAACAGCCTTGGAGAATTATTTGCAAACATATAACAAGCACGGTAGTGAGTGCCATTCCTTGTATACCACTCTAAACAGTAACTACTGCGATTATTCATTTCTGTAAAATTAGTGTCTTTCATTTTTGGCAAATACATATATTCAGCTATAAGTCTGTATAGTTTTGTTTTGTTAGATTTAATCCAAGTCATAATGATCTCGCTTTCTTTTTAATTTGTTTAGCACAACTCATTCTGAGCATGTCGCCAGTAAGCTAGTGAGAATGAATTATAGACAACTTTTTGCTAAAAAAAATGAAAATGGGGTGATTTAACCCCGATTAGGGCTATGTTTACTTTTGAAGTGGCAGGTCTGAGCGTGTACTCAAAATAGTGTAATACGCGGGTAAATACAAAAAACGGATAGATTTTCATTCATCCGCATCGAATGTGTTTAATTAAAAAGCTAAATTCGTCGCTTTGCGCTCTCTATATCCTTAAATGTCGTCTTTCGACCATCAGTTATTGTCTGTTGATTTTCTTCTTCAGATCGCCTGATTTGTGCACGTTTGCATAATATTATTGATTAATGAATTTTGACTAGGAGGAACTACTGGTACATTTGTATCTGATTTAGTATTACACGTTCTGTCATTCATGGAACAGCGAGAATTGGAACATATTCGTAAACGTCAGGCAGAGGGTATAGCTGCTGCCAGAGTTAGAGGTGTTCATCTTGGGCATCCTACAAAAGAGCTTCCCGTTAATTTTGATGTGTTATCAAGAGCTTGGGCACAGAGGGAGCTCTCAACTTCAGAATTTGTCAAACAAACAGGACTATCGGAGAGCACATTGTACAGACATCTACGGGAACATCAAATTGTGTGAGAGCAACTCAAGTTTGAAAGATAATAGTCGATATGTAAAATAAGGTATAAAATTCCACATAGTGCTTCATGGACAAGAAATTGTGTATAAATTGCCGAAAGCTCCCAAAAGGTACACCTTTTGGGAGAGTTAAAATGAAGCTAACTCATCATTACAAATCACAAGAGAATGTGAACTTTTTGTATACATTCTCGAAATTTTAACGAAATTTCGGAAATTTTGTGAATTTTCTATGTACATTCAATATTTTCGTTGCGTGGTTGCTGGAATTATGCTAACGTATGCTAGTGTTTATATGCAATAATATTCTCTCTCAAAAGGTGTACCTTTTGAAAGTAAAGTGAGGTGGCTTATCATGTCAGAAGTTTTGCATCAGCTCCCTTTTTCTTCTCTCGCAATAACAGTTTTGTTCTTACCGTTATTCATAGCCGCAAAAATTTTAACGAGAGACTACAAAATTCGCTTGAAAGAAACCATCTTTATAATTATCGCAAGCTTTATCGGTTCAATTGCTTTCAATATAAACAGAGCACTTGCACTTGATGGTTTCAATATACAGATAATTGAAGATAGCATTATGTTTCTTCTTTTCATCATCTATTACACTAAAGTAAAGTCGTACACAGTCAGGAAATCCTTAATACTAGCCGCTTTTGCTATGTATGCCATGCTCATATTCGAGTTCACGTGGGGAGCTGTTACTTACTTCAATTTCCCTGCATTTCAAATTGGCATCGTGTCGTACTCAATGTTCTTTCCGTTGCTTCTTTTTTCGTTAGGTATGTCTCTCATTTTTATAGGGTTTTCGCAGGTGTTCGTAAGACTCACTGCAAAAATACGTGCAATAATTAGTGAGAATTTTCAAAAAAAATTAGCCACAACTTCAATGGCAAGTTTGCTCCTTTTGTATGTCGTAACTTCAGCATGGCGAATACAAGGGTATAGAGTAGATATCTTTTCCTGGCAAATGATTATTTTACTTTTACTTGTCGGCACCATTCTTATTTCTTTTTATTTCTACATGAAGTCAGAGCAAGAAAAAATAGCTTTGCGACAAAAAGAGGCAGAACAATCAGTCTTGAAGCATTACACTGAACAAGTCGAGCAGCAACAAGTAATTATACAAAAATTTATGCATGACCAACAAAACGTGCTCCACTCTATTGAAGGCTATTTGGAATTACAAAACCTTGACGGATTAAAGGAGTATTTTTACTCACAAATCAAAACTTCTACCGTAAAAGCTCTCAGCGACAATATCATATTAAGTAAACTTAGCAAAATCAAAACACCAGAGATTAAGGCAACTCTGGCAAGTAAGTTGATTTATGCAGAAAGTATGGATATTGAAACTACATTTGAAGTGATTGACGAAATTGATTATGTCCCAACAAGCTCCCTTACTGTCGTGCGGATGTTGAGCATTATTCTAGATAATGCCATTGAGGCGTTGATTGAGCTACAAAGTGGTACATTGTCAGTCGGCTGTTATAAAGATGGACACGCTATCGTTTTTGTTGTAGAAAATAACTGTTCACTAGATTTGCCTCCAGTCTCACAAGTTAAAGAATTAGGTTTTTCTACAAAAGCAGAGGGCCGTGGTTTTGGACTTGCTAATCTTTCTGAACTTGTGAGTGCACATCCAAACATCTCACTGCAAACAAGCATTACAGATGGTAAATTTATTCAAAGATTGTCGATAGGAGAGATATAGAAAGGGCTGGTATTGTATGTTAAATGTTTTTATTTGCGAGGACAGGCCTAACCAGCGTGAAATGATTGAGCAGTTCATAAATAATGTTGTCATTGATGAAAACTATGACGTGGGACTTGCCGTATCTTTTAATAATGCTGTGGGTCTATTGAGATATTTGAATATAAATCCAGTCAAAAGTGCATTGTATTTTCTTGATGTTGATTTGCAAGATGAGATCAATGGTATTGAACTCGGTGCAAAAATCAGAGAGCTGGATGTTTCTGCAACAATTGTTTTTATTACAACACACTCAGAAATGGCAAACCTGACTTTTAAATACAAGGTTGAAGCAATGGATTACATTGTCAAAGGTGACATTGATAGGCTTAAAACCGGTATTAAGGAATGTATAGCATTAGCGTATCAACGCTACTTGAACAGCAAACACTCAGAAATTAAATATTTTGTTGTCAATGCAAACGGTAGTGCCTGGAATATTCCCTATGACGATATTTTGTATTTTGAAACAAATACGAATTCGAGCAACAAACTGGTTTTGCATACTAAGACCGGAGAAATTGATTTTCGTAGCACTCTTTATGATGTGGTACAGTCCGCTCCGGAATTCATTCTTTGTCATAAATCTTTTGCGGTAAACCCTGGTAATATTAAGCGTGTGAATAGGGCGAAAACAGACAGGCATGTTGAAATGGTCAGTGGTGAGCTTATTCCCGTTAGCAAGTCTAGGATGTCGGTGCTTCTGGAGAGATTGGAGCCAACTTCGCCCAAAAAATAGCAACAACGGTTGCCTTCTAGCGGCTGGCGTGGTTGATGTGTACTTTTGACGGTGGGTATGATAAAATTATACGGTGAAACTCTGTAATAATAGGCGGTGAACAATGAATGTGATAGTTGGTCTGATGAAATTTTTGATAAAGCGAAATAACGAAATTGCTAAGATGAAACACCTCGAAAGTCAAGAAATAGTGAGCGGAATATATGCTATAAAAACAAAGAATGCTAATTTTTTTATTGTGAAAAATGGCGATAATTGCATAGCTATAGACGCAGGTGGTAGCAGTGAAAACCTTACAAAAATCGAGCTGGAGAAGCTAAATATTGACCCTATCAAAATCACTGCCGTCTTGCTTACACATACCGACTTTGACCATGTTTCGGCATTGAGTTTATTCAAAAATGCTATTATTTATATTTCTGAGCAAGAGGAGCAAGTGCTGGATGGCTCTGTGCCACGCCTGTCTTTTGGAGGTAAGAACAAATTAAATTATAGCTATCGCACGATAGCGGATACGGAAGAACTGCGCTTTGGAAGCATTCAAGTAAAATCTATTTTAACGCCCGGACATACCGTTGGTTCAATGTCGTTTCTAATAGATGATAAATATTTGTTTGTCGGCGATAGTTTAAGCCTACGAAACGGTCTGGTCGGCTTGTTTAACTCGCTTTTTAATCTGAATGATGATGTTCAAAAGGAAAGCATTAGCAAACTAGCTAAAATGGCAAGTACAAAGTATATTTTTACTGCTCATTATGGCTTTACTGATAAACCTAGTGAAGCATTTAAGAGCTTCCTCTAGCAGTTCTTAGCTATAGTAATTGTGAACATTAAGAGACCCTATATGGCTACCTTAGAGAGTAGCTATGTAGGGTCGTTTTGTGTAGTTTATCTGCAAAGCATATCATAACTTCTGTTTTTCATCTACCACCCGTGCGACATCTCCGCCACACTTTTTGCACTTGCCCTCAAGCAATACAGAGCCACCCTCAGCAAGTGTTATGTCATAATCGACAATTGTCGTGACAAAACACTTGCTACAAAATACACTATCTAGTATTTTCTTTCTAATACCTTTAGGAATTTCATACCACTCATACATTGCTTCTATGTTTATAATCATTGACAGAAGTCCTCCACAATATGCCTTTCATCCTTTTCACAGAAAATTCATTTTGCTTGGATTGTACAGCTTGGCTCTTGAATACTCTTCTAGTTTGCTTCTAAGGCTATCACTCCAGTGAGTACGCAACTCTTCAGTAAACTTATAAAACTCTGAGTTGTCCAGTGCACTCTCAAAGAAATTATAACTCGTGCTTTCATTTGCGTTAAAAAAGAGTTCCGACTTCCCTATTCCGCTTTTGACAAAATTTATAACTGTTTCTATTTCATCATCTGAGTATTGTAAGTGGCCACCCTGCCTGTTATACCTAAACGATTCAATAAAAGCACTTATATTGAGCGTTTGCCTAGCTTCAGTTGGAAGGTATAAGAGTTTTTCTTCATACTCAGGTAGCGAACCCTGCTCACGTTCAAATAACATGAATATCGTGTGAACAGCAAACCCCCACAGCTCAAATATTTGTAGCGGGCTTACTAGCAACTCCAGGAATGGTTCAGAGAGATCGCGTTTGCTTGTTAGCAATTGATCTAAAGTATATATACTTGAAGTTACAGCATAGGCATCGGCATCCATTTCCAGAGCTCTTCTATCCAATGCATAATCCTTTTCTGACCCTTTAAACCCTGTGCTTCTTAATTTCTTTGGAATCATATCAACTGACTTTGTTCCATACAAAGACTTCAACAAAAATACATGGCCGTTCATTAAGTGGCCAAGTTCATGTGCAACTATAAATCGTATTGCAAGCATCGCGGTTATGTTGGCAACAGTCCACCTCACCTTGTCTTTTGGCTCACCGGTAAATTGTATCTGCATTTTTGACACGTCAAATGAGCCATCAACCTTAGAACTATCTTCTACACTTGCATTTCCTATTTCATTAAACATTGCAGGGTCTGAAAAGACTGAATAAAACCACGCATATAGCTGTGAAATCGTTCCTGTATTAATGCACATAGTGTCCATATTTCTGCTAATCCATACTTTTGCATTTATTGACTCATCTTTAATATAAGCAAAATCTAAACCTTTTGTTTTGTATTTTTTATCAATGTTTAATGACTTTTCAGCTGTATCACTGTACAGTGCTTCAGCAAGAGACTTATAGCTATTTAAAAAACTGTCTGTGAATCCGTCACGAAAGACCATGCTCATAAGCAAGTTAACCTCAATTTGAATAACTATGAATTTAAAGCTCCATTTTTACACGTTATACTTACCATAAAAAACACATTATTTTCAACAAAGTGTGACAAACGAAGTCTTTTTCATGCTATACGACTCCTGTTTTCCTCTTTTCTATTTATATATTCCGTTTTTACCTTAACAAAAGCGAGCCGTTTCGCTCGCTCTTGTTTTTTTAATTGCTATGACAAATTAATATTGCTCATTTTTTGTAGTTCCGGCGTTTTTTCGCTTTAACTTGTAAATTTCCTCTTCCCATATTTCTTCACATCAATTCCGAACTTCCCACTACTGATTGGACTTTCATATAACAATTTCTTATATTTTACACAGTATCGCTACATATGCACAACATAATTCAATCACGATTTGTCACTTTTTCGTTGATATTGCTAGGTTTTTCAACATTTTCCTCATTAATTTCCGAACAACTGAATTCTCAATCAACTCGCCCTACGAAAAATATGCTTAATATGTTCGCTTATATTTGCTTTATTGATGCTTGCCCCAGCATAACCTATGTTCTTTCATAACAGCACGAATGGTTTCTATTGCCTGGTTGTCAACGCCTTCCATTCCAAGTATCTCTCGCTCACTCTTTGTTGTCATTATTTTTAAAGCTTTCCCTTTTAGTTCTTCAAGGGCTTTTTGAGCATTAGGGGACAATCGTTCAAGTAACACGTCGATGGATATTGGAACGTATAACTCTTTTGGCGGAAACTTTTTATCATATGCCACTACATCGTCATACTTTAAATCATCATATACAGGGTCAATATAGTACTGTCCTGTGATTCCATCTAATGCGCCTTCATAAAGCGGACGTGCCATAAATGAATCAAAGTTATTTCCATCTGAAGTCGTAATACCAAATTCGGCAGCAGGTCGGAAACCTACTCGCGGATAATAGTCCGGATGCCCGAAAATAAGAACCCCACGATAACCAAAGCGCTTTGCTTTGTCAAAGGTGTGCAACATCAGAGCTTTCCCGATCCCTTCACCTTGGTATTCCGGCAATACTGATAGCGGTCCAAATGTCAATGTTTCATACTCTGTTCCATTATCACCTGCCACTTTGCTGGTAGAATAGATTATCTGTCCTACCAACTTTCCATTCAACTCTGCCAAGTAATGAAGTTCCGGCACGTATGATGGGCATATACGCAATCGCGATATAAGCAATGGTATCTCAGTAATACACGGTTCAGCCTCCCAACTGCCATCCCAAAACGCATCTCTGGCAAGTTCTTCAACAGCATCATAGTCATCAGGGCGTTCCAAGCGTAAGTGCAATTTATTTATATTTACATTATTAATTTTACTCATCTTTTTCCTCCAAATTGTTGATTTTTCCTATCTATTTTCAGTTGTGCTCTATAGTCCTTGTTAGAGGTTTTCCACCATGCAGCGCTATCGCGTAAATATGTGCTTTTATCTTCTGCATATTTATTTTCACGTTGTTGCTTTTGGTACTGCTCCCAACGAGAATTTGACAATGCACCGGAGGTCAGCGCCATTTGTACTGCACAGCCCGGTTCGCTCTGGTGTCGGCAATCTCCAAATCGGCATTGTGTAAAGAGCTCCTCCACATCAGAAAACCCTGCACTTATACCTTCCTC
>Ga0123355_10021018_pt1 | contig 10440 bp, 4 predicted proteins | sample TergutEmb28metaG_3_FD_89872 | JGI IMG/M metagenome (GOLD analysis project Ga0123355, IMG submission 89872) | Embiratermes neotenicus P1 segment gut microbial communities from Petit-Saut dam, French Guiana - Emb289 P1 | ecosystem: Host-associated > Arthropoda: Insects > Digestive system > Gut ... | reverse complement strand
GCAAAAAATTAGACAGTGCATAATGCAAATGAAATTCTTTATAATATTGCATACTACAGTGTGTTTATTTACCTGTGAACATTACAGAATAGGTCAAGGTTCAAAAAGAATGCTATCTTAATTACTGTGCGCCATTGGGTGCTCTTTCCTCTATACATTTGTCACACAGTGGCCCTCCACTCTGATGGTTAACATAAGTCCAGTGTCAAGTTAAACTTGACAGAGATTTCCACTGTAAGAGGTCCAATGATTAATGTGTTATTTTACATTGGTTTTTTGTTGGTTTTCCCTGAAGTGCCTGTTGTTTAGTGGCTGCTTTTGAACTCTGGAAATTTGATGTTTTCTGTAAAATTTTGACTGGACTGTTGCAAGTCACAAAAATAATTTGGACTACAAAGGTTCAAAGAAACTGATAGGTAATTGGAGTTTTCAGGTAATGTGGGATGTGAAGATAACAAGATTGTTCTTGATCTTCTTGCTAGAGCCAAGTATCACCCCCCACCCCTACTGTATTTAACAGGTGTTAATGTACTAACATTCCATATTCATAAAGTAAACAGAAAATCATTTCAAACTACAACAAATGCATTTTACAAAGAAAATGAATTCTGCATTAACTGAAGTACTTATTGCTGTATGTTGGGATGTTATTTATCCTACAGCACACTTCACACAAGAAATGTAGCGAACAAACACTCTCCTGGTAAACATGCATTTGGTTACTGTCATCTCAGTTTGCCTGGTTCCATCCACTTCTCAGCCTTTTGGCTATTTCCTTAATATCCACCTAAATTTACCCCCTCTACTTGGAATTTCTGGTATACATTCTCATAGATTTCCACGCTGGTTTTCTGTGTACATTTTGGGTTTCCTTCATCCTAGGTATGTGTCTAGCCCATTCTAACCTCCAAGATTTCTGTATGCAAACAATTGTAAAAATTATTCAGGGTATGCATAAAGCCATAGATTTCTTGAAGAATCAGTTCATTTCTTATGGGCATTTAATAATACATATTTATCAACAAAGTGTGTAATATGTTAATCAGAATCATATTTGTTACTTAGTTTTTACATGTTTCAGCCTCAGTGGCCATCATCAGGGAGTTTTTTTTTTTTATGGAATATCAGTCAAAGGCATTTAATAGTTTACAGTTGTTTTAAACACATTAAAAGGATGTGGTTGTAGAATGAATATTTCACGCTGTTTTGTTAGTCTAAAATTTACAAGTTTATAGTACATAAGTATGTTCACATTGTTGAATGAGTAAATTACACCAAAGCACTACTGCAGTTGTTTGTTTCCAGTCACTGTTTCAACGAAGATTCAAGTCTGGGATGTGATGTCATGCCAGTTGATAAAATGTTAGCAACATTTTGGAGGAGCTTGGTGCCTCCATCATCAGGGTCTGTGCAGGCCAAGGATCTCTTCATTACCACATAGGCCCTGAACATGGAGGCAGCAAGCTCATCCAAAATGTTGGTAGTTTTGTACGAATGCACATGCCATCATATTGCAGTAGATTTGAACCGTAATCAGCACCACAGTGAGAACCTAAGATATTGACTGTAAGCATATTAGTTTCAACTTCCAGCCACTATAGATGACCCATCAAAAGGAAAGAGGACATTTGCCACTTATTGACAATAAAAAATAGGACATATCAGAGAAGGAGGTTAAAAGGGCATATAAGTGGTCACAAGCGAATTGAATTATTATGCATTATTATTTCAAAGAAAGTATACGAATCAAAAACAAAAATTGAAGTTTTGTACAGTATTCATGCAGTTAGTAGTTCGTCACCAGCTCTCTAGTCACCTTCCTTCTTATGTGCCCGTTTATACTTTCATTATTTGCTGTTACACTCTGCCCTTCTTTACTTACTGATATAATCAAGCACAAGAAGGAAATAAGGAGTCATAAGTATTGCCAAATTTTTCGAAGACATTTCATAGATGGACTGCTGAATTCATGTGGTTTTTTTTTTTTTTTTTACTTGGGCGGTGATAATATAATATTACAATTATAAGGCAGTAGAAGTTTTCTTTCCTTCATTTCAGTACCATTAAGACATGCAAAAGCTTTAAGAATAACAAATAAAACCCTGAAATTCACAAATTTAAAAAACCTGCTTGGAGGAAGTTTTTGTTTCACAAAAGAAGACATGTCTGGAAAAAAGAGGACACTTGATAACTGTACTATTGACTGTTAAGTCACAAGTTACAGTCCTCAAGTTGGGACACGTGAAAATTAAAGATGGAAAAGTGAGAAGCATGCTCTGCAGTCACTAGGGAATGTACATCATGCCAACAAGGGGATGTATACATAACATAAGGATGTGCTTATTGGAGATGACATTTGCAAAAGTCTATGGAAAGAATGTTCATGTTATTAAGTGTTAATGCAGGTATAGATGCCTGTTGATATATAGTGCAAAAACACTCAACATATCATGCAAACAAATGAGGCATGAATGATCACTTTATTGTAAAGATATTCTTTATTTATCTTTGTGACCTGAATATTTATGCTGGCCAATTTTGTAGTATTACATAACCTGTCTTGTTTATTATTGCTATCGCAAATACATTCCACAAGATTGTATCCTGACTGAGCTAAGTGTAGTGTAACGATACACATTTTGAATATGTCCAGTTTCTATGCTAATTCAGCATGTGAACTCCATGTATTTTAATAATAAAATAATTTATAATTAAGGATGCATAAATTGTACTTGTATTGCAGGATATTAAAGATCTGCAGCTTACTCCAAATCCAACATTTAAGCCATCTGCAGAGAAAGGTGATGCATATATTGACCGCCAGTCAGCGCCATACATCTGCCCGGTGATTGGACTTGAGATGAATGGGAAGTTTCGGTTTGTTTTTCTGTGGGGTTGTGGCTGTGTCATGTCAGAAAGAGCTCTCAAAGAAGTGAAAACCAAATTGTGTCATAAGGTAAGAGGTTAGCAAAAATTAGAAGAGGATAGATATAATAAAATGCTAGGGAAGAGTGACTTTTATTTCATACACTTTTTGGGAATGAGACTGTGTGTAAAGTATGAGGAAGTATTTTAATGAGTAAAACAAAATTTCAAGATTATGTATCAATATGCACACATCAGAATCCATATTACTCTTATGTATTAGCTGCATGCAGAAGGCCTGAAGAAATAATTGCGAGGGTTTGGGACATCTTGTATGTTTCTGATATACAGAGACAGTTTTACTTGCTTGAAGGCATTTGCTTATTTACTTTCTGAAATGGAGATGTTTCTTTTTGCCGTGTGAAATGGTTGAATGTTTTTGTTACTTCTCTCATTACACAACCATGTTTGTACTGGATGGATGTGTGATTTAGCAAGGTCAAAGTGAATTAATATTGAACAACAATTTTAGCTCTTACAAGTATGGAGTAATGCGTTTCTGAAGTTATAATGTCTGTTTGCTTTTACTTCAGGTAGTGGGTGAAAACATTATGGCTTTGATAACTGTTACGAAGATTTATTTTTTTCTCTTTGTTTGAAGTTCATATTCCTGGATAAATAAGTCATACCATAACTACTCTGTAACTTATGAAAGTGTAGTTACGTTGTAAATTTCCTTTATATTCCTAATAAATGTGGCCGTACCTACAGCAGAATGCATTTCCATTGGGACATCGCTAGATATTGATATATGTCGTAAGTTTTGGGCATGTGTTTCAGTTCCTGTATTTTCATTTCTGATGTTAAGTAAAACTTATCATGCTTGAGCATTTTCTTGCTCTGTGTTTTGATTCCTGCATCTTCATTTCATATGCTGAGTTATAACATTTCTTGTTTATTTCCTGTCCTCTTTATTTATGGTGACTGTGTATTAATGCTTTTATTCTAGTTCTGTTTATTGATTTTTCACCATTTCGTGGTATGCTGTCCTTCTGGCTCTTGCAGCAGAAAATAAAGTACCGAATTTGGAAAAGTAACTGGAGTAATTGTTTTGGTGGAGAGACTGCCTACATGGAAACCTTAGACAGGCTACTCATTTCATTATTCTTGTTGCTTTCCTCCACTTGTCTTGCAGGACAGGTTATCCAGGTCCTTGCTGTCTTAGTGGTTTAGATGTGCTTGTGTAACAGTGTACAAGGGGATCTTGAGACACGTGGTTTTCAGCAACTTAATCCATCTACTGATACTTCTCCTGCCATGGAGAAGCTGGCAAGATTTAGCCAGATCTCTTCTGTCCTGATATAAAATGTCTGCTCTCTGTACTATGGACTGCATGTCATGAAGAGAAAATAGAAGTGACTAACACCTGAAATATGACCAGATGAAATTGAGGAAATGCCATTGTTCATTGCACAGTAGTGTAATTTTGTGTCGACACGTTTTGTATTTTATCTGTTTTGAAGACATAAAAAATGGGGTTTTACAGAAAATTGCCTAATGATGAATTCATTGGTATCTCCTCTTCACCATGCACTGTTAACCCTTTGACGCCTAACGGCCACTAAATTGGTCGTACTGCACCGCTAACCTCTAAACATTGCATTTTATATATTTATTCAACAAATATAGGTACTGAATATTTTAAACACGGTATATACTCTCCGGTTTTTTTTTTTTTTCTCTCTCTTCAAAATGCAGTTTGTTTCATAATTCTAACTTATTTGGTTCCTGTTTTATTCACATTTTATATACAGTATGTGCTAAAATTTAAAAAAATAATTCTGGTGCCAAAAGGTTAATGTGGTAATGTACAAAGGATGAGACCCTCAAGCAGCACACCTGTGGAGAAAATAAATGTGTACAGTATTAGAGGTGACTTGGAAGGTTAAGATATAGGTAATAAAATAACGTTAGATTGGATCGTGGGGAAATAAGCGGTGAATATGACAACTAAATACTGTTGGTCCAAGCTAATGGCCAGCAGTGTAAGTCTATTATAATGTCAGTCAGTTTTTTAATATCATAGTTTCTTCAATGTTGGACATATTATTGGTTGGCAATGGAGAAATAAAAACAATCACAATTGTGTTTATATAATTTACTGTATATTGCAACATGTTTCAGCTTTTTCAAAATGCAATGTAAAATACTTTAAAAAATTAATTAAATGGATACAAAATATAGTTGTGATTGTTTCTTTTTCTCCATTGTCATTAATATATCACAACATAATATCCCTCATGAAGATATTAGTTATTCAGAGAAGAGTCTGTGCCAAGGAGTGTATAAGAATTTGCTTTCAAAGATGGTTATTTAAAGTGTGAGTAAAGTAAGGTATATGTTGTTGTTGTTGTTCCATCTCTTTATTGCCTAGAGTTATGTTTCTTTCTTCTAGGGCATAGATTTGTGAAATAATTCCTAGGAAATTTTCACATTACAACTTAAAACATCACAAATACACATGTTCACTTTTGCGTCTGACCTTACCTGCTTAGTACTTTGTGTGGTTTTAGCCGCAAAACCGTTTGTATGACCAGGAACTGATGTTAATTCTGTGTTCTTCAATCATATAACTTAAGTTACATTTTAACTTCTGTAGAATCACTCTTCTTGATAAGTACATTTCTGTATTCTGTAAATATGTTATAAGATGAAATTCATATGTACAAAGCACTTTTTCTGGAACAAACTACAGAAAAAACATATACTAAATATAATGTTGAATAGGACAGTTGGGATTTTTCTCTCTGCCACCCCATTCAGAAAGCTCAAGAGTCTAGAGCTGGCCCTAGAGTGAGGCAAATAGGGTGACCACCTGTAGCCCCATATTTTGGGTCTCACTGCATTCATATCACAAAATATGTGCTGATTCTTATACACCATCCTAACTTTGAGGTTAGTAGAATTATGTATTAGTTCCTTGAATTTCACTTCCAAAGCAATTTATGTTCGGTTGAAATCTCTGCTGATCTTTTGTGTTTTCATCATTGGTTATTGTTACTATATATTCACTGTCTTTGAAAAGCTACTTGTGTTACATGACATAGTAATTATAGGGCATAATGTTGTTTCATTTTATTGTTATTTTTTAATATTTATCAGTGTTTTTAGAGGATTAGTAATTAACAGTGGGATGAAAACAAAATGTAATTCAGAACAAGTTTGGTGACATTATTTGTATGACAGTTGTATGCTGTTCTTGAATTTGATTCAGTCTGATTGGATTGTGAATTGGTGAAACAGAGATTTTTACTTAACATGCACTTTATCCCACAAACTGTGTTCCTGAGCTTGGCAGCTGTCACAGGAGCTTTATGGTATAGAAGGTCTGCATTTTAAATATGTAGAGTTATGTAGTCCTGCAGTTCTACATCCCTTACTTCATAGAAGACAGTTGAAGTGCTGACCTCCTGCTTCTAAGGTGGCCTTATACCTTCTGACATTATTTCTTGACACATAACAGAACTCTTTGTCCTGAAGCGTTAGCAGTTTGTCTTCAAATATTGTCTTTCATTTCTTGAAAATAATGCCAATTTTTCACAGTAAACCCTCTTTCTTGTCCCCAACAAATAACAAATGCATGGATATAAATAGGCCTAGGAGACCACCATCTGTATGGTATCACTGGTTTTCCAAGTACCTCTTATATAGCAGTCATTGAGAAGTTTAGGTGGACTGTGGCATGTCCTGCATGAAGTAACCATTGGTTTTTCCTCTTTCTGTTAATTATCTAAAGAACAGTGACAGAATTAACCAAATTAGTGTTAGGAATTTATTGTTCTTTCAAGAAACTTGGGCCATATGATTTTGTCCACAGTCAGTGCATACTAGACTGTGAGTGCAAGGTCATGCACGGGAACATCGTGAACTGCATGGGGATTTTCCAGACATCAGTATCTGTTATTGTGCCTGCTTGCATATTTCCATTTAATGCTAACCTTGCGTTACCCAAGAAAATCATGCGTTCCAGACCAAAAGAACCATTAGTTACCAACTCATGAAACCATCTACAGTACTGCTCCCTTGTTTCCCATTCTGGAGGAAATAGTTGTGTGCCTGAAATTTTACATGGGCATAGTTTTAAAAGTTCTTTTTGGTGTTGGTTGTTGTAATTGGCTGTATGCATTGAGGTTTCAATCCTCAGTTCACAGGCTGATTTTGTCAACTGGCACTTAGTTTTTCTGGGTGTTTTCATTTGAGCATCCAGTTTCGCTTTATTTAAACCATAGCATATTTGTGTGTTTTTCTCTGCCTGTCACTAAACCTGCTGTTAAGATTTATTCCACTCTTATGTACATTGTTCTTGTACACTGAAATTGGCACAGGGTGTTTTTCTACAAACCTTTTGGCGATATTTTCTCCTGTCATTCTTCCTTTTTGAAAGTATTGCAAATGCACGCTTTTTTTAATTAACAGAACACATTTCTCAAAGTGTTAAAAAGCCTGTGTAATCTGATTTGCCCCAGGGCCCACATCTGAAACTATGCTGGTTTCAGTCTATTGGGTACCAGGAGCTCTTTTCCCAATGTTTGGAGTGTAAAGCTGATCAGTCCACTCATCCAAGTATGTAATACATAGGTCTTCATTTCCATGTCGTCAGTACACCTTCAGGTCTTAAGGGCAGAGCATCTTTATATATAAATGTTATGTGCTACAGTATACAGAAATGAAAAGCTATTAATTATAGATTTTGGATTTGTATGAATAGTTTCATTACTTGATTTTGCTTATGAATAAATGTTTTGAAATATTACATGTAGGCAGTTATGTTCACTATCCATCTGTATAATTTTTTTTCCTCTTTTTCCATTCTAATACAGTGCCAACAGCCATTCTCAGAAGAAGATGTAGTTGTTCTTAATGGGAGCCCTGAAGACTTGGATCTGATGAGGACAAATCTAGAGGCTCGCCAGGCCCGCTACAAAGCTGAAAAGAAAGCTCGCAACAATACAAAACGCAAAGGACAAGCTGCTTCAACAGCCACATCAACAGAAACATCAAATGACAGTCATGGTGATGCAAAAAATGTGTCAGAGCTGTCAAGTGAAATCCATGATCATAAAGAAGAAACCAAGGCATCTGCTGCTGGGGAGGATGTTAGACGAAAATCAGAATTACAAAATGGGAAGTCAGATTCAAAGTTGATGCTGAAGATTGGCAGTAAACTGAGTGGTATGTTGATGGAATATAACTAAGTGTGTTGAATGTCCAATAGATACTAATTTTACATGCACTTGAAAAAAAATTATTGGGCGGGTGTCAGTATTGTAACTGGTAATTGTTCATACTAATTGGGCCGTTGTGTTACGTGTTAAGTAGTTGTAGTATTGGTATTATGGTGCATCATGTGCTAAAAATATACAGAGGGTCTCCAAAATATATTCAGTGTTTCAAAGTGTCATGCATTAAAACATAATTGGATGAAACAAAAATGGTAATATACATTTAAAATTTGCATAAATAAAGTTCCGTATCTGTAAATGTGGTACTATGGTAGATATCATAGTGACATTCTTCCTTTCTTAAGTTCTGAGGCTAGTATAACGTATGTCATTTGCCTTGATATGCTGAAAAATTTAGTTTTTCTACAACTGGAAGACGAAGAAGAAGAAGAAGAAGAAGAAGAAGTGAAGTTTTCCCACATGGTAGTGCATTGTCTCATGGAATAACTCCATTTTAAGTGCTTCGAATTACAAGTGTGTAGCCTTCTAGGTCCCCAGATCAAATGCTGCTTGAATGCATGTGTACATGTGTGACATTTATGGTGCTGCTGAAAATGTAGACAGTGTTGAAGCCGTAGAACACAGGTTTAAGGCATTTGTTGATACACCACCAGAAATGCTTACGTGTGTTTAGGCAGAGCAGAATTTTGCTGTTGTATGAGTGTATGAGGCACTATAAAAGTGTGTGTGTGAGTCTGTACTAACATAAATTCTAAGTTTGTCCTTTGTTTCATTCAGTTATGTAGCAAGGTAACAAAAATATAATATGCTGAAACCGTGAGTATATTTTGTGGACACTATTTTACAATCTTGCATCCTAGCTGTATTAATTTTTTAATGAAAGTTGCCAAGCATAGCTCATGAAACCTGCTCTATTGAATACATTTTTGTTTCCACGTATCTATTATTTCTGCTTATATTTCTATGAAGAACTCATCATATGGTTTCTGTGCGCGTTACATTTGTCATGTATGACTTAGGAGTTTTACATTCTCACCATATTTCTAGTTGTAGATTTCACAATCACTTCATACCAAGTAAGGACTATAGGAAATATTCCCATAGTTGTGATGCTGTTATTTTACATTCTGGTGGGGGTTAACTATATATATATATGAAATTTTTCTGGTGAGAGGGCGGGTTTATATATATATGGAACTTTTGTTAAGGCTTTTTATATATATACGAGGGTTGATCCAAAATTTTCCGGACTGATGCTGTAAAAATCATAAAACTCACCATAAGGCCTATCAGCCGCTGTCACCCTTGAAGTAGTTCCCTCCCGCATGTAGACACCGGTCCCACTGTCTCCTCCATTTTTGGAACACTTCCTGGAAGTCCTTTTCTGTCAGAGTGTCAAGCACTCTGCGATTTGGCCTGGATCTCCTCAGTGGTATCAAACCGGCATCCTTTCAGCTTCAATTTCATTTTTGGAAATAGGAAGAAGTCACAGGGTGCCAAATCAGGGGAGTACGGTGGGTGGGGGATAACCGCAATTTTGTTTTTCGCCAGAAACTGGTGGGTGAGGACGGAAGTGTGAGAAGGGGCATTGTCATGATGAAGCAGCCATGTCTGTTCTTGCCAAAGTTGGGGCGATGTCTTCACACTTTTTCACGCAGTCTCTGCAAAACTTCGCAGTAGAACCCGGAATTCACAGTTTGGCCTGTTGGGACAAATTCTTTGTGCACAGTCCCCTTCATATCAAAGAAAGTGATGATCATGCTCTTGAGATTGCTTTTCACCTATCTGGCCTTGTTTGGCCTTGGTGATGTGGGGGTTTTCCACTGGGAGGATTGTTGCTTTGTCTCAGTCGTAATCGTAAACCCAGCTCTCATCACCAGTGATGACACTAGACAAGAACGTTTCATTGTCGGAGGCGAGCTGACGAAGTTCAGTGCAGACGATGTGCTGCTGTTTCTAGTCAGCTGTTAGGATCCTGGGCACAAATTTGGCTGCAACACAGAGTATGCCCAATTCTTCCACCAGAATCCGCTGGCATGTCCCATAACCAACTTCCACCTCCTCAGCAATGTCGCGAATGGTCCGATGTCGATCCTGACGGATGAGCTCTTGAATTTGTGCAACAGTTTCAGGAGTTATGCAACTTGTGGGTCTCCCTGTGTGTTCGTCGTCGTCAACTGATGTGCGATTGGTCTTGAACCAGGTATGCCATTGAAACACCTGTGTACGAATCAAGCTTTGATCCCCGAAGCCTTGTTGAATCATTTTGAGGGTTTCTGTAGCACTTTTCCCAAGGTTGGCACAAAATTTGATGCACACTCGCTGTTCCTTT
>Ga0123355_10021017_pt1 | contig 10440 bp, 7 predicted proteins | sample TergutEmb28metaG_3_FD_89872 | JGI IMG/M metagenome (GOLD analysis project Ga0123355, IMG submission 89872) | Embiratermes neotenicus P1 segment gut microbial communities from Petit-Saut dam, French Guiana - Emb289 P1 | ecosystem: Host-associated > Arthropoda: Insects > Digestive system > Gut ... | reverse complement strand
TGCTAGTTCAAATTCTGCGCGGTGAATGGGGATTTAGTGGTCATGTGGTCAGCGACTGCTGGGCTATTAAGGATTTTCACGAAACCCATCGCGTTACACATACAGCGACCGAGAGCGTTGCCTTGGCTATCAATATAGGTTGCGATCTGAACTGTGGATCTTTGTTTCTAATGTTAAACCAGGCTGTTAGCGAGGGTTTAGTTACGGAAGACACAGTTTCTAAATCGCTTACCCGGCTTATAACCACCCGTATGAAACTAGGATTATTCGATAAGGAAGAAGATGTCCCATTCAATAAAATTACATATTTCGAGAATGATACACCTGAAAACAATGCGTTTGCAGAGGAAGTTTCCCGCCGTTCGCTTGTACTGCTAAAAAATGATGGTATTTTACCACTCGTTAAAAATGATGTGAAGACAATTGCTGTTATCGGCCCTAATGCTGGATCACGTGAGGCGTTAATTGGGAATTATTTCGGTACCGCTTCACAGTATTTCACGATAGTAGACGGCATCCGTGAGGCTGCACCGAATGCCCGGATTCTTTATGCAGAAGGCAGCCATATGCATCGGCTTACTGATTCAGACTTGGAGCAAGTGCCCGGAGACCGTTTGGCTGAAGCTGCTGAGGCCGCCAAATTAGCTGATGTTGTTGTACTTGTTCTGGGTTTGGACGCAGGCTTAGAGGGTGAGGAAGGCGACACATCGAATGAGTTCTCTTCAGGTGATAAACGTGATTTGCGTTTTCCTGGGCTCCAGAATGAATTGCTGAAGGCTGTTACGAGTAGTGGGAAACCCGTTATATTGGTTAGTATGACTGGAAGTGCGATGGATCTTCGTGAAGCGGATGCAAACTGCAGGGCTGTTATTCAAGCATTTTATCCAGGTTCCCGAGGAGGTAGGGCTGTTGCTTCTCTTTTGTTTGGAGATTTTTCGCCCTCTGGAAAGTTACCAGTTACATTTTATAAAACCAGTGAAGAATTGCCAGATATAAAGGATTATAGTATGAGAAGTGGGCTTGGGCGTACTTACCGCTTTATGCAGAATGAACCCTTGTATCCGTTCGCCTATGGGCTTAGTTATACAACGTTTGAATACTCGGACATTAAAGCAACTAGAAAAGGTGAGGAAATTGCCGTTTCTGCTAAAGTCAAAAATGTTGGTAAGTATAAGGGGGTTGAATCTTCGTTGTTGTTCGCTAGTCACGAAGACAAAACTTTAGATGTGCCAAATCATTCCCTAAAGGGCATTATTGTGAATGAAATTAAGCCTGGAGAAACAATAAGCTTGGAATTTGTGCTCTCAAAGTCAGATTTGTTTGTGTTTGATGAAGAGGGTAAGGAAGTGTATGCGCCGGGTAGGATAGATCTATTTGTAGGGGGCAGCCAACCGGATAGGCGTAGCATAGAGCTTACCAACAAAAAGCCGATGAGTATTTCGATATAATTTAAGTGGGGGCTCATAACCCAAAGGTCGCTGGTTCAAATCCTGCCCCTGCAATCTACCATGTTTACGCCCCCTGTGATATTGATACTATCGCCGTGGGCGTATATTTTTGTTATATAAGATTTGATTAGGCGTTGGACGCTCTCGTCACCGAGGTGTTCAGCGTCTTTTTGTAGTTGGAGACTAGAGCAGTATAAAGTGAAAAGGCAGGGTTTAATCCCCCGCCTCATTTATCAAAAAGATTGAAAGACTTAGCGATGTAAAATGATCGCCACTAAATTTTCAGATGAACATACGTGAGTTGCTGTATTGTCTGCTACAAATCTTGCTTCTATTACATGATGAAAAGTTACCCCAGCATTTACTTCGAAACTGGTACCTGTCTGCCATTCGCTCCATGAGTAGGGAAGAAGTATGGTGCTGATGCGATATTCTACAGACCAACCATTTGGTGCAGTTATCGGTTCAATCGTTACTGTGTTTCCAGTACGGATACCCCTGGTCGTTTCGGGCGAGGGGGTTATATACATACTTACTTCACTTTCGTCAGTAAACACATAATTAACAATAGGGTCCTCGATGAACCTGGCTTGAACTTGATAAATTTCTCCAGGAGTTATTCCGTCAGATCTCACGAATAAACTATGAGACCGCCAACTGCCCCATGAACCATTTACGGCTCTTACTCTATACTGTGTCCTCCATCCATCTGGCGCAGGTATTGGCATAACAAATATCCTATGAGGACTAGTTTCGACAATGACAGGTCGTGGCGGTGGATCTACACCGGGCGTAAATGTCAAATCAGCACTTGGCTCACTTTCATATGAATCGGCATGGGTATCTTGATCGATTGCTCTGAACCTGGCTTGAACTTGATAAACTGTCCCGCGGATTAATCCACTGAATGAATTACTGTCCTGCCATGGACCCCATGAACCATTTCCAGCTCGGATTCTATACTGTGTAGCCCAGCCGCTTGGCGCAGATATTGAATTAACAGTTATACGTCTTATATTCATGTAGTTGAGAACAGGTTGTGGAGGTGGATCTGTTACTAGCCTATCTATTGGACAAGTTGGAGGTGTTGGAAGTACAGGACATGTTGGAGTTGATTGTGCTCTTGTCCATCCAACGGAAATAGGGATAAATGAGTTATTTGCTGCGATGTCTCCGATTGTCCCCACATACCCGCTCAAAGATTGCCCTGGATTAAGAGTAATAGTGTACGAAAAATTCATTGGATTTAAAACAGGAGGCAGATTAGTGCTATTCCTGAATGCGATTTGATTGCCCGCTGCGTCAAACAAGACCGGGTCGGGATTGCCAGCTGAAATGCTCCCCAAAGCGAGATTCACTGGCACATCTGCGGTATTTGTCGCTGTAATAGAGGCGCGGCCGCCTATTCCGTCGCGTACATGTGCTCTTACCTCTGTATGTGCTGGTATTTCAGGGCGGGGGCGTATGAATATGTCGTTCGATAGCGTTTTGTTCTCACTTGCTACGCTTTCGTCGGAATCCGCATGAGTGCTTGCATTGATTGCTCTGAACCTGGCTTGAACTTGATAAGTTGTTCCTTCGGTTAATCTGTCGAAGAAATTAGAGGTCTGCCAGCGAAACCCCCAAGCTCTGGAAGCATCTCGGATTCTATACTCTGTTACCCATCCGTCTGGTGCAGGTATTCTTTCAACGGCTACTCTATCTATAGACGAGTATACGATATCCGGTTGTGGGGGTGGGTTAGTTGTTCGTATCGTCGATGAATCTTGTGCAGCTGAAAGATCATTATATGTAATTTCGAAGCCTTCTAATTCCTCTTCGTGAATCATCAGATCACTGTGTAAATCATTCATTAAATGCTCATCCACAGACAATACAGACGCATTCAACATCTCGTCTTCCATCACTAACTCAGGGTCAAAAACTGTATTCGTAAAGACCTGAAAGGTTGCTGTTGTGAGCGCAATTAAAAGAGCAAGCAGCAAACCGCCCTTCAATGCTTTAGGAAATTTCATAAAATTTGTTCCTCCCGCAATTTAATTGTTTTGCATACTTTAGTATTTAGTACTAGCCGAGAACATTGTTCACATACTTCAATAAGTCAGCGAATGTGCCTATTACGCAAAGCGTCTCTAAGGGCACGGTGTGAAAACAATGCTCATAAAAGCAAACCTCCTTCTTTGTATAATTAATGATACCACTCATTAAATAATCAAGGACATCATTTAGCCTGAAGTATACTATATTATGTAACAGAACGCAATATACAACAATATTTTTTTTATTAAATTTTAATAAAACGAAAAATTTTATAAAAATTACATACAAACACCTAAACAATTCATATTTCTACAATTTATGGAGGCGTTTCATGGTGGGCCTTTTGTATTTTTTCATTATGTATGATTTTTGATACAATCGAGCAATCATAATATTGTACGAGCAAAGATAAGTTTCAAATGAGAGGAGGAAAATGGTTTATTTGTGAAGCCAGCAAACCATGATGAAGAAACTATTTGTTGCTGCGATTGTAGGTGTTGCATGCCTGAGTGTTAGTATAACAGCGTTCGCTAGGTCAGCTGAAAACACTATCTTGCGCTTTGAGATGGGCAGCAGCACCTTTACTCTTGATGGCAAACCACAGCAAATGGATGTAGCTCCATTCATTGATACTGTTTATAACCGAGCTATGTTGCCATTACGTACAATTGCTGAAGAACTTGGTATGACAGTAAGTTGGACAGAGAGCAGCCGGACAATTGTCATCGAGAGAGATGGTGCTACTGTATCGCTAAGTGTGGATACACCGCTGCCAGATGGAATGGGGATGCTTCAGATCGTTAATGACCGTACAATGGTGCCTATTCGGTACATAGCGGAAACATTGAAAGTCCCAGTGGAATGGGATGATATAAACAATGCGACTGTTATTACAGCACCGCATGATACGATAATAACTACTGCGTCTGATGGCATAGATTTAGATGCGTTTGAGCATCGAATATTTGAACTCACAAATGTTGAAAGAGCGAATTATGGACTCCCGCCGCTCATTTGGGATTCTGCCCTAGCCACTGCTGCCAGAGATCATAGTGACGATATGGGTAGAAACAATTTCGTTGAACATATAGGTTCGGATGGCTCAACAGTTGATGAAAGACTTGATAGAGCAGGTGTCTTACGCTGGCGCGGGACTGAAAATGTGGCTGGAGGCCTAAATACCCCCGAAGAATTTGTGGATGGTTGGATGGGTTCACCAGCACACCGGGAAGCTATCTTATATAGTGCGTGGACACATATAGGGGTCGGGATTAATTATACGCCAGGCTCACGTTTTCGTTTTCATGGTACACAGAAATTCGCATTTTTGATACCGCCGCCTTCTAAATTAACTACGGATGAGTTTGAACGCCGTTTGTTTGAACTCACGAATATTGAAAGAGCAAATAATGGAGTCCCACCGCTCATTTGGCATCCCGACCTGGCTGTTACAGCTCGGGCCCAAAGTGAAGACCTTGCCAGGGCAGATCTCGATGTCGATATAAGGTCGAGTATTTTAGGAATTGATGAACTTATGAAAAGGGCAGGCGTCACACACCCAGGCTATGTAGGCCGAATACTAATTACTCGCAGGGCCACCCCCGAATCGACGCTAGCTGTATGGAGTAACAACACCCCTGAGTCGTGGTTGGACATAATGAATAGGGATATGGCGTATATAGGGATCGGGTATCATCATTCAGAAGCTTCTCGGGAGCAGTTCTATACGACAATAATAATCCTTGGGCATTAAAGAGTGTCGCATCCGGCAACGTGGGTCGCGACTGAGCTTGAAATATACATTAGGATTGAAATTAAGCTGCAAGAAATTTTTGAGTATTGATGCAGAAAAAAGAGTGTCAGGGAAATAAGTTCCTGGCGCTTTTTTTATTTTTTTGCAAATCAGTGCTGTGCCTAGGGTATCTATGACTTCTCCAGATATTGTTAATTCCATGCATCACTCTGGCATCAGCAAAGCTGACTAAATCATCAAAATCCAGTTTGCCTTTTCATGTCAAATATGCTATACTTATCCTATAAAAATATGACTTTTAAGGAGAGTTGCACATGTTAAAACAAACTCTTAGTGTCCGTACCATCGTGGCTATCGGTATAGGCACGGCTCTGTTTTTCCTGCTAGCCAGGTTTGTTTCCATCCCTGTGTTTGCCAATACAACAGTCACTTTACAATACGCGCTACTTGCGTTTTTCGCTGTTCTCTTCGGACCTATTGCCGGGCTTTTAATCGGATTTATTGGGCACGTTCTAACGGATATTTCCTTTGGCTGGGGGCTCTGGTGGAGTTGGATTATTGTGTCTGGCATAATTGGCTTTGTATTTGGTTTTGTCATAAAAAGCGAAACTGTAAACGATGGTGATTTTGCTGACAAGAGAGCAATTATTCGGTTCGTGTTGGGGACAACACTTGTCCACTTGGTTGCCTGGGGTCTTATTGCCCCAGTGCTGGATATACTTATCTACGCACAGCCTGCCAACCGTGTGTTTGCCCAAGGGCTAATCGCATTTGTGGGCAACGCAATTATGACAGCTATAGTTGGTACTCTTCTACTTCTAGCCTACAGCAAAGCCCGCCCCAAGGCAGGCAGCTTGACAAGGGACTAATTACATATGAGTAGCCCTGTTATTCTATTTGAGAATTTTAGCTTCAAGTATAAGGCTCAAGCCGAGCCTTCCTTGATTGATATCAACTTGTCTATCCACCCTGGTGAAAAGGTGCTTATTGCAGGGCCTTCTGGCAGCGGCAAAAGTACCTTAGCCAATTGCATTAATGGGCTGATTCCTTTTAATTACGATGGAGATATTACCGGCAAATGTCTGATTGCTGGTGAGGAGAGCCGCAGACAATCGGTTTTCGGGCTATCAAAAATTGTAGGAACTGTATTGCAAGACACAGACGGACAGTTTGTTGGCCTAACTGCTGGAGAGGACATAGCTTTTTCCTTGGAGAACAATTGTGTTCCTAAGGAGGAAATGTATCCATTAGTAATGGATGCAGCAGAAATGACTGGGCTTGGGGATGCTTCATTGCAAGCATCCCCTTTTGACTTGTCTGGGGGTCAGAAGCAGCGAGTAAGCATGGCTGGGGTTTTGGTTGATACTGTGCAGATACTGCTTTTTGATGAACCATTGGCTGCCCTTGACCCTGCCACTGGTAAACAAGCTATTGCCCTAATTGACCAGATAAAGCAAGAAACAGGCACTACCGTGGTAATTATCGAGCATCGGCTGGAGGATGTACTTTTCCGTGACATCGATCGGGTGGTTATTATGCGGGATGGAAGTATTGTGGCTGATTTGCATACAGAACAGCTTCTTTGTAGCAATCTGCTATCAGAAACAGGCCTTCGTGAGCCATTGTATATTTCAGCCCTAAAGTATGCAGGAGTAAAAATTATCCCTGAGCATAAACCTGCCCGCATAGACACTTTAAGCTTATCCGATGCAGACAAACAGACAATGGTTGAATGGTACGAAGAGCCACATACGCAAAAAACCTTCAACAGCAGCGAGGAACTCTTGCGATTACAGGGCCTAAGCTTCTCCTACAGTGAAAGCCGTGTGATAGATGAGATAAGTTTTTCTGTAAAAGCTGGGGAAATAACTTCCATTGTTGGCACAAATGGTGCAGGGAAAAGTACTATGGCTAAGCTAATTTGCGGCTTCGAAACCCCTGACGAAGGGAAAATTTTTTTGCGTGGGGAAGACATTACAAATGATAGCATTGCCAGTCGCGCAAAGTCTATTGGATATGTAATGCAAAACCCCAATCAAATGATTTGCAAGCCAATGATATTTGATGAAGTGGCTATAGGCCTCCGGAACCGTAGTGTGCCGGACGATGAGGTGCAGCACAGGGTAGAAGCCACCTTGGAGGTGTGTGGGCTCAAGCCCTTTCGCCGTTGGCCAGTTTCTGCCCTAAGCTATGGGCAGAAAAAACGTGTTACAATTGCGAGCATCCTTGTGTTGGAGCCAGAGATAATAATACTGGACGAGCCTACTGCCGGTCAGGATTATCTCCACTACACGGAAATAATGGAATTTTTAAAAGAATTACAAGGCAGGGGCATTACAATTTTGCTCATCACCCATGACATGCATCTTATGCTAGAATATACCCCAAGGGCATTGGTGTTCCACCAGGGGCAGCTTATTGCTGATATGTCTTCTGCCGCCCTTCTTTGTGACCCAGCCCTCTCCTCCCGTGCAAGCCTTAAGGAAACCAGCCTTTTTTACTTGGCGAAGAAATGCGGGATAGAAAACGCCTCTGCCTTCACACAGCGTTTCATAGATAGTGAGGGACGTTATGGCATATAGCTCAAAGATAGGATATATCGAAAAGGACACGCCTATTCACAGGCTTTCCGGATCAACCAAGCTCTTGATGGTACTCTTAATCAGCTTTGCTGCTATGATAACCTTTGATACCCGGCTCTTGGCACTAATTGTTATACTATCCTTTGCCCTCTTTGCTGTGGCGCGTTTACCCCTTAGAGATATGAAGCTAATACTAGGGTTTTTAGCATTTATTCTAATCATGAACACTGTCATAACATATTTGTTCGCCCCAGAGGAAGGTGTTCGGATCTATGGTTTGCGCACGGAAATTGTTCACCTCTTTGGTCCATATTATTTGACTCGTGAGCAGCTTTTCTATCAGGCCAACCAAACCCTGAAATACATGGCGATTCTGCCACTGGCACTAATTTTCTTTGTAACTACTGAGCCAAGCGAATTTGCTTCATCTTTGAACGCAATTGGCGTGAACTACAAGATTGCTTACTCTGTAACCTTGGCCTTGCGGTATATCCCAGCGGTTCAGAGGGAATTTCATGAAATTAGCCAAGCGCAGCAGGCAAGAGGAGTAGACCTTTCAAAAAACGCAAAATTCCGGGCCCGAGTGAAGGGCATGGTCACAATTCTGTTCCCACTGATAATCACTAGTATAGATAAGATAGAGCGTGTTTCTAATGCCATGGAGCTACGCAGCTTTGGCAAAAACAAGCAGCGCACATGGTACAATTTTCGCCCCTTCAAGCCCATAGACTTTGTAGTAATAGCCATTAGTGCAATTCTGATTATTGTGGCAGTAATATTGTTTTTTATAAATGGTGGTAGGTTTTACAATCCGTTTTAGTGGTTATTGTTTTTTTGTTCTCCAAATAAGCTCTAATCTGGTGACTTTTCGGTAAATAACTGTTATCATAAAACATTGTTCTACATTGTCAATCTTGTATGCTTGGAGGCAAAAATGAGAAGAGAATATCTAAAATCTGCAAAGCAGAAAAACCCCGAGGATATCCGACAAATGAGCCAAGTTGTTAGCGAGCTAATTCAAAAGGTGCGCGATGAGGGAGACGCCGCCGTTTTAGAATTAACTGAACGTTTTGACAAAGTAAAGCGTTCCACTTTGGCAATTACTGAAGAGGAATTTGCAGCTGCTAAAAAAGCTATCCCCCAAACCCTTCGGGAAGATATGGATTTCGGCATTAACCAAATAAGAAATTTTGCAAAAGCACAGCTCGAGAGCCTTTCTGAATTTGAGTCGGAATTCTCACCGGGTATACATATGGGCCATCGCGTTATTCCGATATCCAGCTCTGGTTCTTATATCCCTGGCGGCATATACCCCATACTATCTGCCGCGCAAATGTTAGTTATTCCGGCAAAGATAGCCGGAGTTCCCCGAGTGATTGGATGTTCCCCGCCCAGAAACGATGGAAATATTCATCCTGCAGTATTGTATGCGGCCAAGGAGTCTGGCGTGGACGAATGCTACTGTATCGGCGGTGTACAGGCGATTGCTGCCATGGCTTACGGTACCGAAACCATAAAGCCCGTAGATAAAATCGTAGGTCCAGGTAATGCCTGGGTTACTGAAGCAAAACGACAAGTAAATGGTGTAGTTGGTTTAGATTTGCCTGCCGGCCCCAGTGAGATTCTCGTAATAGCCGATGACACTGGTCTCGCTGATATTATCGCAGCCGACCTTCTGGGGCAGTTGGAGCATGACCCCGATGCCCGCGCCGTGCTTGTAACAACAAGTCGTGAACTGGCACAAGAAACTATCAAGGAAGTAGAAAAACAGCTTTTAGTGCTGGATACTGCTAAAACAGCAAAGGTTTCCTGGCTTGGCCAGGGAGAAATCATAGTGGTGGAAGATTTGAACGAGGCTGTTGACTTTGCTAACGAATGGGCTCCTGAGCATCTTGAAATACACACTAAATATCCCCATACACTTTTACATAAGTTGGTAAATTACGGTTCCTGTTTTTTAGGTGTTGAAACTGCCGAGGTCTTTGCAGACAAGGTTTCCGGTACGAACCATACTCTGCCCACCGCTGGGGCTGCGCGATACACTGGCGGAGTTTGGGTGGGTACATTCCTGAAATGGATAACCCATCAATGGGTTACCCCAGAGGCTATGAAATTACTTGCCGGAATCACTTACAGGCAATCCACTGAGGAGGGCATGACCGCTCATGGAGAATCGGCAGCTATCCGTCTACGAAAAGATTCATTGTATCCGCCAGAGAAGTAAGTTAAGGCTATGACAATTAGGCAACCATAGCTAATTTAGTATTAATAGGATTTATGCTGTCAGTTTTTCGTACAAGTGATGTAGTCACAGATGGGCATTTTACGCATAAAAAAAGCTTTGTCAGTTGGAATGATACAACCTTCTAATGGGAAAAGTGCGGCTAACCCGCTCAAATACAGCGTTTACCGCACTTCCCGTCTATTCTATCTGGCTTACTTGTGCTTCGGATCCAATCGTAAAATCCGCTTGAGCGCAAAGTAGAGAACTGGCACGAGTATTGATTTCAGCAAAATACTTAGACCATGCAAGTGTACAAGTGCTTCAATCAAGGTGGTGATAGGTAACTGATGAGTTATGTGTGTGATGAGAATTCCAGCAAAATAGCCTAGAACT
>Ga0123355_10021016_pt1 | contig 10440 bp, 8 predicted proteins | sample TergutEmb28metaG_3_FD_89872 | JGI IMG/M metagenome (GOLD analysis project Ga0123355, IMG submission 89872) | Embiratermes neotenicus P1 segment gut microbial communities from Petit-Saut dam, French Guiana - Emb289 P1 | ecosystem: Host-associated > Arthropoda: Insects > Digestive system > Gut ... | reverse complement strand
TGTTCCTTGATCCTCAAGATGAAGTTGGTCCCTCCATCTCTTCCTCGGTCGTCCTATGTTCCTACGTCCTTTTGGTTTATATTGTAGTGCTTGTTTTGGTAGTCTGTTTGTGTCCATCCTCTGTACATGTTGTAGCCACTTTTTCTGGTACATTTATCTAATAAAATTTTAATTTGGTGCCCTGCATACAACTTTTGCTCTCTGTTTCCACAGTTTCCTTGTTTGTATTCGTATTCAACTTCATTCTTCTTCCTTATATTGTTGTCACACAGGGGGTGCATCGCTGGATCTGAATGCTGTGGATCCAAAGCCTTTCCGCTGGATCCTAGACATTACATGGCTCAATCTAGTGGAAATAAGCAAGCTGCCCACATTCTCAGATGTTCTTACCAAGGTACAAATCTGTAATTTGGATCAGGAAAATAATTTGCCTCCTTATGCAGCCCTGAATACATTACTAGCTACTAATTAACTCACTAAGCATGTATAATCCTGTCCGTTTTCTTATATAATGTGAAGTCATTTGGCTGTGTTGTGAATGACAGTTGAATTTACATTTTCCTACATAAAATAATGACAAAATTGGTTGCAACATATAAACAGAATGCTCTGTAAGAGACTACTGAGAATGATAAAATACCAACAGATATATAAATCCTTGCATAAGGAAATAAAACACAGGGTCCTCAGGCATCAGTTCTAGGGCCCCTCTTATTTTTGTTATGTACAAATGATTCACCTTAAATACCCATGATGCAACGTTGGTCCTCTTTGCTGATGGTATTAATATACTTATTATAGGCGAAAATATAGATGCTGTACAGGCAAGGCTAAATAGGGTTATGAAACAATTTGAAACTTCGTTCTCAAATAATAGCTTTATCATTAATAGTGATAAACAAAGGCAATTTTATTTCACTTTAACAAAACCTGTAATTTAGTAAAGCCTAAGACAGTTTTTAATAGTGTTGAAATTAATTATACATCCAAAATGAAGTTCTGAGGAATTAATATCTCAAATAATCTAAAATGGAACACCCACATCCAGTTTTTATGCTGAAAGTTAAACAAGGTCAAATCACTAAGAGGTGATTTAAGCTAATTTATGTTAATAAACATATGAAATAATGTGGAATGCCAATTTGATGCAACAAAGTCGCACGGCACCATCCGCACCATACACACGACCTATGCAGCATATCTCAAGACCACCACCCATCCAGAAACTCGGTGCAGAAAACCGTATGCTGCAACTCAACATCCAGTGCTCCTGATGATGGGCGTATGTACCCGAAACATGTCGAGCTAAGAATATGTCAATAAAATTACCTAGTTGCATCAAGTTGGCAATTCACTTTATTTCATGAGGAAGATGCATGGTCAACAACCCTTACATATATTTGCAAAATTTCAGTCTTTAATAAGGTGTGGTATAATTTTATGGGGTGAAGAAATTGAAAGTGTAAAGGTACTAAAAAATACAAAAAAAGGTACTTTTTTCAATTAAAGGGCTTAATACAAGAGAGTCTTGTACACAAATTTAATAGAGTTAAAGATTCTCCCAGTGACCACTTTATATATCTTTGAGGTGTTGTGCTACTTTAAAAAAACACATTTATTTAAGAAGGAATTTGAACATGAATGCCATACAAGAAGAAAATGTGATAAATATGGGAATTAAGTTGTACAACAAAATGCCAACTAAAATTAAGCAACTGGAATTTTTAGGGATTGTAAACATAGAATAAAGTTGTATTTACTGGATCATCCTTTTTATTCATTAAATGATTTTTGTTGATTTGAAAAAGACACTAGAATCAACAATAAGATGAATATAGGATTTATATTTTATTGGAAAAATTACTAATGTGTAATTAGCTTAGCTTATTTGGATAAAAGATCACATTTATCTAGCTGAGTGATGATTCTTGTACGTTTTGTTGACTGAAACTTATGAACTTCTTTGTAATATGTTTTTGAATCTGTTTGTCTATTCTATCTTATACTTTGATTGACTTGTCAAAGTGTTACACATGTAGCAAACAGATGATAAATAAATGATAAATGATAAAATACAGACCAACAAGCAGAAGAAACTAGGGGACACTATTAAAGAGACTTCTAGGTGTGTGAGACCAGAATGGGTCAACAAGTGGCCCAACTCAGTGTCAGCTTCAAGATGATGATGATGAAGAATAGCAACAGTAATAATACAGAAAATAAGATATGTCTGCTAAATATGACTTTGCATTGAGAGGGTTAATAGTAGTATCTCTGTATGCAGTGAAGTGTTTGAAATATGTCATACAGTGTGTTTTGTAGTTTAGTTCAGAACCAGCTAGAAGATTCCTCAGAAATATTTCCTGTTGGCTTCACAGTACCTGGGCATAAGCCTTCATAGCCAGTAAACAACATGCCTGCAACATGCATGCACTTTTCATTGGTCTGTAATTTGAAAAATGGGTAGCTTATAAACAGAATAAGTTTTTAGATATATGCCCCATTTGTTAAAGTAATATTCTGCGTTTTGTAGATTGAGCAAAATGAGAAGGACTGGAAAGTATGGTATGAAAAGGAACGACCTGAGGAAGAAGTGATTCCTTGTGGATACAACTCTTCCCTAGATGTGTTCCGCAAACTGCTCTTAATCCGATCCTGGAGTCCTGACCGAACTCTGTCACAAGCTCGCAAATATATCATGGGTGAGTCTTCATACTAAGTAATAGCATCTCACAATCATATAAACAAGACAATAATGTAACACTCAAGCTTGTTTGTGTAACCATTATTGAAGTAAAAAAGGAATAATTAATACATATTCTGAAGGTGTGTATACAGACATAGGTATCCAGCATGCAATTTGCATGTACCATATTGTCATCTGTAACTTGCCTGGTTTTGCAACATTTTCACACATTATCTCATAAATGGCATGGTTTAAAAAAAATAGTTATTGAATATAAAATGTGTTTTTTGATTTTCTCTACAAATATGTCCGAAACATTTCTTATTCTAAGAAAAACTGAGTAAGATATGATCAAAAATATATATATTGGTCTTCATGTAAAGTACCAGTTATAATGGTCAGATTTTAATTAAACTGGAATTGTCTTCACAGTTTTTGATACATAATCAAATATCAAATTTCATGGAAATCTGTCCAGTGAGAGCTGAGTTTTTCCATGCAGATATGGTCAGACAGACATTATGAAGCTAAAAGTCACTTTTTGCAGTTTTGCCAACATATCTAAAAATTTATTTTGAAAGAGCACCCAGTATTCTCCCGAAATATGATGATTAATTTTGTGTGTGTGTGTGTGCGTGCGCGCACATGCGTGCATGTTTGTTTGTTTGTTTGTTTGTGTGTGTGGTTTTTTTTTCCCCCTCCCCTCTCTCTCTCCCCCCATCAACCTGGTTTTATACTGCATGTTCAGTGGACTGTGGGTGTGGGTATGTGCTTGTGCAGTGTAGTGTATAATACCTGAAGACATTGGGATCAACATCAGACATTTGTAAGATCCGGAATTATGAAATGATGTCAGTGTCCCTGTACTTTATAAATGCTGAATTATTTTTTTCCTTTATTGCTTGTTTCATCCTGTGGAATATCTGAGAAATAAATGGTGCAGTTTTGTTTCAGGTATTGGCTAACTGATAATTTGGTACACACTTGTGCACTACATGAGTCTGTGACTTTTTTTTTTCTTAATCATTTTCTGTGCAATGTCTTGCATAGACTGCACTGTTTCATTTGATTACGCTTACCTTTAATTTTTAATTTTGTAATTTTTATTTAAATTTCTGTTTATGTACGGAAACTTGAAAGTTTATGTGAAGTTTCAAAAGGTAATTGGCACACCAACAATTATTCTGTTCAGAGGATAAAATAAATCCTTCAGGTGCATTCTTCTCTGTACATTTTCATACTGTTACATAACAGCATAAAATCCTGTATAGTTTCTGATTCCGATTCAGGACCGCGTAAATGTAGCAGCAGTTTATCTAATTTTGAACTAATCACAATAAAACCTCTTCAGGGTGTGTGGACCTCAGACAAAGGCATCAAAAACTCTGTTTGTTTAGTCCATGCTACCCTGGGTTCAAAGCATTTTGCACCTTAATCAGTGTTTATGCCAACCACACATAGCTCAATCATTCCTTTACAGAATCGCTGGGGACTCAGTATGGTGAAGCCATAATTCTTGATCTTGATGCAACATGGGCAGAATCGGAGCCTCGCACACCCCTTATATGTATCCTCTCAATTGGCTCTGATCCTTCACCACAAGTAACAGCACTTGCCAAGCAGAAGGAAATACGTATGTACCTCATCTTTGTGATTTACTGACATGTAAGCTGCTGATATGTGTGAAAAACACACTCTTTGTGCCAGCTGCTTTAACACTTATTCAAATGTCCCTCCCTTATATTCAAACGTCCTGCCTTTATCATTTTTCTCCAGTAAGATGTACATGAGTAGACGCAAAGACAGTAACATAGACTCACATATTAGAACAGGCCATTTGGGGTGTCAGGCATCATTCCTTCATTCATTCATTTACTTCCATATACCCACTTACAGGAGCATCCCAGGGATGTGGAGACAGTCACAACATAATACACAATATATCTGTTGAATTACAGACGTCATAACCGAATTCAATTGTATATAAAACTTACATACTAAATTATCAATACATTGTGTCATTAGTTATTATAAACTAGGACATACCTTATTTCTTAAAATTAAAAAATTCATCCATAGAATAAAAAGAATTATCCAGCAGAAACCCTTTTAAGGTCTTTTTGAACTCTTTTGTCTCATTCACTGTACTTTTTATGGAAGTCAACAAATGATCAAAAACTCTAATTCCAGCATAATGGACTCCTTTTTGGTTTTTTTAGGTGAGATAAAGGGGGATGTAGGTTAGTACTATTCCTAGATTTATTGTGTACAATTCTGCATTGTCCAAAAATAAATTTATATTGTTAACTACAAACATTAACAGAGAATGTGTGTAATGGACAGATAAGGGTAATATTTTTAGGAACTCTCTACATGAGTCATTATTCCTAGCCCCCATTATTATTCTAATAGCTCTTTTCTGTAATTTGAATACACACTTACTATTAGTTGAATTACCCCAAAAAATCAAACCATAGAACCTTACTGAATGAAAAAAGCAAAGCATACCATTTTTAATGCAACCTGTGATAATACAGACTAGACCTTCTAATTATATAACAAGCTTTATTTCGTTTTGGAGTAATTGTAGCAATATTTAAAAATTAAGACATAAAATATAACTTCATAAATCTTTGAAGAATAAATGGCAAAGTAAAAGCAATGTTAAAAGTATAAGACAAAAATACTGAAATAATTGTGTTATAGGCAGTAGAAATATCTGTTCTTGCGTATGGTGGAGAAGGATTAAAGGTGCTGAAATGTGTTGTCCAAAATCCAAGATTGTAAGAGATATCAATAAGAATATTGTAGATAGAATTTCAGACTATGGAAATGAACAGTGTAGATATGTGGACATATAGGAAGAAAACTGTATCCAAAGAGTTTTTCAGTTATGGTTGATGAAAGAAAAGCATTGAAGACAATAAAAAGATGGATTAATCAAACGATACATTATGAGGATGTAAAAGGCCACCGGAACTAATCTGTGGATTTGACAGTGATGTAATGTAGCTGTTGAAACATTGTTGCTCTTTACTTGTCACCAAGGCTGCAGGCATAGTTACCAAATTGAGTTGAGACAAGTCAAGTCTGACTCAGACCCTCAGCTTCACCCTGATGGAGTCAAATCATTCAGTGTGACGTAGGCATATGGGGAGTCTGTACAAAGCAGTTGCACCTGCCCATGCAGAATCATACTGAATCAATTTCAGTTTGACTTAACGGTACTAATCTTATACTAGTGCTCACAGCCCAGACCTATATGCAGAGTTGCTGTTTTGTTGAATATGAAAGTACTGTTTCTGTTTCTAGCCCTGAAGTCGGTGTCCATGGGACAGGGTCAGGAGATGCATGCACGCCGCCTTATATCTGATTCAATGGCAGGTGGTGGCTGGGTGTTACTGCAGAACATACACCTGTCACTGCCATTTTGTAATGAGGCTATGGATGCTCTGGTGGACACCGAAAATGTGCATGAGACATTTCGGCTGTGGATGACTACAGAAGTTCATGCACAGTTTCCTATTGCTCTTCTACAGGTAAAATAGAGGTTGTAAGTTTGAAAGACAGGAACTCTGAATATCCAACATACAGTACTATGAATATGTAATAAAATAAAATAAACAAAATATGATTTATAATACAAAAAGCGGATGGACTTCACATTTCCTTTTCATATTGTATGGAGTAAGAATAGCACATTCACTGAAGTAAATGGTTGCAGGAGGGATGTCCAACCAACATCAGGCAGGGGCAGTATTTCTGTATTCATCACCATTCCCAGACTACATCTTTGGTCCATCTATCCTAATATCCAATTTGAACGGGTATCCCCTTCCCCCAGAGATTAAACAGCCAGGGCATATTTCTGTTCATTTCACCTTGATCTAGTTTTCAATCCAAGAAAGTATGAATGTTTATCTGTACTCATCTTGTATGCCTTCATGATGTGATGGTTGGGCACATAGGCAACTTTATCTTTTCTTCCCTCCTTTCCTTTTTTTCTCTTTTCTTTCTTTTTTGCATTTACATCTTCAAATTGTAATTTCACACAGTTTCGGAGACTGGTTTTACTTCCAGTTTTAGATGAATTTATCTTATGTCATTTCTTGAGAAATATGATAGTTCCTCATGCTTCATCTGTGCTAGCATTTTTACACAATTCTAGGATAGTTTTATCTGGTACACATACACAAGCGAAATGTATTAACATTTGTAACTGTACCATTTATTTCCAGATGGCAATAAAATTTACAAATGAGCCCCCTCAAGGAATCCGGGCAAGTTTGAAGCGGACTTACCAGAATATAACCCAGGTACGCTTATTTTTATCAGTTTTAATACCATTAGGAAAAGGGTTTTTTTTAAGTGGTTCATGAAAGCACTACACAAATAGTACATAACTGTTACTAAAACTTTTAGATGAGAATACTGGAAAGTACATAACACAGGAGCACTTCCCAGGATGCTGAGTAAATACAGTGCAATCGTGCAGATTCCATAGTTCTTAACAGTTAGTGTGCAGACATGCACTCACCATGCTTTAGAAAAAAAGTATTGCTCATATTATGAGAGATGTGAGATTCAGTACCTTGATAACCAATAAACCATGTCAGCCCAGTGTTAACAGTTAGATCCTCCAGTTGCACAACAGGCAAACCAAATTCAAGAAAGAAGTACAGTGTTTTTCCTTGTATGAATTGACATGGAACTGCCCATCTATGTTTCTATTGTAGGACACTCTAGACTACTCAGCACAACCACAGTGGCCTCCTCTTCTGTATGCTGTTGCATTCCTGCACACTGTGGTGCAGGAGAGGCGCAAGTTTGGGCCTCTTGGATGGAATGTTCCATATGAGTTCAATCAGGCAGACTTTGCAGCAAGTGTCCAGTTTGTTCAGAACCACCTTGATGACATGGATCCAAAGAAGGTAATCGTACCCATGCCTTTCATAGTCTTTTTTATAGTGCCTTAAATCGTGAAGGTAAATGTGTTCCTGTGTACAATTTAGCACCATGACAAGAAGCTGTATGGAGGATTGGAGGTGTAGCATGATGCATTTTTATGTTGGCACTAAATAGTGGCAAGAGGTCAACCTTACACCTAGTGACTTTACCCAGAGGGACAAGTTCCCGTTACCCATCAGGCTGTAGACCACATGAACCGAGAGCCATTGTGGATGCAGTGGCAGAGAGAAATGTCGTGACAATGCAAAAAATCAAACCCTGGTCACCCAGTCTAAAAGCATGGTCACTAAAATGACTGAACCAGGCCACCTACTCATCTTAACTCTCAGTTATCCCTACATGTGTACATATGATACATGATATCTCATCACCTCCATATCTTTTTTATTTCAATTTCCAAAAGTACAGACTAATACTTAAAATACACCCTGCTTTTATCTCCCTAAAGATATCTTTCCATTATACTTACTGTATCCTTACAAAAATATGCATGGTGTGAAATTTGTTGAATAACTTCTGACTCTGATCTACTAGAAAAAACTTTGTTATTGGATACTGAAAAACCATTTGCAGTACTATCTTCCATTATATTTTCTCTTTATTTAAGGAAGTTTTATCTGCTGTAATTTAATTTGAAATATTAGTCACACTTTTAAATCTTTCATGCCAGATATTACGGATGTTTAGTTTCCATTCTTCACATTACTTTAAATAGCTGACCCTTTCCTTCTGTATGCAGTTTGAATTTTTCCTTATAAATTGTTGTTCCCAGTGCTCAAAAAATTACTGTTTTGTTCCTTTCATATAGCTGGATCCTTTGCAGAGTTAACAGATTTCTCTTGCTCTGATAGATCACACAGTAAACTAGGACAGTATTCCTTTTAGAGGTTCCAGGTTTTATTTCATTAATATAACACAATATAATATAATATTAACATATATTGTTTGCAAATTAGTAAAATAAAATATGAATATATGTCTGGCACATCTGTCAGCACCAAAATTAAACATACATAAAAACTTGCATTTAACACATGCATAAAAACTTTCATCTAAATATAGCATCCGTACAATGTCCATATTGCCATTTCATTAACTTTATGCTAAGAACATGTGATAAAAATTGCAGAAAATAATTCTTAATTATCATTCAATGTGACTGATATTAAGAATTTTTAACTTGATGTGTTAAGCCTTCATCTATGTTCCAATTCAAGACACAGCTACTGAAAGTATGCTCTTACTTACCAGTTATATTGACCACTGTTGCAGGGTATCTCTTGGCCAACAGTGTGCTACATGTTGGGTGAAGTGCAGTATGGAGGGCGTGTAACGGATGATTTTGACAAGCGCTTATTGACTACATTCATGCATGTGTGGTTCTGTGATGTGTTACTTCGTCCAGGATTTGAATTTTACAAGAACTACAAGGTTCCCATAACCAAAAACCTTCAAGACTATATTGACTATATCAATAGTCTGCCTCAAACTGACACACCAGAAGTGTTTGGTCTTCATGCCAATGCTGACATCACGTGAGTGTTCTCCAATTGTGTAATTTTCTGCTATCTACAGTAATATTACTTACTGACAATCACATCCACATGGTTTGTGCCATGGCTCAGGCAGTTAGTTGCAGGCCTCTCAATGTGGAGACCTGGCTTCTTTCCAAAGCCAGACAACATGGGATTGGTGGTGGACAAAGTGGTACTAACACCAAGGTTTCTCTGAGTACTTCTGTTTTCTTCTGTCACTATCATTCCACCAATGCACCATACATATTAATTCATCTATCACTGATGCTATGTAATCTCAGCAACTAACAGCATCATTAAATAACACAAGAAAGAACACCACATCCATATTATGAATATTGCAGAAACAAGGAATTACTTAAGAAATTCTCTCAAAACAACAAATGCTTAACTCCATGGAGCAGGGTCCTTCTTGAGAAACTAGTAGCTGTTGAGCTAGTCAAAGGCTCCAACCTCAAATGTATGTGGATCCCAAAGGTTCATTACCATGTTCACAAGAGCCTGTACCCATGCTGATACTGAGATAGATGAATCGAGTACATAACCTTCCACACAGTTTTCTTAAGATGTTTTAATGCCATGTTAGTATTTTAATCCAGAGATGGATTACAGCTTAACCATGTGTTTGTATTGTGCAAAGGTAAACTGCATCACCATACATTGTCCCAATATTATGAGGTACGATACAATTTAAAGAATTTTAATGAACTGGATAATTTCCTGTCTGAAAATACAGTTGTACAAAAGAAATGATGATGATGATGATGATGATGATGATGATGATGATAATAATAATAATAATATAGGAGCTCAAACTAAAATAAAAGATTTATTAACATTGGTCGGTAAATATTTCTTAGCTGAACCATTGCAACTTTGTGTTTTGATGCTTACCTATATTCATTATTGTCCTTGCCAGGTTCAGTCCCCTCTCCTCTGTCTAGTGTTTGTGATTAGCCACCTTTCCAGCAGTCTGCCCATAAAATTTGAATAATGGGTATTTACCTACAAGCCTGAATGACATAACAACCCAAAGACCACAATCTGAACAATCCCCACTGCATAAACTTTGAAGTAAAGGTTTCCTATTATAGGCCCAGTGTGGCCCAGAGGGTGGGTAGAGGTATAGCTCTACTCCTCCATGACCGTGGCACTGGAAGGGGGTGAATGGTCAGCAGCATGCCCCAGCCACACTTTACCCTTGGGAAAGACCCAGTACCCATTTTACAGGAGGCTGGGTGGGCCCCAGGG
>Ga0123355_10021015_pt1 | contig 10440 bp, 12 predicted proteins | sample TergutEmb28metaG_3_FD_89872 | JGI IMG/M metagenome (GOLD analysis project Ga0123355, IMG submission 89872) | Embiratermes neotenicus P1 segment gut microbial communities from Petit-Saut dam, French Guiana - Emb289 P1 | ecosystem: Host-associated > Arthropoda: Insects > Digestive system > Gut ... | reverse complement strand
GCTATGGAAGATTACGGCATAAAGCCCTCTCACGCCCAAGCCTTGCACTTAAAAAAATTGAAACAGGCAAATGAACTCACCAATGAAAAAATTTACGCCATTCTGTCAAAAAACAAAAGTTATGTAAAGTCAGATATTGACATTAAACAATATCGTCAATTCTTTCCCGTGGGCTACACTTTGAAAGAAATGGATAGTGTTATCGTCGAACTTTTACAAAATTGGCAATCAACGCTATGAAATCCTGCGAAACTCTATGCAATGCTGAAAAACTCTATGCAATGCTGAAAAACGCTATGCAACGCTAAAAAACTCTACGCAATGCAAAAAAATCCTATGCAACGCAAATAAACGCTATTCAATTCTACGCAACGCTACTCAATGGCATGAAACCCTATGCAGAAAAAATCTGTGAAAGGATGGTGAGGGCATGGATAAATTAGATTACGCAATTCTGAATTTTCTAACCACCAACCAAGCCACAAGCAAAATGAAAGCAAAAACCCGCACTGATATGCTTGATAATCTCGATATGGGAAAACACACCCTTTATCGCAGAATTGTTAAACTCATTAGTAAAAGATATGTGGAAAGAGGTTTCACTGAAGGACAGCAACATGCTTACTTCATTACGGAAACTGGGACAATCAAACTACAGGAGGCGATGGGGCAATGAAAAAAAACATTGGCTTTATAACAATCGGTCAAGCTGGAGGCAATATAGGCTTGCTATTCCAAGAACTGGGATACAAAGTTCTGTTCATGAACACTTCGCAAGAGGATTTGGACACCTTGAAGGGTGCAAAGCAAACCTATCACATAAAAAACGGCGAAGGGTGTAATAAAGACCGTGACAAGGCTAAAAGCCTTATCTTTGAAGATTTCTCTGCTATTTCAAAACAAATTCTGCAAAACTTCAAAGAAGAAGAATTTATTTACGTCATTTTCAGTTCAGGTGGCGGAACGGGGTCAGGTTCGTCACCGATGCTGATTGAACTGCTTATTCAACACTTGGATAAAAAGGTGGGAGCTATAACAATCCTTCCAAACAGAAATGAGCCATCAAAACCCTTCATCAATGCTTACGAATGTTTTACGGAATTGGAAGGGATAGAAAATGTTTGCGCTACTTTCATTTTGGATAACAATAGCAATCATGACAAGTTATTAATAAACATTGAGTTTGTTGACTTGTTCGATTCGTTTATCAATATTTCGGGACACTATGATACCAGCGGAAATATTGACACCGCTGAAATGAAAGAACTGTTATCTACTCGTGGGGCAGCCATTATAAGCAAAATAGCCAAATCAACGAGTAGCACCTCATCACTGTTGGAATCCGTAAACAAAAACATCTTTGCCCCGCTCGAAGGCGATAAAGTAATTAAATATATTGGTATTTCGACTTCGGCGCAGATAGACACAGGTGATGTTATGCAGGAAGTTGGCACCTGTTTGGACGTATACCAAGCAACTAACCCCGATGATACGGTGGCTATATTTTGCGGATTATCCTTCCCCTATGCCGTATTAGAGCAGTTTCGGGAATCAATAGAAAGCAGCCGCGAAGCTATAACAAAAAGCCTGACCACCACGGCAGAAATCAAACTAAGTGGCGGGGTGAATTTCCTTACCAATGTACGAAGCAATGGGGTTACACCGCCAAAAGAAAAAACTGAAATTAATGATGTATTTGCAAAGTTTATGAAAAAGTAATACACGCCACCCAAGCACAGGGCGGAAATACCACGCCGCTCTGTGCAGAAGTTCTACGAATGAAACAAATTTGAAATTACGAAACATTCTCAAGCCAGCCTTGCGCCTTTAATGCCGTGGGAGGTTGGCTTTTTGTGTGAAAAAAATAGGAAACGGAGTTGGTATTACATGCCTATATTCAGAACCGAAAAAACGAGTGATTATGCTGTGATAGCAAAGCATCACCTTAAAAACAGGGCATTGTCATATAAAGCCAAAGGACTTTTGACTTTCATGTTAAGTGTTCCCGAAGATTGGGATTATAGCTTATCAGGCTTGGCAATCTTGGCAAGCGATGGCGTGGATGGGGTACGTAGCGGTATTAGGGAATTGGAAAAGCACGGCTATTTAACCCGTCGCCGCATCCGTGATGCAGGCGGAAAACTTGGGGATGTGGAATATACCATACATGAAATCCCCCAGCTTCCTAATGGCGGTAAACCAAATGACGAACCAAATCTTCCACCAACAGATTCACCAACAAAACCAAGCAAACCAACATCACCAATATCACCAACATCAGAAAAGCCTACATTGGAAAAACCTATATTGGAAAATCCAACATTGGTGCAACCTACATCGGAAAAACCTATATTGGATTTTCCAACATTGGTTAAACCAACATTGGAAAAACCTATGTTGGAAAATCCAACGCAATTAAGTAATAAGGTATTAAGTATCAAAGAACTAAGTATCAATGAATTAAATAACAAAAAAACAAACCCCGCGTGTGTGTCTGAGTCTGGTACAGATTCGTGTGACCACAGCCAGCTTTCGTTGGGGCATACCAATATTGCAGACCAACAAGCCGAGTGCCTAACGGTTGAAACGGCCCAAGGAACAGGAAAACCTGTAATCCACACCATGACGCTTGTTGAACATGAACAGCAGTTTGAACTTTTTTGGCAGATATACCCACGCAAAGCAGGAAAAAAAACCGCAAAGAAGGCTTGGCTTGATATTAAGCCTGATGAAATCATGTTTTCTGCAATCATGATGGCTATTAACACTGCCAACCAATACTGGAAACATCAAGGCATTTCGCTAAAGCACATACCGCACCCCTCAACGTGGCTTAACGAAGAACGCTGGGACGATGAATTTCCTGCCGAACAGCTATCAAGTCCATACGGCTATGACAGTGTAACCCCTGACGGAAATGGCAAAGGGGGTGTTCACAATGCAATCAATGGGGCAAATTATACAATCGGTGGAGAGGACGACCCGTACCGAGCAATCATGTCAAGTCAAGGAGTTTCCAAACAAAAAATCGGATAGTGACGATTTTTCTGTTGGCAAACTCATAAATCTTTTTGCCGATGCTGATATTCGTCAGCCCCTTGCCTGCTGTGATGTCTGCCACGAACCAACCCAAAAAGACATGGAGTTGCTTGGTGTTATGCGGCGTGTGCCGATTGCCTGCCGCTGTCGCAGTGAAGCCTATGAACGTGATAAAAAAGTGATGGAACAGCAAGATTTAAGACGGCGATTGGAACGCTTTAAGGCATATTCGCTAATGGATAATCGCTTTGAGGTGTCCACTTTTGAGAATTGGGCGCATAGACCAGATAATCGTGATGATTATATTCTTGGCACAAAATACTGCGAACATTGGGAAACCATGTATGCAAACAACCGCGGACTTTTGCTTTATGGCAAAGCTGGTAACGGTAAAACCTTTTTGAGTTTCGCTATCGCCAACGCCCTTTATAAACAGGGTAAAGCGGTTATGGCTATCTCCATATCACGGCTATTGTCGGTCATCAAAGACAGTTTTGACAAACATGGTGACTTGGGTGAAGCCGATGTGTTAAATACCGTTAGGGATGCAAGTTTATTGGTCTTGGACGATTTAGGCGTAGAATATAAAACTGCGTGGGCTTATGAAAAACTTTACACCATTATCGACACGCGGTATAGAGCCAACAAGCCCACAATCATCACAACCAATTTCAGCTTAGATGCCTTGCGAGAAAACTTGGCCACCATTGACATGCGAACACGACTGACAGACCCATCAGAGCGGATTTTTAGCAGAATCACGGAAATATGTGCGTTCCACGAAGTTACAGGCGCGAGCTGGCGCATTTCAAAAGGTGTGCAGAATAAAACAGCATTACTTCAAGAGTTAGGTTTATCATCAACATGACCAAAGCCGATGTTTTGAGGAATCTCCACAACGCATCGGCTATTTTTTATGCCCGAATGGGCGGAAAGGAAAACAATAATGACTATAAACACATGTAGTCTGAACATTCCTGATGGATTAACACAGCAGGAGTTGGAGGAAATAGCCTTGTACACCATACAAAAAATCAACAACTACCCCAAGTCTTTCGGGAAAACCGTTGATAACTATTTTGACCTCTTGTACCCAGATGAGATTAAGGGGTATCTGATGAGGCGAGCAATAAACAGTAGGTCTTTTAGCGAAATTAACGCCGTTTAATACGGTTTGCGGAGAGGAAAATGTGAATGGCAAAAAAGGAATCTGATGCTACAACTGTTACCAAAGCCAAGAACGATAAGCCCCGTCCCGATTGTTACCATGACCCGCTAAGGCTTCTAAAAACGTATCGGGATGTACGCTGGAACCTTAAACTGTCAATGGAACATCACAGACAGGATTTTGAAGAAGAATACGGCATGTCAGTAACGGAATACCTCGAAGATGTATACGCCGCCGGAGCTGGATTTATAGGAACGAAACTGGAACATCATGCAAATAGCATGAAACGCACGGCAGAAATGTTAAGGCTGATTGATACCTCCATGCACCTTATCAGGGAGAATTACAGCGAAGGCGAACCGTATTACTGGATTTTGTACTACACCTATTTATCACCACAGAAATTAAATGGTGTTGATGAAATTGTAGACAGAATCAAAGGGCATGTTCCTTTCATCACAAAAGACACCTACTTCAAGCAACGCAAAAAAGCCATAAACACATTTGCATCAGTCCTGTGGGGATTTACCACCAAGGGCGATGTAGATATATTGGATGCTTTTTTCACTGATGTTGCCGCCACAAGAGTAGCAAGCAAACGCAGCTCGAACTAGCATCAAGTCCAAAACAATTTACACATTAAGTTAGAAATTAAACCTGTAAAAAACGCCTATGGCGTTATTTTTTACCCTACAAGGAGGAAATAAAATGCAAAAAAGCAGTGAAAACAAAAAAACAAGAACCAAGACTGCCAATCTGGTTGAGGCGAAACTCACAGCACAAGAAATAGCGTTAATTCCGCTAAATCAGATTATACCCGGCATTTATCAACGTCCAACGCATCCAACCCAAGTAGCAAATATCGTAAAATCATTCGATGAAGCCAAATTGGGTACACTGACGGTTTCGCAACGTGATGGCAACTGGTATCTCGTCGATGGAGCGCATAGACTCAGCGCACTAAGAACCTTGGGATATACCCATACAGCCTGTTTGGTGCTACAAAACTTAACTTGCGCCGATGAAGCAGATTTTTTTCGCAAACAGGATGACGACAAGCGTTTCCTAAAACCAATTGACTTTTTTAGGGCGGGACTTGTTGCAGGCGATGAAAAATGCCTGAAAATTAACGAAATAGTAAAGGCAAACGGACTGCAAATCAGCAAGTCGCATAACAGCTTTAATGAAATTGCGGCTATCAATACCATACTCGAAATCTATGATGATTACGGTTGTCGGATATTGGACGATACCCTGCGGGTTATTGTGCAGGCATGGAACGGTTTGTCAAAGGCAACGCAAAGTGACAGCCTCTTTGGTGTTGCCGAGTTTATTCACCGATACGGCATGGTTGATTTTGCAGAGCGGCTTAGTTCCAAATTTACAACCGTCTGGAATCACTACAGCGAGGCTTTACAAATCCGTGGCGTAAGAGGTCATAAATCAAGCCGTAAAAAATTCTGCCGTGTGCTGGTTGAGTGTTACAATCGTGGGCTTGGTAATAGTAGCACCAAACGTCTGAAATGGATTGATGAAGATGTGTTGGTTTAATTTTCTGCCGATATGTGCGCCCTCTGTAAGTTTGGAGGGCGCATTTCAATTGGCGGCAACACCGTCGTATTATTTTTGCCACAAGGGAGGGAAGCGCAGTAGCGCGTATTTTATGGATAAAGTAAAAATTGCAGATATACAAATCACCCAGCGTATTCGCAAAGAAATAACGAGCATTAAGGAACTTGCTGCGAATATTCAGAGGATTGGGTTAATAAATCCCATAACGGTAATGAAAGACGTTTCGGGGGAAATTAGACTTCTTGCAGGTCTTAGACGGTTGAAGGCAGTCCAATCTATTGGCTGGACGGAGATTGACGTTAATATGGTCGCTCCGGCAGATGCCGAAGAAATTCTGCTTATTGAAATAAACGAAAATGAACAACGGGAGTCTTTTACTTTTTCGGAAAAGATGGATTATGCCCGCCTTTTAGAAGAAATTGAACAAACGAAAGCCAAGGAACGTATGGTGGACGGTGGTTTAAGTGCCGGGCGTGGGCGACCTAAAGAAGATGAAAAGGGTAAGGACGCACGACCTTACCCTTTTGGGAATCAAAGTCGCGATGCTATAGGTGAAAAACTAGGTATGAGTGGTCGCACCTATGAGCGAGCCAAGCATATTAGGGATAATGCCTCTCAGGAAGTGATTGACAGATTGGATAGTGGAGAAAGCAGTATTTATAAGGAATACAATGCCCTCCGTGCAAATGAAAAATTGGAAGATAAGCCTATCGTTGTTGTCGAGTCGGAAATTGTGGCGATGGATAAAGTACCTCCCAATATTGACTCCGATTCCCCTTCATGTGATGTTACAGAGCTTGATGATGAAAGCAAGTACCTAAAGCCCATTCCTCGCATTCTAAAACCTTTGTCACAAAAAGATGAAGAAGCGCAACAAAAAATCAATGAGTTTAACGCCCTACCCCCAATGGAAAAAATTGAGGTATTACAAGAACAACTCCGTTCAGAACGAGCTAGGGCTGCCGAAGCTGAGTCGGAATTAAAGAGAGAAAGGGAGCTGCACCACAACACCAAATACCATAGCCAATTGTCCATCACCAACTTAGAAGGGCAAGTGGCGGAACTAACCACAAAGGTTTCAGAATTAGCCAAGGCACTTGGTCTGCAAACGGAATAAACAAAGCACAAACACCACCCGTTCAGCACTAATGAATTGCCACGCCAAAAAAGTGAGACTTTTTTTCCATTGACTGGCAATTCATAAAGTGGTAGAATGTTAGTGTGAAAAAATGTAATCAGATATATCAAGCCTCCTGTGGCGCGTCTATATAAGATGCCTGTCAGGGGGCTTTTTGTATGCTGATTCATTGTGTTGGAGGGGTGTTTGTGGCAGAAAACAAATTAATCAGTAAGGCTCAAAAACTTTTACTTGAATATCGACCTACTGTATTGCGTAAAACGGCACTTGAAACTGCATTGGGTACAGCATGTGGAAACCTAATCCCATGTATTAATCAGATTAGATTTACTCAACAACTTACCGAAACGCTCCAAAGTCATAAACTCTTAGGCGAAAAGCTGTACTGGATAATATATTTTACCTATATGACAGAGCGGCAACCAAGCGATATTGACGAAATCCTCTCTGGCATAGCCACAAAATGCGGAAACATCCCACGAAGTTCATATTATCGGTTAAGGCTTCGTGCTATTGCGATGCTTGATAGTCAGTTGCTTGAAGTAGCAAATGAAAATCCAGATTATGTATGAGTTAATTATAATTAGAAAAAGTGAGGTATTTTATGTACGAATCAAATCTGCTGCCATTGGGTAGTATTGTGATTTTGAAAAATGGTGAAAAGAAACTCATGATTTACGGCAGAAGCCAGCTTGCAGGTGACAGTAACGTAGAGTTTGATTATGTCGCCTGCTTATGGCCGGAAGGAAATCTTAATGCAGAGTACACATATCTCTTTAACCGTTCGGATATTAGTACAGTATTTTATCAAGGGTATTCGGATGATGAAGATTTATCCTTTTTGGAAGTTATGGAACGGCGATAAAGCAAAGCCAAATCAGGCAAGGCAGAATGAAAATAGTCACCTTGCCTGATTTATCAGCCTATTCTAATCAAAAACAAATTCAAACATTGTGGCAAAATAAAACATATGCGACATGTTGCCACTTGCTCCTGTAGAGTTAGGCGAGAAGAAAGCACCAACCCCTACGCTATAAACAATAGGACTTAACAAAATATCCCTGTGTCCTCGGCTGGAGTCTAACATCCCCCTAACAATCCCCTCTGGGGTGGAGTCTAAGACAGGAGTACCAGTACCCCCTGACCTTGTAATTGTTTCTCCAGCAAATCCGTTGAAGCCAAACATACGTGAAGCCGCAGAAACCGTTCCATGTACAGGGCTATAATGGGCGTAATACTGTAAATCTCCAAACTCCTGAGTCTTTAATCTCGCAGACATCATGAGTGACGGGTTTAATGCTAATGGATGCAATCCATATTGTTCTCTTACTTGATTGATTTCTCTGATAACGCCTAACTCAAAAGCTGTTACACCACCCATTTCGTTATATTCGTTTATCCATGCTTCCAACTCGGATTCTGTTAATCGTCTGTTAGGGAGGGTTATAGAGCTTCTTGCATCCATTGGCCCTGCAAGCGGAACGCTTTCAATCATTGTCGCTAATTCTTCATCCGAGAAAAGTATTGGCGTTAGGTCATAAAATATAACTGGTGATGTGTCGTTTGGACTTTGAGGTGATGGAATTTCTATGGATGGTACTTCTACAATAGGAGCATCAGATGGGCTTCTGCTATTAGAGGATACGTTTGGGATAAGGTAGACATACAAAACCATATCCTTTAATTCGCCATACCTAAAGACATTGCCATTATACCAATCAAAGAAAGCACCTGCGGGCATTACGCGCCCTTCAATACTAAAATGACGGATACCTCGTTGTTCTCTCCAATCCATAAACTCATCACGAGTCATAGGGGCATTATCCCCTATCTGTATAGTTGGAAGACTTCTGTTTTCTGCATAAATACTCGTAGTACCTACACCAAAATAGATACTGCCCATAATCATCATTACTGCCAGACTAAATACAATAATACCCTTAAATTTTGTTTTCATTATGAAACTCCCCTTTTAATTAAGATTTACCTCATATCCGCTTTTAGTGGATATTGTTTATAACATCATAATATGGTAATTCCCTGCATAGCCAATACTTTTCATGGCTTTGGCAGGTTTATATATAAGTATTGCAGACAGGCGTAAAAGTCTGTCTTTTTTATTGCGGAGGTGGTTTTTATGACTTAGCGACTAAACACAGCAAAGCAAGAAAAATTCTCAAAACAAGGAGGTAGCAGATGAGGCTACAGAACAAAACGAAACGACGACTCAAGCCTTTATTGGCATTGTTCTTGGCGTTTTTAAGTGCTTTCGGCGCAATTCCGTTGAACGTATTTGCCATTGAAGCGACACATCAAGACCCTGTACCCATAGAGGGCGAATCTTTCATTGCTCGAATAGACGGCGAAGATGTGTTGGTTGCGGCCGATGGCATTGCCTTGATACAGGTCGCAGGTTTTGACGAGCCTGTTGAAATGGAGATTCCTCGTTATATCTATTTGGATGGCGAACGAATTTATATGGATGATGACAGGATAGAAAATATTGCACCTGTCGTTACACCATTTACGCCTTTTGGTATCGGTTTAGATGCTGGAGATTCACCATCAATAGGCTTTATCGTATCAATAAGCGGAACACTTCCAAGTAATCCGGTTGTGGGGCAAATCGGGCAAGAGTTTACCCACCCTGCTTATGTTACAATGAACGGGCAGGTAGTCAGCTCACGCAGATATGTTGTAACAGTTAATGGGGTGTCATACGAGGCGTTTTGCGCCGACCCTAACCTTCCTGGCCCTGAAACCAATGCGTCTGTATATGAGCTTACAGGGGCAGACGGTTCACAATTCCGCACCATATTAAGGTATGGATTTCCGATTAACCCTGCTCTAACTGAGGGGATTTCAGATGATGACCGGGCTTGGAACGCTTATATAACAAGGGTTGCGATTGCGTATGTCAGTAGACCCAATGCAACTTGGGGGCGTTTAGAAGGCGGTACTAGGTCAGCGGTAGACAACCGCATTAGTGGCGCAGGAGGAGCTACAGCTAAAACAAATTCACCGGCTATTACTGTGAATGGTGAGCCGAGTAGCGAACGCGAAGGCAATCAATCGCAATCTTCTAACTTTGTTATCGGCAATAGTAGGAGAACCAACTGCCATCGAAATCCTTTCAGGTTTGAGTGGGCGCAAGGCACTCCCGCAGGAACCAGATTGTATGTTGATGGTACTTTGGTTGCCACGGCACCCACCAATTCCAACGATATTTTCTCTTATACTTCTGGCGAGGGATTCAGAAATATATCTGGATTTCATTTCGTAATGCCGGAAGGTAGCGAAGGAGAAACAGCAAGAGTAAACCTTGTTGGGATGAATAATCAGTATTCAGGCAGGGTTTTTGTAATGCAAAACCCTAATGATACTGAAAGTTGGCAAGATATAGGTGCGACACGTTAAGTAGCCTAAAACAAGCAACAAATTAGGCTACATTCAGCAGAAGCCTACGCTATAAGGGAACAAATAACCTTATAGCCACTATGAAAATGGTGTCCATGTAGAGCGG
>Ga0123355_10021013_pt1 | contig 10440 bp, 7 predicted proteins | sample TergutEmb28metaG_3_FD_89872 | JGI IMG/M metagenome (GOLD analysis project Ga0123355, IMG submission 89872) | Embiratermes neotenicus P1 segment gut microbial communities from Petit-Saut dam, French Guiana - Emb289 P1 | ecosystem: Host-associated > Arthropoda: Insects > Digestive system > Gut ... | reverse complement strand
GGGGAATTTCTTGACTAGCTGCAAACCAGTTAGCTTCTCAAGAAGGACTCTGCACCATGGAGTAAGTAAGTAAGTAAGTAAGTAAGTGAATAAGTGAGTAAGTAAGTAAGTAAATGAGTAAGTATGTGAGTAAATAAGTAAGTAAGTAAGTGAGTAATTAAGTAAGTAAGTAAGTGAGAAACTAACAAAGAATACCTTTTGAAAACTAATATTCTAATTCATGAGGTCTTCCCTAAAGTAATACGGAAAAGTGCATTTTGTTGGTTTATTTTAAATAATCATATTTTAAAGCAGGGTGAAAATAAAACAAAATTCACGTGAAGTGAATATCACGTTGTTACGATTTGTATTTGTGTGTACTTTATGGGGGGAATTCATTATGAGGAAGCAATGAGGCATAATCACAGAAAGAAAAACTGGAGTTATAAATTTTGACGTCCCTAGGGCAGGCCTAAAGAAGAGCCCTCAGAATTATCACTAAAATGATTTCCACTGAGGGCTCTTATCTATCCAGCAACCATACGTCTATTCACAGGGGAACAAGACTACTCCAGATTTCCCTTGTGGTGAAGACCAACTTACTCCAGACCGCAACTAAGCTCGACGAAACGCCTCTTCCCATTTCCCTCTGTCCCCTACCCACCTGCAATACCAGGCAAGTCGCTTCAAACCCTAAAGGCCCTGAATTGTTTTCTCCCTCCAAGCAAAGGGCCGAAAAGTGTCTTAAATTAGGTCGCGTACAATTCGTTCCACGTCTCTTCCATTTTTTATTTCGACGATCAAATTTGAATGGTCAAGAAATATTTCCCTGCTGTAAGAGTCTTAAGATGGATTATCGTACGTAAGTAATTCCACGGCTAAAACTCTGCCTTAAACACGCTGTTTCCACGTCACACTCTACTTGTAACAATACGCATGCTCCAAAAATGTGTCTTCCTTCTAAATTTACCGAAGAAAATAATAGAGTAATTTCTCCACAACCCGAATGCATAATATATAGTAGGTCAGTCCCATTATATTCCATTTGATCCCCAGAAAATAAACTATCAGGCGACGAATACAGATTATGGAGCTGCCAATCATATAATGTTTCTCCACCTTCTTCATGTTTCTCCCTGTGCAGACCAAATATGCTCATAAGTATCCAGTCTCATCCATCTGCAACATCTATTGTTCTCTTGACTCTATGAAAACAAACGTTAATCTAAATACAGCGAATATTAAAAGCTTTATTTTCCTCTGCATGGAAAACATCGTATAATATCGTTGCAGAACAAAAACAGTTACTCATTTCTTTTGAAGGAAATATATTTATTCTAGAAATCATAAGAAACAAGTGCGATGTGGGCAAAATGCAAAGTTTCTGAACACAACAAAAAAGTGTGAAAAACGAAATTTTCTGTTAATTAGTAACATAACTACAAATGCATTTCCACGGTCAATTCACTACAGGGGTGCTGATAAGTCCTTAGCCCGACCAGGAAGGAAACAAGCTAATGTTTCTGTCAGAATGGTGTGAATTTCCTTCGGCGCCTTGCCTTGCAAGGAAAAAAAAAACTTGACAGCTCGCGTCACGATTTTGTTGAAATCGCGCGCGTCCGTGACATGTTTCCGATCTTGTTTCCTTCCTGGTCGGGCTAGGGACTTACCAGCACCCCAGTATCTTCATCATTACGTACAATATTTCTGAATACAAGTGACTGTGAAATACATGCGGATACATTTTTTTGACAGCGCTCTGTGGGAGTATATATTGAATTGTGGAAAAATTGTAAAATTCAGAAGAACGTCGCGTTATACCAAGCGCTATTTGTAACCCCAATGCACAAACACTGCATATCATCCGTTCGAAGTATTGGCTCTTCAGCTATTAAACATTCATATGACATGTATCAGTGCAAGAGGTTATGGACACAGTGAGAAAGAGAGTAGACCAGAAACAGATAAAAGGAAATGTTTTTCTGAAATTCGTAGTGGAATATGGGGGACTGAAAGTACAGCTCCTACATTCTGGGTTTTATGTCCCTGTGACCGTGCATCGTGAGTGGAGCGTGAAGAAAGAATACCAACAAGATGCAACAATATAGATGTTTATTGGTAATTCAGATGTTTAATATTGACTACTGTCTCGACATGTTTCGGGCATCTTTATGCCCATCATCAGGAGAAAAAAGACCACGTGTTACTGCATATGGGGTTGTTTGCTGGTAGTGTTGGATGAGGCTGGTTGCTGTGCTGTGGTGCTACGTTGTCGGGTGTGAGCACTGTGAAGGTTGCTGCTCGAGCAGCTCGAGTGTGTGTGTGTGTGTGTGTGTGTGTGTGTGTGTGTGTGTGTGTGAAATTTTGCTGCAAACTTGATAAAAATTTTACAGATACGTTTCAATTGCTGGTTGGCGTGCTATTTTAAAAGGTCGGTCTCTTTTTGAACAGGCCTCTTATAACCACAAATGAACTGTACCCATGAATCACTTTCAGTGACTTGTAATTTTCGGTACAAGAATGCAGATTAACACAAACTCAATTGAATTACACGAACCACCAGACTCAATATGTTACTTTTAAAATGGAAATTTCTAAACCACGGCTTCAGTGTGGACACAAGGAAATTGACATGACTTACATAAGAGCGTAAAAGCTGAATGTGTAATTATTCGTTTATGGGAAAAGGGGAATTTACAAATTATTATAGCTACTCATGAAAACGCAACCTATTTTTCGTCAGTGTTCATCAAATGGACATAAAACCCCTCTATTCAAACTAGTAACTTCCGATTGATCGCATGCTTGCCAATCACCACCCACATAAGCCGCATAGACTTTTATCAAAATCTGTGAAAATACAAGAACTATGTGAATACAGGATTAATTTAGTTATTTCATATGATAAATTTGAAACAAAATTCATATTAATTATACATAGAAATTAAGTTCTTGTACCCACCCAATGTCCCCTGTTACAAATCCCTGTTATTTAAAGGTGTTTAAATCCTATATATCCATTCAAAAATGAATCAAATCTACTGATGTAAAATTAACTAATGAAGACACGACCATAGATCTAAGAGGCGTGTTTTAATTTCCTATCCAACGAACGTAAAAGCATGGTCTTTCTACCTTGCTTTTGCTTTCCATTGATGTTTCATGCCTTCCATGCACATTTGCATGGATGACGGTCAACGATGACTGTGGAAGATGATGAAGGTGGCCGAAGCTCGCCTCAATTTTCTGTACCAGCAATTTTCAGCACGCTGAGGTAAGTGCAAGAAACATGAAATAGGAAGCAGAGAATTGGATCCAGTCCACCCTGCATATAAAGGAGTGGTAACTATTGGACTGTAAGAATGGAAGTACAGGGACAGGATTATTAATAAAGCCTAACTCGACTAATTTTCCTTCGTATAGGACTCCATAGAAAGAAAACAAGCCAAAATGCAAGGTTCTGTTCTTTCTTTGACAAACAAAAAAAAACTGTAATCATATTGTCATATTTTGTGTAGAATCTGAAGTAGCAGGCTATTACATTTAAGTTCAATAAGACACGTATCGGACATAACCTTACAGGAACCATATTTACTTCACAATAAAAAGATTAGTGCAGTTATATTAAAATACCTAACGGTAGGAACTGTAAACTTTAATGAATAAACACATCGTCTATATATATATATATGAAGTCCTTGTAGAATCTCAATTTATAACACATACGTAGGTTATTTAGAAAGTAAGTACCGTCTGCGCATATCTCTCGAGCATCATCGAGACTGTCACTTTGCACATGTGCAGTGACTTCCTCTATCAATTGAGAAGCCACAGACGCCATTTCGTGAAATTCGTGTTATGTTTATGTTTGTTCGTGTGCGTTAAACTTGTTTAAAACAATTGAAAGGGCCGCCGACTGTGAATTACGATCTGCAATTCTTTTTTTGAACGCTATAAATGAGCTACCAAATGAGATTCATCACCAGATCTGTCAAGTGCATGATGACAATGCGATGAGTGATGGCATGGTTAGGAAATGGGTTCGCATGTTCAATGAAGGAAGAGAGAACTTGTACGACGAGGCGCGAAGTGGGCGTCCATCTTTGGTGAATTAATGATTTGGTGTGTAAGGTCAACGAAAGTGTGCGTGACGACAGACGTTTCACAATTTCTGATCTGTCACTGCACTTTCCTCAGATTTCAAGGACTCTATGACATTGTCAGTAGTGACTAACATCTTAGGCGGCCGCATTCTATGAGGGTATACAAAAACTTGTGCCTCGCTACGATAAGTGCCTCAATAATGGCGGCGAATATGTGGAAAAATAGTTTGAAGAATGTAGATTCTGATAACAATAAAATTTTGTACGAAACCTTACTCAATTTCTTTTTACAGCGAAACGGTACTTACTTTCTGGATAAGCCTCGCACATTCAAAGGTTTAATAAGTCATTAATTTGACTGTACTCTACGTCAATTTACGTCATGGAATTTCAGCATTCACAATTTTTTTAAGGCAGAGTATTGTTTTTTTTTCCTTCGATCACGAATCGAACACAGTTCCCAGTGAACAACAGTCGACACACTCAACATTCTAAAGCTTCATTTCCAAAATCTGGGTACAGCAGGGCCACACTCCATGTCAGCGGAGTGCATGAAGGGCTTACGGAAATGAGAACATGTCTTTCTTAATTTTCCTACTGTAAAACAAAATGAAAACTTTTTTTAAAAACAGAGAAATTATAACTGTGACCGACATAACATGGTGTTATAGTGGAAACTTAAATACATTGCGCAGTACATACGGGTTGTTTGCAAATTTCCTTTAAACTTTACTCTTGAGTGAAATCTTTATGAAGTCATAAACAAACTCTTTGCGCATCACCGTCTAAATAAGCTCTAGAAATTCCATTGAGTACCCGGTAAATTTCCATAAAAATAAATATTAAAGTTATCACTGTCCGCGCCGTGGGCCGGGTAGCTCACTCGGTACAGTGGCTGTATAGGGGCTGGAAGGTCCGGGCATCGAATACCGGTTGGGACGAGATTTTCCGCACCAATCCAGACCGGCTCTGGGGCCCACCCAGCCTCCTGTACAATGGGTACCGATTCTTTTCCGGGGGTAAAGACCGGCCGAGGCGTGACGCTGACCCCTCACCCCTTCTAGTGCCATGGTCAAGAAAGAGTAGATTTATACATCTACTTCCCCTATGGGCCGTACGGCCTGTACAGAACCTCAGTGCCTGTACAAGGGTGCACCTTAACCTTTTTTTTTTTTTTTTAATTCCTGCTCCATTACGACATCCAGGGGGCGCAGACTTATGACTCCACTCATTATTAACCTCGTAACTAGTTGTAGGTGAGTGTTCAACTAAAGCTCCGCCCGCTATAGATCCTGAAAGGAAACTCGGTACCATTGAATAGGAGGCTGGGTGGATTCGAGAACCGTTCTCTATGATTTGAAGAACAAAAAAACTCTCTTGTTCCTGTTGAGATTTGAAGGCCGGATCTTTTACCCCGTTGCCTGTCCACTACACTGACTACGCCATCCTGGTTACTCGACAGGTCGTAACCCCCCTTTTCCACCGCACTGAATCCGTCTGCGTTGTGAGAATCACCGGATCAGTCGCCATAAACCCACGGGAGAAGGTTCGGTGCGTGGAGTGGTTTATCGAAAAGAAATCGGATACTTGGGTCCAAAGGCGTCTCGGAACAGCATGTCGCTAGACGTTACCATCAAGAGCAGCGATACGTGCTTGGAGACCGCAAGTGTTTTGCATAAGATAGGCACAGGGCGTCTACACGTGTCTGATGAAAACGTCGAAGGCATTTGTCTTTGTTTACAAACCTTGCCACGTCGAAAAGAGCTGCGGTTCGATTTGCGAAAGTTTGGATTCTTAAGCACAGCTGTCGCTACGAAAATTTTGAGTTTGTATGCTTAAAACTTGCAACTGTGCTATAAAATACGTTAGAACGTAACGAATTTCCACTAATTATTCTTTAAAAATTGGAAAACTTAATGGAATTAAGGAAAAATATTTTCTAAAGCAATTGCAAGCCACGTTTCAGAGGATATGAACAAAGACAATTGTCAACAGTTGGGGGTCAGAACGCCCTCCTGTTGCAATGGAACACATTAGGAACAGCTCCAGTGCTATTGTGTTGTGTGTCCTGTTGCATGTTTCCTTTCATCGGACTGTTTAATCTTGCTCATTCGAAAATATCACCAAACAGTTATCTAAATATGCTGGGGAATTTTGTGTATCCACAGCTTCAAGTACTGCAGAATGCTATTTTGTTCAAGAAAGACGGCGTAACGTCACTCTGGAGATAGACTGTGTCCTTTGCAAAACTACTGGATTGGTCGTGGTGGAGGGATTGGTCGTGGTGTTCCCATTTCATCGGCCGGCCAGCTCACCGGACATTACAATCACAGATTTTTCTTCCGTTGAGAACATGTGAATGACGGTTTCCACCCAATTCCGGTGGACATCAGAAGTTTGAAGTACAGGACAGAAGTTTGAAGTTGACATGCTGCAAAATGCACGGCTGGAATACGAATATACTTTGGGCATTTCATGTGTGACAGATGGTGCCCATGTTGAGGGTATGTCATGCTTACTGGGTTTCTTTCGTGAACAATTTTAATACACCCTCTATCTTGCGTCATGCTCAGTGGGTTTATTTCGTGAAAAATTATAACACACTCTGTATGTTGAATCGGTCTCTTCGCTGGGGTAAACAGAAGAATATGTGCATAGATTCTACAGTAGTACATCCTGTAGCATAGTTACTATACCGTATGAGCTACACGGCAGTGAAAACCATTTCAAGTGTGAAAAAAAAAAATGCTATGGATTTTGAAGAAAGAGAAGTGTGGAATTTCCAATATGAATAAAGACAGACATTCATAAAAGGAAAGCCGACTGCATATTGCATTTCGTGCCTAAGGCTAAACAGGTCTGTAAGTCAATACTGCGAGAATATAATGGCGATACAAAGCGAACCTGCGGAACTGGAAGTCACAATTATGCTAACACAGGGGTGGGAAATTATAGTTTTCGGAATAATTATTGGTTTGCATTCCGGATGAATCTATTTTGATGTGGTCACAAGACGAAAATGCTGGCGAAAAGATTTATTGATTTTTCTAGGTCAAAGGCGAAGCCAGCTTCCTCCTAAATCCCGCTGACCATAAGCCATCCTACAGAGTGTCACATTGTCAGAAGACCGTGCAATGTAAAAATTAGAGACCAGTTGAAATGTGATGGCACACGCGCAGAAACCAGATTTCGTCTTTCGGCGAAACGGATGAGTCCATTTAAATCGGCGGGGGCGCCTGTTCATTCGACTACTGACAGCCGAGATGTGCGCATCAGCGGTAGTAATGTTGGATACACCATGTTCCGAGGTAGTGTGAAGAGTACTGGCTACCCACTCCATTCACTAGTTTCCCCTTCACTTCCTCACCCGTGCGTCACCGTGCGCCATAATATTTCAAATGGAGTCTAAGTATTTAAGAAGTTGTTGTGGGTAGAATCTATTAACATACAGACCATAACTATTGACATAGCAAACTACATGATGTATTCCATCTTCCCGTCATGAAGGCATATGGGTTGTGGAGTTAGAGCTCCATGCATTCTTAATCTCGCCATTAGATGTAATTAATAAGTAGGAATCACACTCCGGCTGCTTTAAATTCAGGCAGCATTACCTATTCCTGCCCAATAATAGATGGGGAGCCGAAGCTCCCAGGGCCCTGTCAACGCATTTTGGAAAACAGACAAATCTTTGCAACTGTCGAGAATCGAAGGACGATTTCTCAGTTGTTCAGCCCGTAGTCTGGTCTCTGTGTCGATCATGCCGCCTTGGGTAAGACCAAAACACGTGTCAATACGTCACTGGGTCACGATGTCCTAAATTCTGATCAATTTCCTTACAACGTCAGTAAAACTAAAAAAAAAAGATTAAAGTTCACCCTAGAACAGACCACGAAGGCCCAGAGGGTGAGTAGAGGTATAACTCTACTCTTTCCTAACTTCGGCGCTAAACGTGTGTGGGTGGTCAACGCCACGCCCAGGTTGCTTTACCCAGGTGTACGATGCGGTACCCATTGTATAGGGGGCTGGGTGGGCCTCAGGGACGGTTTGGACGGGTGCGGAAAATCTCGCCTTAATCGGGATTTGATCCCCGGTCCGTCCAGCCAGCAGCGAGTCGCTATACCGACTGAGCTACTTGCAGTGTAGCTACACGAAGTAAATCGGACCTTTCATATCCCAAGTCTCATACTCTTACTCCATGCAGTACACACTTACACACAGGCCTTTTCACCCTAAGTGAACTTCGCTTCGACACTTAAAATATGTATGTATTTTACTTACTTACTTACTTACTTACTTACTTATTCCATGATGCGGACTCCTTCTTGAGAAGCTAACTGGCTTGCAGCTAGTGAAGAAATTCCCCGCATTTCACGGAACCCGAAGGTTCATTACCGCACAAACAAGCGTCCGCCACCTGTCACTATCCTGGGCCAACCCAATCCAATCCATACAACCACATCCCACCTCCTGGAGATCCATCCTAATATTATCCACCCATCTACGTCTAGGTCTCCCCAGTGGTGTCCTTCCCTCCAGTTTCCCCAGCAAGACCCTATGTATGTATTTTAATATTAATAAAAATCCAACTAGATGCAACAGTATGCAGTTTGATTTATTTTACTGCAAAATCACTCTACATGTTTCGGGTGTCCACTGCATCCACCATCAATAGTACTACTAAAAACTGTAACCGCAGCCTCCGGTACAGGTCGTAATATCGGTACAGCTCCAACATGGCCAGATCCCGACCTGGCCACGTTGGAGGGAAGTAGCTGTACCAATATTATGACCTGTAACGGAGGCGGCAGTTACAGTTTTTAATACCCCTGATAATGGGTGTGGTGGACATCCGAAACATGCAGTGTGATTTTGCAGTAAAATAAACTGCATACTGCTGCAACTAGTTGGATTTTTATTAATATTGAATTATGATACACGGAACCACGAGTTTAAAATATATACATTTTGTTCCACAGAAGGAAGACAGAAATTTCCTTCTCTACATTATGTGTGAGAAAATTTAACAGAAGGCTTTTATCGCTTGTGGCTGAATATTTTACGATCCGTGTCGAGAATTCGTAGATCCCGAGTAGCAGACAGATGTGTCAAAGTGTGACGCGAAGCAAAATTGCAAGATCTTAAACCAGTACGTCTGAAAACGCGTCTTTGAAATCGTAAAGACCCTCAGGACTAATGCGTGTTTAACTAATTTTAAGATTACGAAGTAATCCGTCCTTAATTCTAATCTTGTCTTCCAATGTTTGAACCGCGTGATAGCGGATGATGTTAGCGACTTTCCGGAGGAACTACCCGTCTACACCTACATTTTAAAGTGAATGGGGTGAGAACTTTTGGAGGATTGCTGTCACGCTGTCAAGAGGATCCAAAGGAAGAGGAGAAAATACTTGTGCCCGTGTCCAGGAAATAGGAACTCTTACGAGGAAAGGCTGTCTTTCCTCGTACTGTGACCCTGAAGATGGAGACAAGAATTTCCTCAGAAACGTCCGCATCACAACCAAACTGTGCATTTATCCACCCCCTTCCCTCATACAATATCAATATTAGCCTTACCTATTATTTACATATATTTTTATAGAAGTGATGATTTATGAAATATGAAATGACGCGTGGGTTTGCATCACATAAATTCCACATCTCTAAAAGACGCGTAGATCCTAGTGTCGGGTAAAGAGAGATACCCCTGGGAAAGGTTATTATCTACCAACGAATGCACAAGTGATGGTCAAAAAAAAAAAAAAAAGTAAATTGATCCCGTTACAGGCCCGATGTGGCCCAGAGGGTGGGTAGAGGTATAGCTCTACTCTACCATCACCGCTGCACTAGAAGGGGGTGAGTGGTCAGCAGCACACCCCAGTCAAATTTTACCGCCAGTGAAGACCCGATACCCATTTTACAGGGGGCTGGGTGGCCCCAGAGCCGGTCTGGGTGGGCGGAAAATCTCATTCTTACCGGGATTCGATCCCAGACCACCCAGCTCGTAGTCAGTCGCTATACCAACTGAGCTACCCGGACCACGATTGTCTTAAAAACAATATCAAAATTTACATTAAAATAGTTCCAACATGTTTCCGTGCAGTCACGCCATCTTCAGGTCAATTTTAATATTGTTTTTTTTTAAGAGAATAACTTGTGAATTCGTTGGTGAATAATAAACTTTTTTGGTATCAAGCTGCGCCTACAAATGTCAAAAATTAGAGGTACTCCTGTGTTACATAATATTCTTATGGAGTTTCATACGTTGTAACATGATGCGTAGGTCTGCAGGTAATCCGCGTCGACATAGCTGAAATTTCACAACACGCAACTGCACGATAAACGCTACAAAATTTGGCGC
>Ga0123355_10021012_pt1 | contig 10440 bp, 10 predicted proteins | sample TergutEmb28metaG_3_FD_89872 | JGI IMG/M metagenome (GOLD analysis project Ga0123355, IMG submission 89872) | Embiratermes neotenicus P1 segment gut microbial communities from Petit-Saut dam, French Guiana - Emb289 P1 | ecosystem: Host-associated > Arthropoda: Insects > Digestive system > Gut ... | reverse complement strand
TGCCACAGCCCGGGCGCTGATGTCTAACCCTAAACTGCTGATTATGGACGAGCCTACGTGGGGCCTTGCTCCAATACTTGTGGCTGAGATATTTGACACCATACAACGGGTGCGGGATTCCGGCACCTCTGTTCTGATCATTGAGCAGAACGTCTCTAAAGCGTTGCAGGTATCCGATTGGAGTTATGTTATTGAGCACGGCGAAATCAGCATGGAGGGCATAGGCGCCGAACTGCTTGGGCGGGAAGATTTGAAAAAAGCGTATTTGGGCATATAACAATGAGTCGCCTGCGTGGTTAAGCGTACAAACTCCGACACAATACCCAAATCTTCCATTGTGATATTAGCGGCATGATGTTTTCCGGCTCACGCTTCGCATCCACTTTTCATCAGCGCTATTCAATTATCACGCCACCGCCACGAATCTCCAGATCCCTATTCTGCTTCCAAAATCAAGGCAATTTCGTTCGGTGTGTATATTGCGTATGGTGTTATAAAGTCCCAACCTGCAGACACTCGTTGAACAAAAACCAGATATTCCGTAATGCCATCGGCGAAAATTATGGCGCGCCCAAGCGGCTCAATTGTTACAAGATTGGCTGTCGATTGATATGTCGGCGGCATTATCTTGTTTATCCCGCTAAGTATGGCGTTGTTAAGAAGAAACTCGCCGCCACTATCTCTGGCATTTGCGACAACTGCCGCCCAACCGTCAGGCGCGGCGGTGCTGTCGTGCGACATGAAAGCGTAATGTCCGCGCCGTGTTCCGCCAAATACATCCCCGACGGGAGCAGCATATCTGTCATACGCTGCCCATTTCTGATTGCCGCAACAATACCATCAATTCCCTCAGGGTTGTTGAATGTATTCCAAGCTTGCTCATGCAACCGAACCTTGCGGTTTACTGTGGCCATTACTTCACCATTTCCGAATACATCAATGCTTATTGGCGACATAACAACAGCAGTGTGATAATAAATCGACTCCCAACTGGTATCTGCCAGCGTCGCTGCCACAAACTCTTCTTCGCGCACAGGCTCAGATTGTGGCGCCAGCGGCGTTGGCCCCGGCATAACCTTGTACAAAACATACTTCTCAGCCACTTCGCCCATGAACGGGTTGCCGGGTGTGTCAATTTGGATAATACGCGCCTCGCTCACAAAGAAGTAGGGCGGCCAATCGTTCACGTCAAGCCGAATGACATTGCCGGTTTCATCCCAATCGAACTTACCGCTCTCAAACCCAACCCGCTCCGCCCAGCCTTCCCAAGTGAAATCGTCGATTTCGGGCAGCGGCGCGTTGTCAGGCAGATGCTCGAAAGACAATGAGAAAACGCCGCCGAGCGCTTGATCATCTCGTAGCGAAATTTGCACACGGGTATACACGCCCCGCGAGGTAGAAACAACGCCACGATAAACGCCCGCCCAGTCAAGGTTGTTTCGCGCACTTACATTTCCGTGAGTTGCAGGTTCTTCTGCTACAACTTGCGGAGGCGATTGTACGGCAGTGGGCGGTTCTGTTGGCGGCACTTCAGCAGGAGCGGATTGGCAGGCTGCCAACAAAACAGCCAGCGCAACAAAGGTAAACAATAAATGCTTCAAAAGCAAGCCCTCCCAAAAAGATGTCGCGATATTAGGTCACAGATAGTATAGCACAAATTCACCCCGAGATGGCGCCACACCTGTGTCCTATACATAGCAAACTGCTGATTGTATTAAGACATTACAGTACTTTGGGAAAAATGCCACTTACAGCCGTTTAAGTTTTGGTAATAGTACCGTGTATAATGCGTGGCATTTCCATATGGCTAAAACAGTATAGTTTGGGATATAGGCATTAAACAGCTCAGCCGCGCAAGCGGCGGGGTATTAGCCATCTGAGAAAAACATTGACATATTCGGGCAGCAGGATTTATAATTGGGTTTGGTTGGTGCAGGTTGCGACACCTCGCGGGGCGCCTTTTTTTATTGACGAAATTAGTTGAAAGGTAATCTGTCATGACAATATTTGAAGCGTTGATACTTGGTATCATCCAAGGGGTAGCGGAGTTTTTGCCGATCAGTTCATCCGCCCATCTGCTGCTGGCAGGGGATTTCTTTGGGATAGAGGAACCAATGCTGGGGTTTGCTATTTTACTTCACGCGGGAACTTTGCTACCCGTTTGCATGATATTTAGAAAAGATTTGCTATTCATGATTAAGAACCCTTTTAGCATTATGACCCGTATGCTTGTGTTGTCAACCATACCTCTTGTGGTTGTGGCGGTATTGTTTCGAGACGCGATTGACTTGCTTTTCGGCTCGGTGTTCTTCATCCCTTTGGCCTTTTGTATCACAGGGATACTGCTGCTGTATTCGGACAAGGTCAAGCCCGGCAAAAAACCGGAGGGCAAGATTACCGCCTTAGATGCTGTTATCGTAGGCATTGCCCAAGCAATTGCTCTAATTCCCGGGTTGTCCCGTTCCGGCAACACGATTGCCGTCGCGTTGTTTTGCAAGATAGATCGTAAAACTGCCGCTAAATTCTCTTTTCTCATGTCCATTGTGGCCAATTTAGGGGCAACTGTATTAGAAACCTATCTTTTGTTTTCCGGCCGGGAAGTCTTTGGGGATATTGGCATCGCGCCCATAGTCATTGGCTTTTTGGCTTCGGCTATCACCGGCTATATCGCTATTACTTATATGTTAGCTTTGATTCAAAAGAGCAAGTTGCGGATGTTTTCCTACTATTTGTTTGCGCTTTCTGTAGTTTTGATAGTTGTCAATTTTATTTAATACATCACAATCCATAAAGCTCTCAAAACGCATTGCGCCGTTAAGTTTTTGTATAACTTAACGGCGCTTTTGTTGCATTTCTATTTTATCAAATACATGGATAACGTTAAAATCTTATAGGCATTTCTCTTTAGCGACTCTTTTGCCCTTACATCATATATTCAAAAAAGTAAGAACGAGTACAAAATAGATAATAAGTCCCGCAACATCCTTTATTGATGTTATGATGGGAGCCGAACCTGCCGCTTGATCTACGTTCATTTTAATCAAGACATACGGAATCAAAAAACCTAGCAATGACGCCAAAGTCATTGTAAACATCACAGAAAACCCGACGGCGAGACCAAGCATGGGCATACCTTGCCAGATGGCGGCGATAGCCCCTGCCGCTATTCCGATCATAACGCCCATACTAAATCCGATACCGACTTCTTTCAAAATGTACTTTAAGAACTTGTCTATATCAATATGCCCAAGCACAACCCCGCGAACAAATACGGTTGAAGATTGCGTGCCCACGTTCCCACCCATATCCATAATCAAGGGGATGAATATCGCCACCGCGGCGATGGATTCCAATGCTTCCTCAAAACCCGCGACCACCACCCCGGCAACCAGCCCGGCGGCGAGAGTGATGATAAGGAAAGGAAGCCGAACTTTCCATATCTTCCACAAATTTCCACGAACCATGACTTCACTTCGGTCGGCTTCAAGGTTTTTAACGCCCCCAAGTCCGGCCTGATAAAAAATGTCCTCGGTTGCTTCTTCTTCCAAAATGTCAATCGCGTCGTCAACGGTTATAATGCCAACTAAACGTTTTTCCTTATCTACAACCGGAATCGCCAGCAAGTCCAGCTTTTTCAAAAGCCGCGCAACTTCTTCCTGGTCGGTATCCGTTGAAACCGTTACGGGATGCACTTTCATGATGGTTTCGATTTTATCATTTGGATTTGCCGTCAATAGCTCGCGCAGAGTAAGGACGCCGTCCAGTTTTCTTGAATCGTTCACCACATAAAGCGTGTAGATGGTCTCTTTGTCTTTCGCTATTTGCTTAACCGCTTCCAAAGCCTCCGATGCTGTCATGTTTCCATGCAGATGAACGTACTCCGGCGTCATGATGCGCCCCGCTTTTTGCGGTTCATATCCCATAAGAAGGTTTGTTGCCTGACGCTCCTCCGGCGACAGGGCGGCCAGCATTTTTTGCGTGACTTTTGCCGGAAGTTCGTCCAACAGGCGCACTCTGTCGTCGGGGGGAAGCTCCTCGATCATTTCGATTGCTTTTTCTTCGGTAAACGAACGGATTAAGTTTTGCTGGTCGCTTGTTTCCAGCTCTTCAAATATCCACAGGGCAAAATCTTTATTAAGCAGCCTGAATACAATCACTTGTTCTTCGGAAGATAGCTCATAAAACGCCTGCAAAATTTCCATTTCTTCCGCGTTTGCAAGCATTGCTTTTAAGTTATCCATGTCTTTGTTATGGATGCAGGTTAAAATCCTTTCTTTCATTGTTCTGTACCTCCATTAATTTAATATTTGCTGGATGTACAGCCCGTATTCTGATTAGCAACTTCCTTTATAGTGACGGAATGGAAACAAGTTCCGATGCCATCACGATACTTCGAGGCAGCCCGTCAGGTTCGGGGCTGCGTTTACTGCCGGATTCCATTCCGTTCACCTCACTTTTTTCTTTAAATATCTATATAAATCCACATTAGGGTGATGCCATTATCAGCCGCTGGTATTTACCTTAAATCCAAAGTATAGAACATGGCACAACCATACGACAGCCAAAATCACTCGTGTCGCAACCGGAGCAGACATCATATGCAGCATTGCAAAACTGATTCCCATAAATGCTGTGATAGCGGTTAGGAAAACTACTTTGGATTTTATAGTCATTGACCGTTGTTGGACGAAACTTTCCACGTTCCTGCGATAGAACCGTGTGGATAGGAACCATGTGTGGAGCCTGCGGGAACTTTTGCCAAAACAGATAGCGGCCAGCAAAACCAGCGGTGTAGTGGGAAGCAAGGGCAATACCGTCCCAACGACTCCCAAGCCAAAGAAAAGCACTCCAAGCAATATATACATATATCTGGCAGGGCCGCTTACCGAGCAGGTTTTGTCTTTGACATGCGAATCAATATCTTTTCCCATTCCGTACTCACAGCACCTTACAAAAAAATAATCCCCTGTCACCGCGAAAAACGATGACAGAGGACATAAGCCTCACAAATAACGCCCCGAAAGCGTAATCCGTCATCGTTCAAGCTTTGGCTTCACAGGGCGATGAAGTTGCATTATTCCATGCCTTGGTTTCGACATGGACTGTTGACCTTCTCATCGTGTCTCCACGATTTCGCGGCAGCAACCCGTATCCCTGTGGTAGCCTCACCTACCGAAACGAGATGTAGTAAAACTTTTAACATTTTACACTACCTGTGTCTAACTTGTCAACATAAATCTCTAAATTGAGGAGATCCATTTTTTACTCTTATTTGATAGCGAACAACCATACGCCTTCTGCTTATTGAAGCAAAGAAAAAGACTGACTCCTAAACAAAAGCCAGTCTTTTATTATAAGTATTGTAAGTAATATTTTTTATGCAAAGATTTTAACCAATTATTTCTGTAAGCAGCATCCCGACAACAGTCCCCACGAGCGCAAAAACCGTTGGCACACGGTCTTTATTTGTGACAATAGACTGCGGCAATATTTCACCAAATACAACATACAACATAGCGCCCCCGGCTATAGAGAAAGAAAGTGCAAGAGCAGTATCGGATATCCCGCCGATGACGACGCCCAATATCGCCCCGATAGCAGTTGTCGCACCCACCAATAGAATTAATATTACAGATTTTGTTTTGGATAATCCGCCGGCAATAAGCGGAGCAGAAACAGCCATACCTTCCGGTATGTTATGAAGGGCGATGATAATGGCTATGGTAAGCCCCAGACCAGCATCGTGAACGCCGGCCGCGCCCATCGCCAAACCTTCTGGAATATTGTGTAACCCGATTGCAAAAAGCATTACCATTCCTGATCGCAACATGCTCTTTTTTTTGGAAATAATTTCATCTTGGTGAAAAAACTCCGCATATGTTCCATGCAGCTTTGATTTGCTTTTTCCGGCTCCCGAAATCTTGTCCATTATATTGTGAAGAACCAGAACCATCAAGGCGCCCATTGCCAAGCCCAAAATTGCAACTGCAACATTAGAGTATTCAATAGCCTCTGGAATCAATTCAAGAAGCACAACGCTTACCATAACGCCGCCAGCAAAGGATAGAAATATGCTTATCATTCTATCCGTCCGGCTTCCCAAAATAGCCGTAAATAGCCCCCCGAGCCCCATTCCGACTACGCCGGCAAAAAGGCTCATAACAATAATGTTCACTGCTACACCTTCTTTCTTTGATGCAATTAGTTAGCGTAGACTAACTGCACATCATGTTAGCATACACTAACTCAGATGTCAATAGGTTGCAATAAATTATTATTGACTTAATTTTATTGATTTTGACAGGATGGTTATGCTATATTAACATATAAGCGGTTAGTTTTCGATAACTGCGAAAGGAGGCCGTGTATTGAAAACGCATGAATCAGCCGAAAACTATTTAGAAACTATTCTTGTGTTAGGACAAGGTGGGAACCGGGTTCGGTCCATTGATATTGTTAATGAGCTTGGCTACAGCAAGCCAAGTGTGAGCAACGCTATGAAAAACCTGCGTGAAAAAGGGCTTGTTGAAATAGAGAGTGATGGCTATATCTTGCTAACCGACAATGGGCGTAAGATAGCGGAGTCAATGTACGAAAGGCATATGCTGATTTCCGATTGGCTCATATATTTAGGGGTTGATAAAAAAATCGCTGTAAGTGATGCTTGCGGAATGGAACACTCAATGAGTGAACAAAGCTTTTTGGCAATAAAAAAGCATATAGAGGAATGGAAGCGCGGAATTTACAAACGTAATAACTTAGGATGAGAAAAAAGGCATGGGGGTGAAAGTGTGCGCAAAAGGCAGAGCCACGTTGAAACTGTCTAAACCGTTAACAGCCCTGTTGCTTGTTGACGTTTGGTTCGTCTTATTATTTGCCTTTTGTTGTTTTAGACTAACAACTAAACTTGGAGGTTGCGCAAACTTTCTAAAATTTTACCTGGATTTTATATGTAGCCGTATTTGGATTTTACCTCCGTCATTTATAATTAAGATGTAATCCTAATTATGAAAGAAGCGTGAAGATATGAACGTACATATCGCAAAGAAAATCCATACGCTTCCCTTGGCATATGAGCTAGCGCCAGAAGTTGCGCGGTGGCTATGTGCTTCGGGGGATGTAGATGATTTTATCTACTACGATCAGGAACCGAAAAGCAGCGAGCGTTAAAAAGGTTCAGAAGGAATGAAACACCTCCTTCTGAACCTTTTTCGTTTTCCAAACAAATTTTACCTGGATTTTACACGAAGCTGCATTTGGATTTTACATATCAATGGTATTATTTGAATGTAATCAAAATAATGGAGGAAAAAACATGAAAAAGCTTCTTACATCAATTCTTATTGCAACACTTGTACTTACAGTATTTGCAGGTTGTGGCGGCAGCCCGAGCCCGGCTCCCCAAGCTCCTGCCGCTCCTGACCCGCAAGAGCCTGCAGCACCCGTATTCGACTTTAACGTTAACAGGGAAATTATCGTCGTATCACGCGAGAGCGGATCGGGCACACGCGGCGCATTTATCGAGCTTACCGGCGTTCAAGTTACCGTAGACGGCAACACAACAGACATGACTAGTCCGGAAGCCACTATCGGCAACGGCACCAACGCCATAATGACCAACGTTGCGGGCGACACTTATGCCATAGGCTATATATCTACCGGTTCCATCAACGACAGCATTAAGCCCGTCAGCATTGACGGAGTAGCGCCCACCGCCGAGAATGTTCTGGCCGGCAATTACGTAATCGCCCGTCCCTTTATCATTGTTACCGCAGACAATCTTGAACCTGTGGCCGAAGATTTTATAAACTTCATCTTGTCCGCTCAGGGTCAGCAAATCGCCGCAGAAAGATATATCCCGGTTGATCTTAGCGCACCCGCCTTCCAATCCAATGGCGCAAGCGGCACGGTTGTTATCGGCGGCTCCACCTCCGTGGCGCCTGTAATGGAAAGGCTCAGAGAAGCCTACATCGCAATCAATCCCGGCGCGAATATCGAAGTCCACGGCACCGGATCCGGCGCAGGCATTACCGGCGCTATTGACGGCCTTCTTGACATCGGTATGTCCAGCCGCGAAATCAGAGAGTCCGAGATGGAACAACTTGACCGGCAAATCACTATCGCAATGGACGGAATCGCGGTTATCGTCAACAACAATAACCCCATCACCAATTTGACAAGCGAGCAAGTCCGCGAAATTTTTACTGGAGAGCTCACCAGATGGGCTGATGTTCAGTAAAAAACAAAGGAATAATGCGTATGGATAAACATATAAAAGAAACTGTTATGAAATACGTATTCATGTTAGCAGCTACCGCCTCTACTGCGGCGGTTCTGCTAATATGCGTATTTCTGTTTTGGAACGGCGTACCGGCAATGGCTGAGATTGGCCTGTTTAATTTTCTTTTTGGGCGGGTGTGGGCGCCCGCCGATCTGCCGCAACTTTTCGGTATACTGCCTATGATACTCGGCAGCATCTATGTAACGGCAGGCGCTATCGTAATAGGCGTGCCGGTTGGCGTGCTTACCGCGGTATTTATGGCGAAATTCTGTCCGCCTTTTTTGTATAGGATACTTAAACCCGCCACGCAACTGTTGGCCGGAATACCGTCGATTGTCTACGGTTTTTTCGGGCTGATCGTGATTGTACCCTTTGTACGCGAGGTTTTCGGAGAAAGATTCGGCGGCAACGGCCAGAGCATATTCACGGCGTCGCTGCTGTTGGGGATTATGATTCTGCCCACCATCATCGGCGTAAGCGAGGCGGCTATCCGCGCCGTACCCGACAGCTTTTACGAAGGCTCGGTAGCAATGGGCGCAAGCCATGAGCGCAGCGTGTTTTTTGTAGTCTTGCCCGCCGCCAGTCCGGGGATCATGACCAGCGTGATTCTCGGTATCGGCCGCGCGATAGGCGAAACAATGGCTGTTATTTTGGTCGCCGGAAATCAGACGCGGATGCCAACCGGACTGTTCAGGGGTATACGCACATTGACGGCAAATATCGTCATGGAAATGGGTTACGCCGCCGAGTTGCACCGTGAGGCGCTGATTGCCACAGGCGTTGTGTTGTTTGTTTTCATACTTATCATTAACCTGTTGTTTAACCTTTTGAGGGGGAGGAACAAATACTGATGAATGCGATTAACACAGTCACATGGAAAGACAAACTGCGTGGTTATATCAAAAACCCGTTTTCGGGAATTTTATTCCTCCTTGTTGCGCTTGCCGCCCTGCTCACTTTCGCTGCCCTGTTATTCCTCATAAGCTACATACTTGTGCGCGGCGTGCCGCATCTGAGTTTAAGCCTGTTTGAATGGGAATACACCACTACCAACGTTTCGATGATGCCGGCGATCGTTAACACGGTTTCTATGGTAATTTTATCGCTGCTTCTGGCGGTGCCGCTGGGCATATTCAGCGCCATATTCCTTGTGGAATACGCCACTTCCGGCAACAAGCTGGTAAAAGTTGTTCGCATTACCACCGAAACGCTCTCAGGCATACCGTCAATTGTTTTTGGACTTTTTGGTATGCTGTTCTTCGTCATGGCTTTGGGCTGGGGTTTTTCCATGCTTGCAGGCGCGTTTACGCTGTCTATTATGATTTTGCCGCTTATAATGCGCACCACCGAGGAAGCACTTTTGTCGGTGCCGGTATCCTACCGCGAGGGAAGTTTTGCGCTTGGGGCGGGCAAGCTGCGCACAATCTTCCGTATAGTGCTGCCCAGCGCCGCACCTGGTATTCTGGCGGGCGTTATTCTCGGTATAGGCAGGGTTATTGGCGAAACCGCGGCGCTCATGTTTACCGCCGGGACGATCGCTCAGATACCTTCAAGCGTTATGAGTTCGGGCAGAACGCTTGCGGTACATATGTTTGCTCTGGCTAATGAGGGTTTGCATGTCAACCAGGCTTCGGCTACCGGCGTAGTGCTGCTGATTATTGTTATAATCCTCAACTGGTTAAGCGGATTTGTCGCAAAGAAACTTATAAAATCGTAGCTGTGTCGTCGGTAGCCGTAGGTACGCACGACAGTATTTGGAGGCAAACTAAATGGATAAATTCACGCTGCGAAATGTAAATTTGTGGTATAATGATTTTAAGGCGCTGACAGATGTTTCTATGGATATACCGGCGAACGAAATCACCGCCTTTATCGGGCCGTCCGGCTGCGGCAAATCTACTTTAATCAAAAGTCTCAACCGCATGAACGATCTTGTAGAGGGCTGTAAAATCACCGGCGAACTTTTGCTCGACGGCGCTAATATATACGGCGATATTGACATCAACCTGCTGCGCAAGCGGGTTGGCATGGTGTTTCAAAAACCCAACCCATTCCCCATGAGCATCTACGACAACATCGCCTACGGCCCGCGCACTCACGGCGTAAAGTCAAAATATAAGCTGGATGAAATCGTGGAAAGAGCGCTGCAAGATGCGGTA
>Ga0123355_10021011_pt1 | contig 10440 bp, 8 predicted proteins | sample TergutEmb28metaG_3_FD_89872 | JGI IMG/M metagenome (GOLD analysis project Ga0123355, IMG submission 89872) | Embiratermes neotenicus P1 segment gut microbial communities from Petit-Saut dam, French Guiana - Emb289 P1 | ecosystem: Host-associated > Arthropoda: Insects > Digestive system > Gut ... | reverse complement strand
TACTGCCACACAGTAGATGAGACCTGCAATGTTGTGGGTTATTATACAGTGAGTAGTGGTAATTTATGACTAATATAACCTTCCCTGAACTTGTAGGTACAAACCTGCAGAATATACAAGACAGCATGCAAGGCTGACGGGTGTATTACGATGCTTAGACAACTCATGCCACACACAGTGTGGCCATTAAAAATACATTGCCCCCAAATTCATATAAATTAATACAATATTGTGATTGGTTGACTTCACTTTTGCCATCTGTAGTAAAAAGTGTGAAATGCAAACTGCATCACATCAACAGACATCACTAAAACACACCAGGTGTCCTCCCTGCCTAGCGCACTTGCCGCAGGGTTGAAAATGCAAAAGCTGAAGGTGAAATGACAAAGCCATATTTTTGCACACAGGCACGTCTCATTGTATGTGACTTCTATTCCATAATTTTGCCTTAATGCAACTTCAAAATTTACACCACATTTGAATTAACACAATTAATTTTCTGTTTGATACAATTCTGCATAGATGATTCATGTGCATGCTTATCTTCTGTAGGAGGCTAGCAGAGTGACATCACTGTCACACCTTCAGTCAAGTTTATGGACTGATTACATTGGTGATATAATCACGCAGTTCATTTAGTTTCCTCTTCAACAGCACTCACTTTTCTTAACAACACGAGAGAGAAACATAAATCTACATAACTAGTACAATCCAAGTGAAATTGATGAAAGACAGTTGGTACACTAAAGAAAAATTAGACACCATAAGCAGACTCAAAAAAGGGTGAACGAAGCGTTACGTATGTAGGTTATCCAGAAAGTAAGTTCCGATGGGCTACTAAGAAAAAACAAGAATATAATACAAACCATGTATATTGCCATTTGATGTACACACCGTACATTAATTTTTGACATAGTTTCCACGATCCTTGAGGCACTTGTCATAGCGTTGGACCAGTTTTTGTATCCCTTCATTGTAGAATGATGCTGCCTGCTATGCAAAGCAAGTGGTAACAGCTTCTTTGACCTCACTGTCTTCGTGGAACCACCGGCCAGCAAGGAAGGATTTAAGATGCAGGAACATATGAAAATCACTTGGCGCTAAGTCTGGGCTGTAGGGGGATGATCAAATTGTTCCCAGCCAAATGTCATGATGAGATTTTCCGTTGCAGCAGCAGTGTGTGGGCAGGCATTGTTATGAATCATCGCAACACCACAGCTAAGTATGCCACGTCGCTTATTCTGGATCACGCGTCGCCATTTTTGAAGTGTCACAACAGACACCTGCGTTGATTGTGGAGCCTTGAGGCATGAAGTCCACAGGCAGAACGCCTTTTCTGTCCCAAAACACTGTGCACATTATGTTCCGAGTTGAATTGGTCTGTTTGAATTTCATCTTTGTTGGTGATGAAGCGTGCCTCCACTCCATGAACTGCTGCTTCAATTCAGGGGTTTTGTGTGACACCAATGTCTCGTCCCCTTTGACTACATGGCTCAAGAAGTTTTCGCCTTTCTCACCGTATCATGTCAGAAAGTCCAACGTACTGGCATGCTGTTTCAATTTGTGTTCTTCCGTAAGCATCTTCGGCACCCAGTGTGCACACGATTTCGTGAAGAAGTGACCATGAAATTTGAGGAAATGCAGGGAAAGTGACATAATGGTGAATCATCTGTTCTGTCTAATCTTCTCTTCAACTGCACGCACCAAATCTTCATTCACCACAGACGGTCGGCCGCCCTGCAGATCATCATGCACATTTTCCCGTCTTCATTAAACAGTCGCACCCATCTCTGTACCACTGAAATACTCATGGCATATTCTCCATACGTCACAATGTTGACGATGAATTTCATCCGGTTTCATGTTCTTCACATTCAAGAAACGGATTACAGACCGCATTTCGTATGTGGTGGGATTCTGCATTTTCTTAAACATTATAAACACACAGCACAATGCATAAACACTGTTCGAATGTCTGTGAATTGCGTCTGTGCCTTGCCACAGAATCAACAAACTCGGCACGCATACGCACCATCGTGACCGTGGCGCTGCAGTAGCAACATTCACAAACGGAACTTATTTCTGGATAACCCTCATATATGGTAACGTTAGGCTTGCTCATAGCAGCGTACTTACAGTTTGTGATAATGCTGGCAGAATTAAAGAAAGGGCTTGGTATGAAAAGGAAGAGTCTGTGTAGCAAGACTACCACAGTCCTGTTAGAAGGGATCATACAAAAAAATGTATGATGTGGGTCTCTTACACATTTATTGCATCATAAATAAATAAATATACTGTATAGAAATGTATGTATACTGTATATAAAAGTATATATTACACACACACATATATATATATATACACACACACACACACACTCTCTATAGTTCTTGTCCACTAGTGGTATAGTCATACAATATATAGGATGAGGTTGTAAATCCCCTAACCCCCACAGAATGCACTGTTTAAAATGGGAATTTTGTGTTAAATTTGTGTGATATTCTCCAGGAATGTAACCCTGCTGTAAAACAAGACCTGCCTATATTGCATCTCCTCCTCCTCCTCCTCCTCCTCCAGCTAATAACATACGACACACACACACACAAAACAGAATGTAATTCTCTGTAGTAAACTGTACTTTGTCTTGCTTAAACTTCAAGCAACAGGGCTCATTCCAATTTAGTGTTGGAAACAGAAAAAGTCTCTTCCTCTTAAAACAAAACTTTGATTCAAAATTTTAAGTCCAAAATTTCAGGAAGGACTTAACATTAAATACTGTAGATAATTTATAAGTTTATTATGCATTTTTCTAAAATACTAACTGAAACTCTTAATCTTCATCTCTCAATAACTGTCGGACAACAGTACAATGCTTCTGAACAGTTTGAGGTTATGAAAACTTAAGCTTCCCTGCAACATTTACAAAAGCTCACCATCACCCTTATATGCTTACTGTAACTATGTCATCACTTCAAACAGTATTTCTTACACATCCACTGTAATAAATTTTTCATGAATACCTGTATCTTCAAAGTGGTATGTTTGTTTAGCATGATCCAATTCAGCAACTTATATTCGATTAACACATCAAAGAGTGAAGACAAATATTACTAAGGTAGTCTTTCCATTTATTACGTCTAAATGACTTCTTGACCACCATCTCCTAAATCCCTTTGATGTGTCTGTTTTCTCCCTTAGACTTTGAACACTCACACTCATGCACAATTACACATCTCACGAACATGCAAACACACAACAATGAAGGAGTTGGCATTTTATCAGATTACATAGTCATTGATAGCCTGAAAACACTAATCAGTTATCTGCACCCTCAACACTATGCATGTGTTGATGAATATTCAAACTGCTCTCTTGACCGAATGCCTTATTACATACTTCACAGGTATAATGGCGGTCACCACTGTGTATGCGTTTATGGTTTAACAGACTACTCTTGTCACCGTATGCCTTATTACACGCATCACAAACATAAGAGCGCTAACCACTATGTATGCGTTTATGTTTTATCAGATTACTCTTCTCAGTGTATGCCTTATTACACACATCACAAACATAAGGGCGCTCACCACTATGTATGCGTTTATGCCTTATCAGACCACTCTTGTCAGTGTAAGCCTTATTACACACATCACAAACATAAGGGCGCTCACCATTGTGTTTGCGTTTATGCCTTATCAGACCACTCTTGCCACTGTATGCCTTATTACACACATCACAAACATACGGGCACTCACCACTGTGTATGTGTTTATGGTTTATCAGACTACTGTTGTCACTGTATGCCTTATGACACACATCACAAACATAAGGGTGCTCACCACTATGCAATCGTTGATGTCTTATCAGACTGCTCTGTCGACTGAATGCCTTATTACATACTTCACAGGTATATGGGTGCTCACCACTGTGTATGCATTTGTGCTTCATCAGACTACTCTTGTCACTGTATGCCTTATTACACACATCACAAACATAAGGGCACTCACCACTATGCAATCGTTGATGTCTTACCAGACTGCTCTGACGACTGAATGCCTTATTACATACTTCACAGGTATATGGGTGCTCACCACTGTGTATGCGTTTATGCTTTATCAGAATACTCTTGTCACTGTATGCCTTATTACATACATCACAAACATACGGGCGTTCACCACTGTGTTTGCGTTTATGCTTTATCAGATTACTCTTGTCACTGTATGCCTTACTACACACATCACAAACATAAGAGCGCTCACCACTATGCATGTGTTGATGTCTTATCAGATTGCTCAATTGACTGAATGCCTTATTACATATACCACACACAAAAGGGCTCTCTCCACTATGTATGCGTTGATGTGTTATCAGATTGCTCTTTTTACTGAATGCCCTATTACAAACTTCACATGCATATTGACGCTCACCCCTATGTACATCACAGGAATATCTGCACTCATCACTGTGTACATGAAGCTGTTCATTCAGAGTACCCTGGTAAAAAACAAAGGTTAAACATTAGGATATATTCTGATAGAACAATTATTTTTATAGTGATGTATACATTCATTAAAAATCCAATGCATCTGAAGAACTGTTATTTACAAAAATGTATTAGAAGACTAATAATTTTCTGTTTTATCTCTTCTTCAAATAAAACATCGGCTTTTTCATTTGTCACACTTACTTTAGAGTGCTATATGAAATGCATTCTGTAACATTCCTTCAACAATTAAAGAATATTAAAGGTTTCAAATATTTTGAGCACAGCAAATAACACACTGCACAACAGACTGCATGTTTTTTAAATAGTTTGTATTTTTGTTATTTTTAGGATATCAGGAGAATATCCAATTAGAAAGATAAATGGAATATATGGTCCAACAGAATGGTAATAAACAGCACTTCACAATTAATTCTGGAAAATCATCAAACCCAGCTCATAGAGAACCCTTGAATCCATTTACCACACGTTTAACTTTGTTTTCTCAGTAAGGGCTGAGGTTAACCTTGACATGCATCCATGTGGCCTAGATCAAATTTGTGAGCATCCATGTGCCACGAAACTCACACAGCAATTGATGGAGTGGTGAGTCCATCATTGTGTAGACGAACATTGTACCCCAGTAGTCACTGACAATTGTGGTGCTGCGTAGGATACATGCCTTAATGATGGTGAGTAATGTCTCAATGGAGCGATCAGCGACAGGTACAAGACAGGTGTCCCTGAGTTCCACTCGACACCAACAAAGACCCACGTTGTTGCATGCAACCTACTACAATTACGCTTTTGCCTGCTAAAGCAGCTATCATCTATTTCCGCAACTTTGCCACCCCCCACCAAACAGCATTAAAATAAGCTGTAAAGAACAAATCAAAATTAAATTCGACATTGCCTTGCTGCAGAACTGTAACCAGTCAATGACAGTTTGGTGGTCAAAACGGAGTTCCGCACGAAATTGGTCAGAGAATGGCGTGTTACTTGGAACAAGAGCGCAGACAGTAACAGAGAGCCAACCTAAATGATAAGAGACATCCTCGAATGGTTGGTTCCGTTGGAAAGAAAACCACCTTTTATGTAACAGGGCCTAAAGGATAACCAACAGTGCACTTGATTGGCAGGTGTTAGTCAGCATGGGGCGCACATGACGATACCCCACAGCTGTCATAAGCTGCATCATGGCACAATGGATTGACTGTAATTGCCTTATATAAAAGGGAAAATGTTTTCCATGTACTGTACAAACCATGGAGCAGAATTTCCTTTACGACGAGGTGCTGTTTAAAGACAACTGTTTTTATGAGAAGTCTACAGTCATACTTCACTTGTACAGGAATATTTCTGTGCTTGTATACAATCTTAACATAGAACAATATGTATCCACCACAGTCATAAACATAACGAGTTCTCAGGTCCTCAGCTAACAAGAAATGCAGATGTATGTTGGTATTGGAACTTTACTCTACACGTCCTTTGTAATTTATTGGCCCAAAAATGGCCACCAGGGGTGTCAGAGATTGCACTACATGCAGAACTGAAGTTGTGATTAACACTAAAAGAAATCGTATTTCTGTAGAACATGATATGAAATATCATTCTCCCAAAACTACTATTTAAAAACAAACCCTGACTCCCTTCAATTTAATGACCCCATTTCAATCCAAAAGGCACTGAAATTGTTTCCTTCCACACAGAAACAAAATAACTTGGAATGGATACTGTTCTGAAGAAATAGACTATCTCCAACTTCAGAGTGCCTCCTGAAGATGCAAACAGTAAATTCCTCTGAAACACTGCTACCCAGACCACATGTCATCCTAACATTATGTTTATTCACCACTGTGAAAACCTGAAGCAAAAAACCTAGTGGATGGTTCAGGCAGGAAAAAATTAATTACAAGTACACATTATGTTCTGAACCAACACTGCATGATGTAATGTCACTGCACTTTGCACCACATCTGAGTTACGGTTTCTACTACCTCCTCAAACAAACAACAAATTAAAAGGATATAACATAACCAAAAGCTGCAAGCCATTCCAAAATGCAAAATGTTACGAGTTCTACATATATAGATGGATTTACAGTCAACAAAACTACCCAAGATATATGCAACTCCCAAAACAAAAATGAAACAAATATAACTACACTTACCATTGAACATTTTTCACAGCACACATGATTTTCATAAATTCATTGGTGCACAAACTATATTTTGAATTTTACGATCAACTAAAATGATATTACATTAAAAAACCACACACAAGCGCGCGCACACACACACACACATCTGACAAAATATTTACACTGTAAAGTTCTACAAATGTAACAACTATAAATATATCAAACATAACATTTTCTGAAGAGTCGTGAATGTTTTATTAACATGTTCGCCGCCAGCTATTTAAATACCCAGAGGCGTTAAAATGCCAGCAATTTAAAGGATCCACAGCCCCTTCTTTCATGATTTCAGTAAAAAAATAATTACATGTAAACTATAAGAGATAAAGGCTTGAAATTTAGAACATACCTTCAGTAACGTTTCAGCATGTGATATTGTGTGTAACAGTCTTCTGGATGCAGAGGAACACCACACTGAGCACGGAGAAATCTAGTTTCTTTCTTGATATTTTTTCGCACACACAACATTTTCATGTTGGCATTTTATCATTTTTGTGGGTGGAATATGGACCAGTTTGATTCTTTAGTTTTCCATGAAGCCTGCCAGGGGGATCATTTTTTGGGGCATGTTTTGTTGGAGTAGGTGTAGGTGTTCTACTTGAGCCTTGCGACTCGTCAGATGATGACAGTGATGATACAGCATCTGATGTGTGTATCATATTTTATGTGATATCTGACATGAAATCTAGGAATGATTTGCAGGAATTAGTATTATTCTTTGAAAAGTTAACATAACTGTTGAAAAGGTAACATTGGAGAAGACAGAAAAATACTTCCTTAGGCCACTTGACAGTTTTATGAATGAATGGGTAGTAAGCCGTACTTTGTAATTTTGCCTGAGTTATACACAAGAAATCGCAAAGACCCTGCCAACCAAGCATAACTTCATCAAGAGAAATTTCCCTATCTGGTATATAATTAGTTCTGAAATTATTTACAACAATGTCTAAAATGGTACGGATTTTGTACAAACGATCATTTGTTCCTGCTGCATTATTGTCATTGAAGTGAAGGTACTTTTGGATAAGTTGAAATCTGTTCCTAGACATTGTTTGTGGAAATATAGGAGTCTGAAAAATTCCTCTCGTTGACCAGTACAATTCTAATTTTGGTTTTCGGACTATACCAGTTACAAAAATCAAACCAAGAATTTTTTTTCATTTCGATTATTGTAACTGGTTTCCATTCTTCACTACGTGCTTGTTTTGTAACGGGACGAGGCATTTTCGCAATCTGTTGTTGTGCATATGAATTTGTCTGGTCAACTATTATTTCAGTGAGTTCAGGAGGAATATAATGGTCAAAATAACTATTCACATCTGCTTCGTTTTCAACTGCAAATTGCACACCCGGATTGTCTATGAAGGGTGGTATTCTTGGTTGACGATCATTTTTAGAAAACCCTGCAGTTGGGATAACATCTATCTGTCTGCGGCTAGGGCCCGGTATTGAAATGTTACTCTCATTATCACTCTCAGATTCACTCTCTTCACTACTTGAAAATTCGGGAATATTATCTGTATCTGAATCACTGTCATTTACAATTTCATTCACCGCATCAGCTAATTCTTCTTCAGTTCTAAATCCAGTTTTTTTTCTTTTCCTAGATTCAATGGTGCACTGAGAAGTATGAACTATCACACATACATGACTTCACATACAAAAAATTCTTTATAGACTGCAGCCAGAGACAGCCCACTGTCCCTCTGAACATAAGGATAAGCATGGTTCATTATACCGTAATATGAACATAATAAGCTATAAAAAGGATAAAGATAATGTCAGTTAGATATACTGAAGCTGCTGTACAAGTTTCCCGCCAAGTCAGCTGGTTTAACCCTTTGACGCGTAACGACGACTATAGTGGTCGTACCGCACCGCTAACCTCTAAACATTGCATTTTATATATTTATTCAACAAATATAGGTACTGAATATTTTAAACATGGTATACACTCTCCGTTTTTTCCCTCTTCAAATTGTAGTTTGTTTCATAAATCTAACGTATTTGGTTCCTATTTTATTCACATTTTATATACAGGGTGTGCTAAAATTTAAAAAATAATTCCGGCGCCAAATGTTTAAGCTGAAAGAGCGCGATTGAAAAATTAGATCGACTAAAGTCGACGCTGGCGATTTTAAGCATGAATTATTGAATGGACTAAGGTGGACTGTGGCAGTGAACGTGCTAAGGAACTGGTGGATTAGCGATAGGGTAAACCTGAGCATGAACAGTGGCGATGCATCTGAAATAGAAATCGGTCATGAAGAGAAACTAGCTTGAGGTCCAGGCGAAACAAAATGTAGCCTATGTGTATTCTGGTGGGACAGGGGATATGTGGGCCATCGGACAGTATTCTCTGGGAGTTAGGGTAAGCAATACATGACACACTTGACGGTCAAAACTTGCAATTAAGCTGCCCTTAATTCTTGAGGACCCTCGCTCATATTTATGCCACAAACCCTACATGTTTTTGCTGCATTCTCAGACGGCTGCACCTGCCAGGTTAATTATCTATGGCGGGTGAATTTAATGTGCGCAACTGTACCTTCCGAACAGCTGGACAGACAACACACAGAAACACCACAACCAACTACACACCAATATATACAGTATACAGCCATATCTTCACAACAAGAAGAGAAACGAATTCGAACAGCCAATCCACAACATAGACAAGACCTTACTTACTTCCTTATTTACTTACTTACTTATTCGCTCCATTGAGCGGAGCCCTCAGCCAGTCAAGAAATTCCCCGTTTTGATGGAACCCGAACGTTCAGTACCGCATTCGATTCGCTACAACCCGTCAACTGTCCCTGTCCTGAGCCAGATCAATCCAGGCGATGTCCCCCACACCCCACTTCCTGAAGATCCATCTTAATATTATCCTGCCATCTAGGCCTGGATCTTTCAAGTTGTCTCTTTCCCTCAGGTTCCCCCACCAAAACCCTGCACACACCTCTGATCTCCCCCGTACGTGCTACATGCCCTGCCGGTCTCATTCTTCTGGATTTTACTCGTATCACCCGAGCAATATTGGTGAGCAGGAGAGCTCAGTAAACTCCCCGTACCTCAACACGACCTGCTGAACAAAGCTGCACGCAGCCTGCTCCACACCCCTGTGCAATAAATTTCAACAGTGTTTGAACAGACATTACACCATTTTAACCTTTTAACCTGTCGTTATATATAATTGACTTCACAGACTAACATTTGATCAAACTCCGTTCACAACGCAGTACAGATGTGCACAAACCCTTTTACGTATTGAAACTACCGGCCTGAAGATGACCCCTGGAGGTCAAAACACGTTGCCAAATTAAAGAAATAGCGCATACTGCTGTGTGGGCGGCAGCCATTTCTCTTGCTATCAAATTGCTATTCACGATGTGTCATATTTGTGTTTATTGTTCCTTGCAGCATGAGAATATCGCTTGAAGGATCGGCGCTTGATGCAGTGCCGGTCATTGATGTAGTTCAGCCAACATCAGACTGTCGTGGGCGAGCTGAAGAAACGGATATTGGAGCGCTGGACAGTGAAGTTACGTGCCTTCCGGTCCAGTGACAGAACGTACAGTATGTGTGTAATGTGCCTTCCGGTCCAGTGACAGAACGTACAGTGTAATGTGCTTTCCGGTCCAGTGACAGAACGTACAGTATGTGTGTAATGTGCCTTCCGGTCCAGTGACAGAACGTACAGTGTAATGTGCCTTCCGGTCCAGTGACAGAACGTACAGTATGTGTGTAATGTGCC
>Ga0123355_10021010_pt1 | contig 10440 bp, 11 predicted proteins | sample TergutEmb28metaG_3_FD_89872 | JGI IMG/M metagenome (GOLD analysis project Ga0123355, IMG submission 89872) | Embiratermes neotenicus P1 segment gut microbial communities from Petit-Saut dam, French Guiana - Emb289 P1 | ecosystem: Host-associated > Arthropoda: Insects > Digestive system > Gut ... | reverse complement strand
TTCTGAGTCGCTAGCCGAAAACAGTGGCGAGACGGCATACCAGCTCTGGTCACAAGCCATTGACGGCCAAAAAAAACAATCATTTCTGGCAACAGAAGATTGGGACGTGCTGGACGGCTTTGGCAAAACACTTGGATACCTGGACAAGCAAATGCAACAAAGTGCCATTGGGCTGGTGGTGGAGTATATAAACGAGAAAACTATCAGCATACAAACCCAGGCCGAGAAAAACAGACGCATGTACCGCAGTTTGGGCGTGATTGGCGGGCTATTAGTGGCGGTAGTACTTTGGTAGAAAGGGGCACAAAACATGGATATTAACGTAGTCTTTCAAATAGCGGCAGTAGGAATCTTGGTTGCGGTGCTTAACCAAGTACTTAAGCAGGCCGGCCGGGAAGAGCAAGCCACCATGACCACGTTAGCGGGGATTCTTGTGGTTCTGTTTTGGGTTATCAGGTACATCAGCCAACTTTTTTCTGAGGTGCAAACGGTTTTTAACCTGTAAAGGAGCAATTTATGGGCATTTTCCAAGTAGTAGCCACAGGTGTGCTTTGCGCGGTGTTGGCTATCACAATCAAAAAGCAGAGCCCAGAAGTCGCTCTTATAATAACAATAGCCTCCAGTGTGCTGATTTTTTTGATGATAATGCCCATGCTTACACAAGCTGTTGGGGTTATAGCAAACATTGGAGCTATGCTGGATAGCGGTGGGGCACAATATGTATCACTGGCACTGCGGGTTATAGGTGTAGCATACATGGCCCAACTTGGTGCAAGCGTATGCGCAGATGCCGGGGAAACCGCCATTGCCGCCAAAATTGACCTAGGCGGCCGGGTGATAATCATGGTGCTGGCTATGCCAATTGTAATAGACATAATTGGCACAGTTTCGGGACTATTGCCATGACGGCCCCCACATTTGACGTAGCCGATCTTATCCCCTTTGATGCCTATGATATTGTGATACTGGACAGGCCAGGGCTACCGCGCTTTAGGGACTTAGTTGGCCAGGCGGTGCGCGGGGAGCTTGATCTTTCCCTTGGGGGGGTACTTAGTGGCGGCTTAACTATTGTCTTTGGCGAGTTTATGGCAAGCACGGGCCTGCTTAGGCAGCTACTTATAATTGCGATTCTAAGCGCATTAATCAGCTGTCTAACAGAGGCCTTTACCCACAAATCCGCAGGGGAGTTGGGGTTTTATGTCACGTTTATAATGGCCATTGGGTTGGCCATTTCTTCATTTTACTTATCGGTACAAATACTTAATGGGCTTGTTGGCTTGGTAAGCGGCATTATGCTTGCCTCTATTCCGCTAATGCTGGGGGTTATGGCCATCAGTGGCAATGTTGTAGGGGCGGCAAGCTTTCACCCACTAATGTTTTTTGCACTGCATCTTCTGACGCGCTTTGTCGCAACTGTATATGTACCTCTTATATTGGCATCGGCTGGGCTGGACTTTATTAACCATATGTCCACCACTGTAAAATTGGACAAACTGGCAGAGGTGCTTCGCAAAATTGCCGGCTGGGCCCTTAAAGGGATACTGGCGGCCTTTGCTTTTCTGCTTACACTACAGCGTTTTTCTGCCCCAATCATGTCCAACCTGGCACTCAGGGCTACACACAGTGCCGTTGGGGCAATACCAGTTGTGGGTAACGCCTTTTCTGCCGCCATGGACACAGTCACACATTTCGGAAGCACCGCACGCAGTGGGGTGCTGGTTGCGCTGGTAATTGTACTATGCATCTCCCTGGCAACACCCCTTATTAAGCTGTTTGTCCTATCATGGATTTACCGGCTAACGGCAGGCTTTGTCCAACCCGTGGCCGATACCAGGCTAGTAGAATGCCTAGATAGCGCGGCAAAGCATTTGGGCCATCTGTTTACAGCAGCAGGCCTCATTGGGGCTATGTGTGTGTATACCGTTGTGATACTGCTTTCATTTTAGCTGTGCTAGATAACCTGTGCTGTGTACAGGTACAACATGCATGTCGTAGGGGCGGGGTCTTCCCGCCCGCTAGATATAGGTCCGCATACATTACGATTAATGCCAATAATTCATCAGTTGATGTATCTAGCGGGCGGGAAGACCCCGCCCCTACGAGACAATTGCGGCTTTATCGGCTATTTTTTGATGATGTCATCTAGCACAACGGGTTAATGTGCATAGATCGATGTCATTTTTGAAAAAAGCGCTCTAGCCCTTCGTAAAGGAGGTATCATGTCTGCATTTTTTGATTACCTGCGGAATATAACATACTATCTACTATTTGCGTCCCTTGTGGGGCTTTTGGCGCCCACAGGCAAGTATAAGAAATTCATAATGCTAGTCATGGGGCTGGTGCTGCTTGCCATGATGCTACAACCCCTCAGACAACTAATAAACACCCAAATCCCCATAACAAACTGGTTTGCAGGGCTTATCCCCCACGAAGTACGGCATGACGACGATATCTATGCTGCTTGGCGGGACACATATCTATCAGCCGCCTTTGAAGCACAACTGACAGCGCAACTCGAAGCACTGCTGCAAGCCAGTGGCATAACCATGCACGAGGCCAGCTTCACCCACACAGATGATTTTAGCCGAATAACATCTGTGCGCGTGCGGGTAAGCCGCGAGGAAACTAACGAGCCAGCCCGCGTGCCATTTATTCGCATAGAGCCTGTGCAAATAGGGCGGGAAGAGCCACTGGATAACCCACTGACGGCCGAAGTAATAAATCTGATCTCCGGATTCTATAACCTACCACCGCAACATATATATGTAATTACAGACCAGAGATAAAACCATGAGGTGAACCCACCAATGAACTTCATACGCAAATACATGCAGGCAAAAGACGGGAAAATCGTCATCTACCTTATAATGCTGGCCGCCGCAGGGGCACTGCTAATGCTGTGGGGCCGCGTACAAGGAAAAGAAACGCCACCATACGTACCAGCACCAGCCATGGCCCAAGTGTCACAGTCAATATCTTCTCATCCACCCTACCCAACCCGCCCAGAGCGGGCACTGGAGGAAGAGCTGGAGGCATTTTTATCGCTGGTAGCGGGTGCCGGCCGGGTACGTGTAATGATAAGTGCCAAGGGCGACCGGGAAACCATTTTCGCCATGGATTCCACAAATAGCCGCTCGCACACTATCGAAGAAGACGCCCAAGGCGGCACACGCGACCAGCGTCAATACAATAGCCAAGAGCAAATCGTGACAGTAAGGGACGCAGGCGGTATAGACCACCCGCTGGTAATACGCGAAATTTTGCCCAGGGTAGAAGGCGTAGTGATTATCGCCGAAGGAGGAGATGATCCCTTTGTAAGGGACGCACTAACCCGGGCCGCCATGGCCGTCTTGGGCACAGATGCCCATATGGTGCAGGTGCTTACGATGGAACGGAAATAAAAAAATCAATACCGTGGGCTCCGCCCACACCCGCAAACTTTTTGAAAAAAGTTTGAACAAAAACTTTATTAAAAATCGCGAAAGGCACGCGATTTTTGGAAAAGTAGTATTAATCCAAAATGCGCTTGTGCATTTAATAATGTTTTTGCCTCGCTTTTTTCATAAAGCGAGTGGGAGTTTGAGGGCAACGCCCTCACAACCGGGTGCGAAGCACCCGCCCGCAACAAGCGCCAAAGGCGCAAGTGAGGAAGCTTCAAGGGCTTAGCCCGCGAAGCGGCGGGAGTTTGAGGGCGGAGCCCTCATTGTAAAGGAGGACATAAAATGTTCGTAGTAAAAAGAAACCAAATCATCATCACAGCACTTGTACTGATGATAGCAGTAGCGGGATACCTGAGCTACCTAGACATGCGCCAAGAAGACGATGACCTCGCAGGCTTTGCCCTGGACGAACAAGGCAGAAGTTCCGCGCTTATCCCCAGTAATGAAGCACTGCTTTTAGTAGAAGACGACGTAGAAACAGGGCTCATTGGCGCACCCTGGCCCAACACACATGATCCAGCAATTGCAACATACAGCGACGCTGACTTCCCAAGCCTTGAGGACATCGACTTATACGATATAATTAACCTACCCACAAACGAGGAGAACCTAACAGAAGCAGGCGAGGCCATTTTCGTGGATGGCAGGGCAGATGCCAGCTTCTTCGTCCAAGCGCGCCTACTCAGGGAGCAAAATAGAAGCAACGAGCGCTCTATTCTAAACGACCTAATCAATAACCCCAATGTGGCAGAAGAACAACGCGCCCAAGCCGCCGACAATATGATAGACATCCAGCGTCGCATAGAAAAAGAAACCGCCGCAGAAGCACAAATTGAAGCCAAGGGCTTCTCGGAAGTGCATGTGCGCATATCAGAGAGTTCAGTTGACGTAATAGTTAATAAACCCGAGCTAACAGCCCAGGAGCTTGCGCAAATTATGGATGTTATCAAACGCGCCACAGGTGTAGACGAGACTCAAATCCACATTAGCCCAATGAGGCGATAAGGGGAAAGAGTTGCATAACAGAAAATGCGCAAAACCGTGCGCATTTTCTGCTATGCAATGGTTTATGTAGGCGTTAGTAATTCAAAAAAGGCAAGCATATGCGCTTTTGCATATACTTGCCTTTTTCTATTCCAAAATCTCCGCCAAAGAATCACGCATTTCATCATCGCCAAAAAACTTTGCATACCATAAAGCCTCAAGGGCCAGTATATGAGGGTTATTACGGTTGTCCCTAGAAGGATGAAACTCGCCATGGATATCAATATACAGCTCATTTGTAATCCCACGGAAATGCCCCGCCAGGCCAAGCAAGTACGTAAAATAGCGATTCATGTTTATCCCAGACGCCTCTGCAACCCGCGCGGCCAGCATATAGGTGGACAATGCCCCCCAATCCTCTTGACCAAGGTCGTAATTTGCCCATACCAAGTATGGTGTTTGAAATATCCTAGTCCGGTCGTGAAGATCCCAAAGATACCCGGCCTGGTTGGAAATCCAGCTTAACTGTTCAAATATCATATCTGTATGCAGGCCGAGTATTGGCAAATGGTCGCCAAAGAAGACAATAATCGTGGGGGTATCACGGCTCTCTACAAAGTCTGCCAAGCGGCCAAGCTGTTTATCCGCGTCAAATATACCTTGTAAAAATGAATTAACCCGGGCAAGCTCGTCCTCATCCAGATACGGGCTATCAGACATTACATCCAGCTCAAGGGTATCGTACTTCATGGGGTCAAAACCCCAATGGTTTTGCATGGATATGCCAAACAAAAACAGCGGAACTTCGTCGTCTTCGGCCTGCAAAATCTTTTCTATTATCCTGTCGGTAAAATATTCGTCTGAAATAAACGGGCCCTTGAGGTGGGCCAGGCATTTGCTCCTTAAAAATAGATTCTTCAAACCCAAGCAAGGGGTAAAGTTCAACCCGATTAAAAAACCACTCATAGTACGGGTGTACGGCCACTGTGCGGTAACCATTGGCCCTAAACATCCACGGTAGGGTCGTCATAATTTCCCTGTCAAAATAGCCCGCCGGGCTCTCGTACGGAACGTAAAACCGCGTACCAAAAAACAGGTGTGGGCTCCCCCCAATAAACTCAAACTCTGTATTGGATGTGCCGCCGCCATAAACCGGCACAAGCACATTGCCCGAAAGATTGCCATATGAAAGCCTACGCAGATTTGGCACAGGATACTGGGAAAAGGTCAGATTATAGAGCTCCGTCGGGTCCATAAATGATTCGGACATGATTACTATTACATTGGGGACTATAGGATCTGCTTGTGGCTTGAGTAAGGCCCCGGCACCATTTTGTGAAAGACCGTGTGTAAACATGGTCAAATAATCAAAAGTAGCATGAGTCGGGGCAAGATGGTCAATTAGCGCAGAGTAAAAGCCTAAAACAAGACCATTGTCCCGGTACCTGTCGGTTTCTGTGCCACGGTCAAGCCCAAGTGCCGGAAACACGCGATTTGACGCAAATCCCCCCGTGAGAAATACAGCCACCACCACAACCGAAGCCGCAGACATTGCAAGCCGCCGCCACACACTTATTTTTATGCGCACAAAAAATAGCACCGGCACCAACAATATAATAATCAATACATTGGCCACCAGCCCAAAAGTAATATTAATGGCACCGCCCTCCATGACATTGAAAGCCGCGCCGGTTAAGAAAATATCGGTGGGTACAAAAACACCACCGGTTATTGATAGTTTGAAGTAGTTGACCAGATATATAACAAGCCAGATTGACGTCACAGTAACATATGCAATAAATACCGACCCAACAAGGCCATAGATAAATACTGCCATGATGACAATAATCAAAACGGTAAGCAGTATTGATAATATTGCCGTGCCAGTAAACAGATTGGTAAAAAGCCCATAAGAAGAGGCAGGGTTAAGCCACTCCAGCGAAAGGAATAAGATTAACGGAAATAGTGCTGCATATACACGTAAGGCAGTGGTTAATTTCTTAGAGTTTGCTATTAATAGCGAAATTTGGGTTATGAATGGTGATTTGCCGTCGTCCTTGGACGGCACGGCATTGCTTGGTTCATCGGCGGCCATCACTGACTCTTCTTCGGCTGGTTCATCGGTTGTCAACACTGGCTCTTCTTCGGCTGGTTCTTCGACGGCCAACACCGGCTCTTCTTCGACTGACGAAAAATCGTCATCTTTGCACGGCATTTCCTCCACTGTGTTCAAATCCTCAGAGCCAGTGTCAACTGCTTTGTTTAGCTCGTTTTTCATTTTGTCCATATATAACACCATATATTTTTTTTTCGAGTATAGCACGCCAGATTAGCAAGTTCAATTATGAATACGCCGTCATTGCGAGGAACGAAGTGACGAAGCAATCCAGAGATTGCTACAAACCTAGGGCTTCTGGCTGGATTGCTTCGTCGCTTGCGCTCCTCGCAATGACGGGATCGCACAGCTTGCCAACATCTGCCATATATCAGATTGCCGTGTAGCTGGCAATTGCTTGTATTTACTCCGCCAAAACCCTATAATAATGCGGAGTTCTAACAAATATTTCAAATATGAAAAATACGAAAGGGGCAACCAATCTTGGAAACCATTTTCCAAAGAATCCAGAACACCGGCATAGTACCGGTAGTCAAACTAGAAGACGCCAAAGACGCCTGCGCACTTGCAAAGGCCCTAATGGACGGCGGGCTACCCTGTGCGGAAATCACATTCAGAACAGCCGCCGCAGCAGAGTCTATTAAAAACATTGTAACGGCCTACCCCGACATGCTGGTAGGTGCCGGCACCGTTCTAACACTGGAGCAGTTGGATAAAGCCATTACGGCCGGCGCACAGTTTATAGTTTCCCCCGGGTTTAACCCAGAAATTGTAAAGGGCTGTGTCGCCAAGGGCGTGCCTGTATACCCAGGTTGCAGTTCCCCCACAGACATGGAAGCCGCCATGGCACTGGGCCTTAAAACCGTAAAATTCTTCCCGGCAGAAAACATAGGCGGCATCGGGGCCATCAAGGCCATGAGCGCACCCTATGGGGATTTGACATTTATCCCAACAGGGGGAGTTAACGCCAAAAACATCAACGACTACCTGAGCTTCCCCAAAGTGGTGGCCTGCGGTGGTAGCTGGATGGTTGACCCCAAACTAATTGAAGCGGGCGACTTTGCCGAAATTACAAGGCTCACCCGGGAGGCGGTTAACACAGTGCTGGGCTTTACTTTGGCCCATATTGGCGTAAACTGCAAAGATAACGCAGATATGCACAACGTGGCCAAGCTTTTCGGTCAGCTATTTGGCCTGGAATACAAGCCCGGCAACTCTTCTGTGTTTGCGGGTAGCATAGTGGAAACTTTGGTGCCGCCAGCAGGCCGCGGCGCAAACGGCCACATCGCTATTGGCACCAGGTATATAGAACGTGCCATGTACCAACTGGGCGCGCAAGGCGTGAAATTCCTAGACGAGACCATTAAAAAAGACCCCAAGGGCAAAATAAAGGCTGTGTATCTGGACTTGGATATTAACGGGTTTGGCGTGCACCTAATTCAACAATAAGGAGATTACAAATGAAAAAAATCATAACCTTCGGCGAAATCATGCTACGCCTGGCCCCAATAGGCTACGAGCGTTTTGTACAAGCTGCAGAACTTGGCGCAACCTATGGCGGCGGCGAGGCCAATGTGGCTGTATCACTTGCAAACTATGGCATGGATGCGGCCTTTGTTACCAAGCTTCCTAAACATGAAATTGGCCAGGCGGCAGTTAACTCACTTAGGCGTTTTGGCGTAGACACATCAAAAATCACCCGTGGCGGCGACCGTGTGGGCATTTACTTCTTGGAAAAAGGCGCAAACCAGCGTGCTTCCAAGGTTGTATACGACCGTGCCAATTCTGCAATTGCAACCGCTAAGCCGGAAGACTTTGACTGGGACAGGATTTTTGATGGGGTGGATTGGTTCCATTTCACAGGCATTACGCCTGCCATTTCTAAGTCTGCGGCGGAAATTTGTAAAATTGCAGCAAAAACTGCCAAGGCCAAAAATATCACAGTAAGCTGTGACCTTAACTATCGCAAAAACCTATGGACTAAGCCCGAAGCCGGGGCCACCATGGCAGAACTTATGCCTTATGTAGACCTGGTTGTTGCCAACGAGGAAGACGCGTCTGACGTTTTTGGCATAACATCGGCCGGTACGGATGTGGACTCCGGGCATCTTAACCATGACGGATATATTGATGTAGCAAAGCAACTCGTAGACCGCTTTGGTTGCAAATATATTGCTATCACCCTGCGTGAATCCCATTCTGCCAACCATAACGACTGGTCTGCTATGTTGTACGACAACACCGGCGCGTGCTTCTCTAAGGTTTACAATATCCGCAATATCGTGGATAGAGTTGGTGGGGGCGATAGCTTTGGCGCAGGGCTTATCTATGGCCTGCTTTCTGGGAAAAGCAAGCAAGACGCACTGGAATTTGCCGTGGCCGCCAGTTGCCTTAAACATTCTGTTGAAGGTGACTTTAATCTGGTAAGTGTGGCTGAGGTAGAAGCACTTGCGGGCGGAAGTGCCAGCGGGCGTGTGCAAAGGTAGGTTTTTGTTTAATAAAAAGCTTTTGTTCCAATCATCAAAACCCACTAAATGCACATCGTATTTGTGACATTTGATCGCCTTTGTCAGAAATGACATCGGCTGACATATTCAACAAAGGGGGAACGCACATGGCAAAACCAGTAAAATACGGCATGGTAGGCGGCCATATCAACGCATTTATTGGCGACGTACACCGCAAGGCCATCAACTTCGACAACCGTGCGGAATTGGTAGCAGGGTGCTTTAGTCAAAACCCAGACCTAAACACCGCCACAGGCGAAGAGCTAAGCCTAGACCCTTCCAGGGTATACGCCAGTTATACCCAAATGGCAAAGGCCGAAGCCGCCCGCGAAAACGGCATCGACTTCGTATCCATTACAGTACCCAACCACATCCACTACGAGGTTTGCAAGGCGTTCCTTGAGGCGGGCATTAACGTCGTATGCGAAAAGCCCCTATGCTTTGAAGTATGGCAGGCCGAGGAACTCTTGAAGCTTTCCCAGGAGAAAAATCTTATTTTGGCGGTCACATATTCATACACCGGCTACACCATGGTCAAGGTAATGCGTGAGATGATCCAAAACGGCGAAATTGGCGATATACTAACCATTAACGGCGAATTCGCCCAAGAATGGCTACTTGACCAAATGGACCCAAGCGGCGACGCAAAAGAGCTCTCTACCTGGCGCATGGACCCAAAAATCGCGGGCATTTCAAACAGCATGGGCGACCTGGGTACCCATGTGGAGCATATGGTGCACTACGCCACGGGGCTAAAGATTAAGCGGCTTATAGCCACAACCGATACCTTTGGCCACCCGCTAGATTTTAACGCATATGTACTAATGGAATATGAAAACGGTATCAAGGGCACATACTGGAGCTCCCAGCTTGCGGCCGGCAAGCTAAACGGCCTGCTTGTGCGCATATATGGCACAAAAGGCTCGCTGGAATGGGACCAGCATTATCCTGACTACCTACGCTTCACCCCCAAAAACCAGCCACCGCAAATTCTTTCCAGGGGGACAGGGTATTTGACCCAGGAAGCGGCGTCCTATAGCCGCTTACCTTTTGGCCACCCCGAGGGGCTGTTTGTTAGTTTTGCCAATCTGTATAAAAATATTATTAGTACGGTGTATAAGCGGAAAATTGGGCAGGAGCCTACCGCGCAGGATTTGGATTTCCCTACTGCCGAAGAAGGGCTTAATGGCGTGAAATTTATACATGCCGTGGTGGAGAGTGCCGCAAAAGATAGCGCGTGGGTTAGCCTGTAGAAATAAGAGAGTTGACGAATAAGAAACTCGGCAAAGCCAATAAACACAGGCCTTGCCGAGTTTCTTATTTCACATTGGTATAAAATTGACTTATCACCCCCCATAAGCTACACTTTTCCCCGAAAACAAGCCAAAATTTC